>Ga0123342_1001510_pt1 | contig 39094 bp, 25 predicted proteins | sample Turbeawhitnodule_FD_89960 | JGI IMG/M metagenome (GOLD analysis project Ga0123342, IMG submission 89960) | Root nodule microbial communities of legume samples collected from Mexico - Turtle bean Mexico white nodule | ecosystem: Host-associated > Plants > Roots > Nodule | place: Mexico: Nepantla...
AAACAATCGGTTGTTTATACCAGTAAAAATAACAACAACTGAATTTAAAGAGTTTAAGGAAGAGAGAGATGCACAAACAATTTATACTGGTTCACTCTTAAACCAAGAGCTACATCCAGTTTCCCAGAAACCACTAGGAAATCCACTAGGTAATCAAAACCAGATTACATACACACACCACCAAAGAAGTGACCTTGGTCCCCTCAAGAAACACACTTCCTTTGGCTTAGCACACACACACCAAGAATGTTGATCTTGACAACCTCAAGAGCACAAACCCTTCTTGGCTTTACAACACTAGAATGTACAAAGTTCTTAGAATGAATTACACTATTACAGAATCAACTGAAATCAATACAGAGTAATCTTATTCTACTTCTCTCTTGAATAACCAAAGCTCAAAGTGAAAACACAAATCTTTGAAAAGCTCTTTGAAAAACTCAAATATGTTTTTCTTTCTTGTTATTTGTTATAAAACATTAACAAACTATTTATAGTATTCAAATCTTGGTCAAAGCATTTAAAACATGCGCGTATTCAGTTATAAAATCTTTTAAAGCTCACTTAACTAACAAAACTGTTTCTGATAGGATTTCCAACAAACAATCGGTTGAAAGAGCGAATCAATCGGTTGTTTTGGTTTGACAGCAAGTCAACCCTCAAAACAGTTTTCAAAATTTTTAAAAAACACCTAAGTATAAAACAATCAGTTGTTTCGACAAAACAACAGGTTGTTTTTCACTTAGTTTGAAAAACACTTTAAACTTAAAAGATTTGAAAACACTCAAGCTTTAGATTCAACAAAGAGTGGATTACAAAGATAAGCTACCCCAGATCCTACTATAAAGCACATCAACATCTTCAAGCAACTCTAGCCTTCCATCAAACGCTAGGATTTGGATTCTTCAAAGCTTTGAATACACTTGATTCAACACATTCTTAGGTTTTGTGATAAGTGCCAAAGGAGTTCAGGTAGATTATGAAAAAAAATGAAGGCTATCCAAGAATGGCCTATCCTTAAAAATTTGAGTGAGGTTAGGAGCTTTCATGGCCTAGTTAGTTTCTACAGGAGATTTGTAAGGAATCTTAGCACCTTGGTAGCACCCCTAAATGAGATTGTTAAAAAACATGTTGGGCTTAAATGGGAAGAAAAATAGGAAAAAGTCTTTGCCTCCCTTAAGCATGAATTGACTAATGCCCCCATTCTTACATTACCAAAGTTTGCAAAATCTTTTGAAATTGAATGTGTTGCATCTAATATGGGTATAAGAGCTGTTTTGATGCAAGAAGGTCATCTAATTGCTTATTTTAGTGAGAAATTAAATATTGGTTCCTTAAACTATCTCCCTTATGATAAGAAATTGTATGCCTTAGTGAGAACATTACAAACATGGCAACACTATCTTTTACCAAAAGAATTTGTGATTCATAGTGACCATGAGTCTTTAAAGTACTTAAAATGCCAAGGAAATTTAAATAAAAGACATGCCAAGTGGGTTGAATTTTTAAACAATTTCCATATGTCATAAAGCATAAAAAAGGAAAAGGAAATATTGTGGTTGATGCTTTGTCGAGAAGACATGTGTTGATTTCTACTCTTGAAACAAAATTGTTTGGTCTAGAATTTTTAAAAGAAATGTATCCACATGATTCTGAATTTGCTGAAATCTATAATGCTTCCACAAAGTTTAGCACCAATGAATATTTTAGGGACAATGGTTATTTGTTTAAAGAGAAAATATTGTGTGTTCCTAAATGTTCCATTAGGGATCTTTTATTAAGAGAAGCACATGAAGGAGGGCTAATGGAACACATTGTGGTTCAAAAGACCTTTGATACTTTGCATGAACATTTTTATTGGCCTCACATGAAATGTGTTGTGCAAAAGTTTTGTGAAAATTGCATTGTAAAAAGGCCAAATCAAAAGTCTAACCTCATGGTTTGTACACTCCTTTACCTATTCTTGATAGCCCTTGGATTGATATTGAAATGGACTTTGTATTGGGTTTGCCATGAATTCAAGGAGAGAAAGATTATATTTTTGTGGTTGTTGACAGATTTTCCAAAATGGCTCATTTTATTTCTTGTAAAAAAATTGATGATGCTTGCCATGTAGCTGACTTAATTTTCAGGGAGGTAGTAAGACCTCATGGACTACCAAAAAGTATTGTTAATGATAGGGATACAAAATTCCTAAGTCATTTTTGGAGGACATTATGCAGTAAGTTAGGTACCAAACTTTTGGTTTTAACTACTTATCATCCCCAAATAGATGGACAAATAGAGGTAGTGAATAGAACTTTGGGTACCTTACTTAGAACTATTTTGAAAACAAATTGAAAGCTTGGGAATTATGTTTACCTCATTGAATTTGCTTACAATAGGTTCATAGCACAACAAATTGTTCTCCATTTGAAATTGTGTATGGATTAAATACTTTAACTCCATTAGACTTGTTACCAATGCCTACCGTTTATGTTTTAAAGCATAAAGATGCATAGGCTACGACTGACTATGTAAGAAAGCTACATGAACAAGTCAAAGCACAAATTGAAAAAAAAAGTTGAAGGTTATTCTAAGCAAGCTAACAAAGGAAGAAAGAAAGTAATCTTTGAGCCTGGAGATTGGGTCTGGGTACACATGAGGAAAGAAAGGTTCCTTTAACAAAGAAAATCCAAGCTCCACCCTAGAGGGAATGGACCTTTCCAAGTTTTATAAAAGATTAATGAAAATGTCTACAAGATTCATCTTCCAAGTAAGTACAATGTGAGTAACACTTTTAACGAGTCTTATGTGTCACCTTTTACTGCAGATGATGAAGTTGAGGGAGGGAATGATGAGGACATCCAAGTCCAAGGGCATGGTGAGCAGGAACTTGACCAAGCCATTCCAGAGTTAGGTGGACCCATGACAAGAGGAAGACTTAGAAAGGCCCAAGAGACTTTACAACACCAGGTGACTAATCTTTTGGAGGCTCAATTGTTGAATTGCCCACAGTTTAAAAAGACTATGCTGATTACATGCACAACATGTTTGGAGTATTAAAATAAAATAATATTATTAATTTGCTTAGAGTAGGATTTGAACCCAAAACCAGTTAGAAAATATCAATTTAACCATTGGGACAAATGATCCTTCTTGAAATATAGGGATTGTATTTTCATTTTATTTACTTACAAATGAGAAAAGACCTCTAGCTAAATTTGTATTTATACATTGTTGGAATTTAGAATGAAGGATGAATATTTTGGTAATTTAAGAGAGAATATTCCTCTACTAGGGTTTTTCCCTGCATCTTGCGATTTTTTCAAGAATCCACCAATTCTTCTAGTGATCCTCCTTAGGCTTATCAAACTTTGTTTGTGGCGTCTGCCTCAATCCAGGTTTTTCATTGTTACTATTTTTAATTGATTATGTTTCATAAACCTAAATTCCTAGTTCTATTGTCAGTTCTATTTGGATTCATATCACCAGGACTTCTCCTACTGGTGTATCTTGTCGCGTCGCCAAAATTCGTGAGTGTCGCCATTGTTCAAGGCACAATTGACTAGAAGCCGATTTATTTTGTGAGTTGGATACTACAAGATGTTGAGACCAGATACCAGATAATTGATAAGGTAGCTCTGACACTCGTCCCCCACTCTAGGAGTCTCCAGCTCTATTTTCAAAGTCATGAAATTATTGTGCGAATTGACTGCCCCATTAGTAAGGTGTTGGTAAAACTTGAGCTGGTAGGAAGAATGATCGGCTAGTCGGTAGAGTTATTATAGTTTAGAATTAAGTACGAACCAAGAGGGCCTATAACCGACTTCACCTCAGAGTTGCAAGACAACCTGGTGCCAGAAGCACCATGGGTGTTATATGTTGATGGGTCTTCCAATAAGGGTAGGGGAGGAGCAGGAATTGTTCTCGATAGGCCGAGAAGTCTTCGGATAGAACAATCTTTACGCTTTGGTTTCAAAGCGTCAAACAACTAAGCTAAGTATGAAGCCCTAATAGTTGGGTTGTTACTGGCTAAAGACATGGGAGTCCAGAAGGTTGAGTGCAAAAGACTCACAACTAACAATCAGTCACATAAGCAGGGAGTACCAAGTGAAAGATCCTTTGCTCTTGAAGTATTATCACCGAGTGGTCGGCATCATGGTAAGGTTTAAAAGTGATACTATAAATCACATAAAATGGGAAGATAACTCTCGGGTTGACATCTTGTCAAAGTTGGCCAGTAGTAAGAAAAAAGGTCGGCACGACACCATCATACAACAAAATTTATCTACTCCATCGGTTGGAATTGAGGAATGCATGACGACAGGACAATAAGAAGCAAATTGGATTTCTGAAATCAAGGGTGTGCTGGAAGACCGAGAGGTTGGGAAGGAAGTCCATGACCTTGCAATTACGAAGAAGGCAACTCAATTCGTCTTAGTGGGCAATGACTTATATAAAAGAGGTTTCTCAAATCCGCTGCTTAAATGTGTATTCAAAACCGAGGCTGAATACATCTTGGAGGAGCTACACCATGGTGCATGCGGCCTACATTCGAGGCCACGAACAATGGCGGCGAGGGTACTGAGACCAGGCTATTATTGACCCACCCTGAGAGCCGTGTTGAATTTGTTAAGAGATTCAAAAACTTCCAAGAGCATGGTCCTCTCATACACCTCCACCCTTAAGATTTGCAAAATATCAATTCTTCGTGGTTGTTTGCCTTATGGGGGATGAATATAGTCGGTCCATTTCCATCAGCAACCGGGAAAAGAAAATTCTTGCTAGTAGCAATGGATTATTTCACCAAGTGGATTGAGGTCGGACCCCTTGCAAAGATCATTGCTCAATAGGTTAAAGGCTTTTTTGGAAGGGTATAATAGTATGCCAATTCGGCATTCCACACATTGTTATCATTGACAATGGAAGACAATTTACAGACTGAAAGCTTGCCGAATTCTATGACAGTCTTCGCATTCGACACAAAACAAGTTTAGTGGAACACCCACAAACTAATGGACAAGCAGAGTCTGCAAACAAGGTCATACTGATCGAGTTGAAGAAGAAGTTAGGTAGTGCAAAAGGAAGGTGGACATAAAAGCTCCTTGAGGTCCTCTAGGCCTATAGGTGCACCTCGCACTCGGCTACAGGGGAAACTCCGTACAACCTCACCTACGAAACAAATGCAATGCTACCAGTTGAGGTCAGAGAGTTGACAATCCGGCGTGCACTTGGCAACCTTAAGCTAAATTAAGAATGCCTGAAAATCGAGTTGGATCTACTGCAGGAGCTACGCGATAAGGCAAAGATACGAGAAGAGACATGTAAACAAAGGGTGTTGAAAAGTGCCAAATTTCAGTAATATTTCATATTAAAATATAGGCACTTATGAATATTAATTGATAAAATAAGTATAAAATAACCCATAATTTATGAATTTATACCTTTTTACATATTTAATAATTTAAATTTGAATAGGAACGATTTATTCCCCACTACAAGAAATAATGATTGTAGGGTCCCCAAAAGAGAGATGCTACATGAGGCTTAACGTCCCAATAGAAATGGAAGTTAATCTTTTGGTGGCTATGCATTAGGGACGACCTCCAATGAGACACAAATTTACAAGGTAGTGTTGGCTAAGCCTACATAAAGAAAAATACATTATTTAGCTATAGCGTAGGTTTGGGGGACATTAAAATGGATATAAAATTAAATAATTATTAAGAAGTGAACTTCAAGCCTAACTCGACCCCATAAAACAAATTTATAAGGTGAGGTTTGCACCTAGGCTACCAACTTAAGCGTGTGACTATATATTATGAGTGGTTCGATAACGAACCGATAGTAGGTGGCCTGATAAGCCCAATAAACAATCGCTAGAATATACTCGAAATGTCTATGATACCATATTAAGAAGTGAATTTTAAGCCTAACTCAACCTCATAAAACCAATTTATTTTGCACCCACTTATATACTATGAAATGTCCTAATTTGTAGTCGATGTAGTAGGATCTCCAACAATAATTAAACTTAGTGTCACCGTTGGGGACACTACTTGGGAAACAAATATTAGTGTTTCCTATACCTACACTCAAAGTAATAAAATATTAACTTACATCCACTTTGTGTCTCCATTCTTGATACAATATTATTCTACAACTTATTTTTTTATTGTATTGTGTGTCCATTCTAGACGCTAACTTATTATTATTATTTTAATAGTTTGTAGTGTGAGTTAAAGGTCTCCATTGTGTACACAATATTTGAAATTTATTTGTGTCCAACTTGAGTAGACTTCACCCTTGCTAATGTATCTTTTTTATACCCCCCGCTTTTTGTTGGTAGCTAAAATGGATTTTTCTTGTAGTGCCCAAATTTGGTGTTAATTTCAGGATTCTAGGGGAGAATGAAGATGATTGGGCAGAAGGAGAATATATAAAGCTAAAAAGGGAAAGTTGGAATGCATCAACACTCACCAAAGTTGCCCAAATTCTCAAAAAGCTAAGATGCCACCAGTGGATCTCGCTCAAGCGAGACTCGCTTGAGTGAGATAACGCCAGTAATGTTGGGCCTTTTAATGTTTTATTTGCCCAAGCAAGTCCATTAGTGCCCACACGAGATGTCACTTAAGCCCAAGAAAATTAGGTTAAATAGGGGGCTTGAGGCACAACCCTAGTGTGCAAGATTGAAAGGAAAACACCATTGAGTGACTTGTAACCCAATTGGGAGACTAAAAGGTGTTAGAAGATGTGTGGCTAATTCAACCCTTTGCGATTGAGAGTAATTTGTTCGAATCTAATGTATTGAGGTGATATTTAAATATAATATTATGTTCTTGATTGATTATTGGTATTATTGTTTTGTTTCTAATTCTTGATCTAAAATCTTAAATCTGATGGGAAAGAATTTTTATGGTTATGACCTAAACAATAATTCTTAACATATTTGAGTGCTAGGAATAAACTTGAAATGTCAATTTCTATCAATGTCTAATCGTAAAGCTAAGTTGTTTTTATAAATATGCGAGGAATGGATATTTAGGAAACACCTTAAGAATTTTATATGTGAGGAATCAATATAAATAATTTTTATATGGACATCAATATCAATAAAAGAGAACAATATTATCATGTTAATCAAAATACAAAAGAGTGAGAAAGATGAAATCCAATCCCTATTTTTCCAATTAAAGCAACAACTTTGTGACTTGTTTCCTTTTTAATTCTTGCCATCATAACAATTGTCACACATTTTTATTATTCTGTTTTATATTTAGTGAATATTTTACTTGATTATTCAATTGTTCCTTGTGGGTTTGATATTCGTCCTTAGAGACATATTATTACTTCTGAACAAACCAAGGTCATTCCAAGAAGGTGATCTCGTGTGGAGAATGAAAGGAGAAGCTCGTAAGACTTCGGCAGAGGGTAAGTTTAGTTCAAATGGGGAAGGACCATTTAAAGTCAAGGAAAGCCTACACAATGGAGCGTATGGCTTGCAGCAGTTGGATGGCCAAGATGTGTCGAGCACCTAGAATGCAAGCCACTTGAAAATGTGTTTTAACTGATATATATATATATATATATATATATATATATATATATATATTGCAAATGTACTCTTTCCTACTTTCGATCTTTTTCCCCAAAAAAGGTTTTGGCTGAAGTAGGTTTTAATGAGGCATCATATTAATGAAAACAGACTTGTAAGTTACACAATTGAATCCTCGCTGACAACACGATAAAGAACCTCTCAGCGAAGGATGAATTCACTTAAGAGAATCCCTGACGACGGCGCATGAAAGAAACCTCTCGGCAAATGAAGAATTCACCTAAGTGAATCCTTGCCAAGGGCAAAGGAAGAATTCACCTAAGTGAATCCCAGCCGAGAATGCATGAAAGAAACCTCTCTGCGAAGGAAGAATTCACCTAAGTGAATCCTTATTGAGAGCACGTGAAAGAAACCTCTCAACGAAGGAAGAATTCACCTAAGTGATTCCTTGCCGAGAGCACATTAAAAAAACCTTTCGACGAAGGAAGAATTAACTGAAATGAATACCTGTCGAGAGCGCATTAAAGAAGCCTCTCGACAAAGCAAGAATTCACCTAACTGAATCCCTATAAAGAGCGCATTAAAGGAACGTCTCGGCGAAGGAGGAATTCACCAAAGTGAATCCCTGCCAATAGTGGATGAAAGAAACCTCTCGATGAAGGAAGAATTCACCTAAGTGAATCCCTGTCAAGAGCACGTTAAAGGAACCTCTTGGCGAAGGAAGAATTCATCTAAGTGAATCCCAATTGAGAGCGCATGAAAGATACCTCTCGGCAAAGGAAGAATTCACCTAAGTGAATCCCTATCAAGAGCACATTAAAAAACCTCTCGGCGAAGGAAAAATAAACCTAAGTGAATCCCTGCTGAGAGTGCGTGAAAGAAACCTCTCGGCGAAGGAAGAATTCACCTAAGTGAATCCCTGCCGAGAGCGTGTTATAGGAACCTCTCGGCAAAGGAAGAATTCAACTATGTGAATCCCTGCTGAGAGCACGTTAAAGAAAACTCTCGTCGAAGGAAGAATTTACCTAAGTGAATCCCTTCTGAGAGCACGTTCAGTGAGGAAGAATTCAACTAAGTGAATCTCCGCCGAGGGCACGTTAAAGAAACCTCTCGACGACGGAAGAATTCACCTAAGTGAATCACAATCGAGAGTGTGTGAAAGAAACCTCTCGGCAAAGGAAGAATTCACCTAAATGAATCCCTGCCAAGAGGATGTTAAAGAAACCTCTCTACGAAGGAAGAATTCACCTAAGTGAATACCTGTGGAGAGCGCGTTAAAGGAACCTTTCGACGAAGGAAGAATTCACCTAAGTGAATCCTTGCCAAGAGCACGTTAAAGAAACCTCTTGACGAAGGAAGAATTCACCTAAGTGAATCCCTGTCGAGAGCGTGTTAAAGGAACCTCTCGGCAAAGGAATAATTCACCTAAGTGAATCCCTGCCTGAAGCATGTTAAAGAAACCTCTCGAAGAAGGAAGAATTGACCTAAGTAAATCCTTGCCGAGAGCACGTTTAGCGAAGGAAGAACTCACGTAAGTGAATCCTTGCCGAGAGCATGTTAAAGAAACCTCTCGGCAATGGAAGAATTCGCCTAAGTAAATCTCTGCCGAGAGCATGTTAAAGAAACCTATCGGCAAAGGAATAATTTATCTAAGTGAATCCTTGCCGAGAGCACTTGAAAGAAACCTCTCAACGAAGGAAGAATTAACCTAAGTGAATCCCTGCCGATAGTACATTAAAGAATCCTCTCAACAAAGGAAGAATTCACCAGTGAAACCCTACCGAGAGTCGATCAAAAGAAGAAAACCTAAAGCATAATGAAGAAAACGTAAGCAACTAAAGCGTAAAAGAAATAACGCCATGGAAAGTTAAGTCCTTTCGTAAAAGGCCGATAGGCCGTTAAAATACACAAAATAGGGCACTTGTTTACAAAAGAATAAACGTGTGTGCCCAGTCAAAGAGCAACAAAGCCAACTTAGGAGTCGACATCTACCCTATCGGCCTTGGGAGTCCTTGGAGGAGCCAACACGACTTCTCGGACACTCAGAATTTCTTCAATAGACTTAAGTTGACCCAGATAGAAGTCTTTTCCGACATCAAACTTGCCCTCTTCCAATGGAATGTTGTAGAAGAAAGCCACTTGTTGAAGAGCTTTCTGGAAGCCGAGTTCATGTTGGTCTAATACATTATCTTCGACAATCTCCAGGTCCTTCAGCAACTTCTCTACTTTTTCCTCAGACCAGTAGTTCGAGAGGGAGGGTCATTTCCGAAAGGCTTTCCTTAAGCCCTCTAATCTCCTTATCCGCCTTCATAGCCAGCTTTTTCCCCGCCCTCTCGGCCTCGGTGCACAAATTCTTCCAATGGTTCATCTCGAACTCTAGGTGTTGGTTCCTATCCAAGAGACCATTGTACTCATCTAAGGTTGATTTGAGGTTGGCAATCAACTCCTCTAGTTGGGAACAAAGACTATCCATTTCAGCAACACTTTTGTCTCACTTCATCAGGTCCAAAGCCATGCACTAGCCGAGAACAAGAGTGCGTGAGCAAAGCTCCATGGAAAGCATCATGAAGTTGAAAAGGTCGGGTCGACGTGTACGTTTTTTTCTCATAAGGATTTAGCGTTATCGCCACACCGTCGGTCACTTGAAGGTCGTGACCCAAAAAGTTGGGTCAGTAGAACTCGACCCCCTGGTGACACGACCTTTTCTTGGAGACTTGCCAAATGAACACTCTCCAGGACCTCGAGAATAGCGACCATGATCCTTCCCATGGTCTTCCTTCGTTCTCTTCTTTGGATTGAAGGGATGATGGGTGCTTTCTAGCCTCGGTATCACAGTTATTGGAATAACAGCTTCGACAGTATGGGTGTCAAATCCGGCTGCTTTCTTGGCCCTTTGGGCTTGCCTCCTCATACTGAGCTCTCAGAAGTAGTCTTATTTTCCCTTTGGTGCCATGCCAACCATTATTCCTACACACGACCAAAGGTTAAGTCAACATCACATTAGAAATATGTCAAGAGGAGTAAAATAACATACCATCAACATCAATGATTTTTTGGGGGATAATAATAGGCACGAACGAGAGGCCAGGTTGGGATCTTGCGGTGATGCCCTTCCAAAACCGATAACACTTGCAGGTCGTCCTCGGTAATCAGGGATCTCGACCACATATGAAATTGTGTTAGATCCTTTTTTCCAATAAAAGGGAAATCTAGGAGTCTCGCCATCATAAAAAAGTTGGCGGCCTTCCTCCTTAATTATGACCTTGAAGAAACTCTCCTTTAAGTTCTTATAAGATGTGGTGAAAGGAGTAAAGAGACCCGTTTTCGACTGGCCGTCTAAAGATACCCAAATTATCCGGTCTCCTGGCCTCATACCAAAATAATGCAAAATAGACCTAGGCGTGGCTTTAAGGCTAAGCACATCGCAGAGCAGCCGAAAGACCTGAAGCGCAACGCAGCTATTCAGATGTAATTGAGTAGGAGTCACGTTTAAGACGCGCAAAACCTCCATGGTGAAGTTATCAACATGAATGTCTAAGATCAAGCAAGAGTAAAAATAGAAAAAATCTTTGGTTTCTCTCCCCCTACCCAGAAAAACGATTTCGTACTCCCTACACCTTCGTAAGGATAATATACCATCCATAACACCCTCTAAAAGGATATCTACACCCTTGGAAAAAGTTTGAAGGATGGATGGTTGTCGAAACTTAGAGAAAATCTCTTGAACCAGGTTGTCTACCCATGCGTAGTCAGCCTCTCGGACCTTCTCCCCCTCATATGCACTTAGGGAAGAAAAAGACTACACTACAGGCTCTAAATCATTCCTATCTATGGGATCAACAGCCTGAGAAGACTTCTCAGTGCTCTCACTATAACTAATATCTTCGACCATCGGTCTTCCCCTACTCGAACCCCCTGACAAAGATGAAAATAAAGTGGTAATGGAAAGGGAAGACATGGTTACCTACGAAGACTCTTCAACTGGTACACACGGATTCTAAGGCAAACACTCTTGGCTCTCAGACTCTTGGAGCAAATTCATGGTTAACGCATGAAAGATGGAACCCAACACTACTCCTATTTATAGGTGGAGGAATGGACTAATACGAACTGCCACTCTTAATCTGCACCGTTGGATCAACTCGACATCAACGGTCCAGATCATGCGACTTTGCGCCTCCTGAAAACACGTCACATCCACGCGCCTCAAACGCCCCAATGAGCTTTCTCAGCTTCGAGGGCACATGAGTAATCACACGACATAACAGTCATGTGGAAGTGCCAATCACATGGAGTAGCGACTACCCAGTTTGTCGACCATATAAGACCCTGCATAGAGTTCCTCTACTAGGGCCTGTGGCGCATACGACCCAAGATGAACACATATTTAAAGATAAAGCAATTTTTCTTTTACACACATTCTACATCACACTCAAATGCTCCACTCGAGCCTGGAGCAAATGTACTACCAGATAGCCGAGAAGGCCGACATGACCGAGAAGGCTAAATGACTCTTTTAATCTAAACACAACCCATAAACTCATAGTTAACCATAATTAAGCCAGTTTAATTGTAAATGATAATTAAGGCACAATTATTGGGCCCTCTTTTGGATCCACGAGCAGACCCATGACAATTGAAGTCCATCCAAAAGGTATAAATATCATAGGAGACCCAACGTCAAAGGTAATTTTTCTCTTTTGACTCACGTGCATATTGTACTCAAACTAACTTGATCGTCAGAGTGCCTTTATAGGTTTTCCCTCACTCATTTGACGGAAGGAAGTATCAATTGGAGACTATCACATTTGGAGACTGTGAAGACCAAAAGGAGAAGACAAAAAGTGTCACTCTAGAACAAAAATTAAAAAAAAAATTAGAAGTCATCAAGTTTTTCATCTCTTTAATTTGGATGTTTTCAGTTGAAAGCCAAAAGCTATTTTTTTTAAGACATGGGATTCGTTTATTTGTAACATATAATTTCATATTGATATGTGTTATCAAGTTAACTAAAGAATGACAGTAATGATAAAAAAAAAGGTTGATTTGTTCTATCTTTAATTCGTTAAAAATAAATCGAGATAAGTTTATTCACTATTAGCTCGTTAATATTTTTAAATATATATATATATATTATTTATTTATTGAAATCATATCAATTAATTAGTTGATGTTTTAATGAGATAAACTGAAAATATTATTATTTTTATAGGATAAAATATTCAATTACAACCAATTATTACAATTTTATTTGTAAATATTAATAGTTTAAATTGCAGTAAATAATACAATAAAAAATTATAATTCTTAAATTATAGTGTTCTCGTTTTTATTTTAATAAAATCTTAATATTTTATCTATATAATATAAGAATTAAAAAAAAGACAGGAAAGCCCCTTTTGTCACTGTATGTGTTTACATTCATTTTAAAAAAAGTTGTATTTAATAATTGAATTGGAAGACTGAAAGGTTTGAAATTCAAATGCAATCTATTTTGAAATTTGAAAGAAAATGTTAGGTAGCATTTGAGTATACATACATATAGCTGGTAGCATATGGACAATTTGTGGCTTTGAGCTAAATAATTCTCACATTTAGCATTATATATGATGCAGATGGGGCATGCCACTTTTTTTTCTTTAACTTTCTTCTATTATTTTGTCCCCTTTAATGTCAACAACTCCTTTTTCAAATTTCAATACTATTTTCAAATACCTTCTCAATAGAATAATATTTACAATGCCATTTTGAAAGTTACATTGTGGATGGATATGACTTATTCAAAACTTTGCTTGATGATTATAGAAGAAAGCTTAATGTAAAAATGGTTTAATTATCACTGGTTTTTTGAATATGATTGTTTTGGCCATGAAATGTATTTACGAGACAAAAGCTTTGGAGAGAGTATAAGAGTAGTTCTACCTATTTAATCATAATGGTTTGGTTTTATAATGATAGAGATGTGTATAACTCTAACATCCTCCATAACCTCAGATCTTATTATCATCTAACCACAAAATTTGGCCATTAAATTAGATCAATTTAGATATGTTTTTCTTATTTTCCTCTTATATGGTTTGCTAATATGTTATATGATATTAATTTAGATATTACTTATTTTTTAATATAACAAGAAAATTGTCTCAGAAGTGCAATCCTCCAAGAATATAGTTATTAAGTACAATATTATCTATAGTGACAATTTTAATATACTACAAACATAAAATGAATATAAGTTATTTGATCAAGGTTTATATACAAATATCTAAAGTAATGCTTTGAATTTATTCTCTGTTTAAGAAGCTTCCTAGTTTGTTCATATTACTTATCAAAATGTCTTCTATTTTAATTTTAAAATCAGTTTGATATGAAAGTGGTTGGAGGAGGATCAACTTTTTATCATACTAATAATATAAAAAAAATTTACATTGATAACACTAATAATATAATAATTTTTACATTGTTAACATGTGAAAACTAAAGTCATAAAATACCCTACTAATTTTCCAATATCAATTTATACGAGAGTTAACTTTTGCAACTAAGGAAAATAAAGATACATGGTTTTTAGTTATATTTTGTATTATGGTATTATAGGTCGAGCTCGATATTATCATGAACAATACCAATATATATGTAATTAAGGACATTAATATCGTATCAATGCAAATCAAGGACATTGATGTTATATCAGTGGAGAAGCGAAGATACCATAAAATCAACCTTAAATAGAGGGATAATATTTAATACTGAAAAAGCCTGAAAACAAGACCAGTTACAAAGTGAAACAGGAGAGGATTTTAGCATATAATAGAGAATGTATGATAGGAGTAGAAAAATAACAATTTAGCTAGAAATCCCTATATTTCTAGTAAACCTAATGCTCTAAGTCGAGATCGTCTTTTTTCTTGGCTGGAACATTTTGGTGTCCACCGTGGAGTTAGGTAAAATTTTTCCTACCTCCACAATATTTATGTAAAATTTAAATTTTCTTTATTGCACAAGGCAACACATACACCACCCATGAAAGAATCGTTCTACCATAGTTGATGCAGCTCACTGCCACCGTGTCAATTCTAATGAATAATTGGAATACCGTGTTGAACGCGCCTCGTCATCAGGGTGAAGTGATTTTCCGACAGGTACATTGCCATTGCCTTTAATTTTAATGAGCATATTAATTTCAATTTCGTTATTGTTTTCATTCATGATTGATCACCTTAAGTACAAAAATAAATAAATAAAATTAAATCGTAGTGAAAATAAAATATGTGAATAGATTAATAGGGATGGTCACATTGTTATATATTCAACGTCATTCATGATTTATGTTCTCTCACATAAAAATATTCAAAAAGAATCTAGATAAAAGATAATTAAAACTGAAAAGAAATATTATTATAAAGAAAGTGAAATTGAATTAAATTTGTAATAGGAAAAATACTTCACAAAAATATCTGAGAAATATTTAAATGACATTTTGTATTATAAGTACTTTGGTATGTACCAAAATTAAATTAAAATGAATGCATGTATTTACAATGCTATATAATTATTAATTTTATTTTATAAATTAGTAATATTTCCTTTTATGTCTTCATAAAATGTTATGTTAATAAGGTGTTTTTTTTAATAATGAGGTTAACTTCTTATAAACGTCGAATTTTATTGTGAAACAGAACTTGAAAACGATCAATGAAAAAAGAAAGAAGAAAAAGTAATTAAAATATTGGTTGAACTGAGTTTAAAATCATTTTTAAATTTTTTAAATAGAAAAACAGTTGTAAATATGTTTAAACTCGTTGATTTCTAACAAAAGTTTAAACTATACTTTTAATTACTATTTATAACTAAAAGTTTTTTAAAAAAAATTTATTAAATGTGTTGTTTTATATACTTATTTACTTGTTAAATAGAAAAGGTTGAAAACATTCATATACACAAAATCTATTTTTTATCTAACTCTAAGAAACTTGGTCCTGTCAGAATTAGTAAATCAAAATTGTTGATATGTTTATTTCTATATTAATATAAATTATTTCATAATGCATATAATGAGAAAATATTAAATTCTATTAAAAATAAACCTCTTAAACTTTAATCACATTTTAAAACCGTCTCATACTTACAAAGTTTGCTTGACAAAAATTATGAGGAGAGAAATAATACTTTAAAAAAGAAAAAAAATATTTTTAAGTAGTAATATCAAGCTATGGAAATATGTCAGATGTTAGGTATGTTTCTACACAGGAAATTATGTTTTTGTGATTTGGTGTTTTTATTTTAAAAAAAAATTATTGGATATGAGGCTTATACCAAGAACATGGAATATAGTCAATCTTCATTTTTATTACAGTTAATTTATTGTATTTGTAAACTTTACAATTACGCTTTCTAATGATGAAATAAAGTTTGCTATTCAGAATATTACATCCAGGAATAACGAAATTTTTGTTTGTCGGTCCACTATTGAAGAAAAAACCATGTACAGGTATTCATCCTATATGGTGCCAAGAACGACCTCAGTCCAATAACAAAACCATGTATGAGTTCTCATCCTGCATGGTTCCGAACACGACCTCGATCCATTATGAAAGAAAAAAACCATGTATGGGTATTCACTCTATATGGTGTTGACATGACTTCAGATCAACAACAAAACCATGTATGGATTCTCACCTTGCATGGTGTCGATCACGACCTCGGTTCATTATGAAAGAAAAAATCATGTATGGGTATTCATCTTATATGGTGTCGAGCACAACCTCGGTCCAATAACAAAATCATGTATGGATTCTCACCCTACATGGTGCCGAGCATGACCTCGATCCATTATGAAAGAAAAAACCATATATGGATATTCACTCTATATGGTACCGAGCATGACCTCAGTCCAATAACAAAACCATGTATGGGTTCTCACCCTGCATGGTGTTGAGCACGATCTTAGTCCATTATGAAAGAAAAAACTATGTATGGGTATTCACCCTATATGGTGCTGATCACGACCTCGATCCACTATGAAAGAAAAAATCATGGGTTATCAACCTACAATATACTGACCATGGCATTGTTCTAATAAAAGGTACAAAGATTAGTTATTAATAAAATATATGCTGATATGAGAAATCATGATGATATACAGGTATGACGTCGACAAATTACTTATTTAAATGCTTTGAAAGAATGGATTAATAGGGTATGGTGAATACTTATTGATCAAATTGTATGTGATATACAAAGATAGTATGATACTTTTACAATGACTTAATCGCTTTGAAGATTCAATCTTACTGATTCATAACATGATACATGTTAATAGATACTTATTCGAAAAATAACATTTCCCATTTTAGCTTCAATGTTGTGAAAATTATATATAACACACATCAATCATATAGAAGATCACAATGTCATCTTTGAAACATTCTAATATGTTAGTGTGGTGTCATGGGCCGAGTCTGATTGTGATAAGAACAAATCAGTTGTTGATCCTAAAGATTAGACTTATTGTGGATTTAAGCTTAGACGTATTGGCTTCTGCCTAAAGTTAGGGGGTTATGGTGTCATGGGTTGAGCATGATTATGCTAGGAACATATTATTTGTTGATTCTAATAGATTAGACTTATTGTGGATTTAAGCTTAGCCTCATTGGTTGTTGCTTGAGGCTAGGGAGTTTTGGTGTCATGGGCCGAGTTCGATTGTGACGAGAACAAATTAGTTGTTGATCCTAAAGATTAGACTTATTGTGGATTTGAGCTTAGGCTCATTGGCTTCCTGAGGGTAGGGAACTATGGTGTCATGGGTCAAGTTTAATTGTGACAAGAACAAATCAGTTGTCGATCCTAAAAGATTAGACTTATTTTGGATTTAAGCTTAGCCTCATTGGCTTCTGCCTAAGGTTAAGGGGTTGTGGTGTCATGAATCGAGCCCAATTGTGACAATAACAAATCACTTGTTGATCCTAAAAGTTGGACTTAATGTGGATTTAAGCTTAGTCTCATTGGCTTTTGTATGAGGCTAGGGGGTTGTGGTGTCATAGGTCGAGCTCGATATTATCATGAACAAATCAAGTACATATCTATGTAATTAAGGACATCAATACCGTAGTAGTGCAAATTAAGGACATTAATGTCGTATCAGTGGAGAAACAGAGATCCCATAAAATCAACCTTAAATAGAGGAATAGTGTTTAATACTGAAAAAGGCTTAAAATAAGACCGGATACAAGGTGAAAGGGAGAGAATTTTAGCATATAATGGAGAACGTTGATAGGAATAAACAAATCACAATTTAGCTAGAAATCACTATATCTCTAGTAAACCTAATGCTTTAAAACGATATCATCTTTCTTCTTGTCTGGAACATGTACCATGAACCTAAATAAAGTTCTAATTGACATCCAGAGATAAAAACATAAGAAAGAAAACATAAAAATAAATCCATATAATAAATAATATAATGTGATAAGAAGAATTTTTTAGTTATAATTATTTAAAATAATCAAGTGTTGAACACAATACTCTGTTTCAACACTCACATAAACAATGGTTTTCTAACACTGCTTAATAGAAATAATTTTAAAAGTAATATGAATTAAAGTTTAAAAATATATCTAATATATATAAATAAAGTTTAATTATTTAATTTCATTTATAAATTACTATTATCTTTTAAATTTCATTTTTTCAAGTGCCTTTACTTTTTTTGTTAATTTTTTCTTCGATAATAAGTCACGGGTTAGAAAATAGTATAATTTAGGATAATTTCAATCAATTAGAATCTTTTAGAGTGAATTTTATTTTTCCTTACATAATTAGTTTTATCTTTACTTCCATGACTTACATATATAAGTTTTCTACAAATATGTGAGATTTGGGAAGAATAAATTAAAAATTTTAGGGTTTAGATTTTAATGTTGAATCTTGTATTGAAATTGATTGTGTTTAAGACGAGTTAAGTTTTATAAGATTAAATTAAATATTTTTAAGTGTTAAGTAAATAAATTATAATTAATATATATATATATATATATAAAATGTATAATTTTTGCATATGTTTTTTTAACCATTTGTTTTTAATTACAGAAACACTCATAATGTTTTCTTATTATATTTTTTTATAAAAAACAATTACTAGAGTGTATAGTGTGATTTGAAATTAAGAAAAATCTATAAAGTTTTATGTTTTGGATACACATTTTATTATTGGTCTGTAAATTGAATTCTTTTATGATTGTAGTAATTATATTATGATTATTTTTATTATATTGTTTTTAGTCAATTTGAACATATTTGTGAGAGTTTTGAATTGATAAAGTAGTGTTTGATGAATTTTAAACTTGTTAAAAATATTAGATTTTGTAGAATAAATTTTATGTATGATCTGGTATAATTTTTTAAAAACATTAGATTTGTTGTAATACATTATTGCTCAAGTGAGATATTTTCGTTTAAAAAAAATGAGTTAGAGAGTGAACATCTTCTCTCTTGTGTTCTCAATCAAGCGAGAAATTTTCGCTCAAATAAGAAGATTTTCACTCATCATGCAATAGTATTTTCGTTTAAGCGAAATTAAGGTAAAAACTATAACATTTATTCTATGTATGCTTTTGCTCATGTGAAAACCAATCATTCAAGTAATATTTTATGATTAATTTAGTTATATTAAAGTTTATATGCATTTATACATGATTGTGATAGTATATATGTTATGTTTATCAAGATATGATAGAAATAATTTGATGATATTAAATGATATACTTTGTTATTGTGACCCTTAATGATATTATAGCCTTTAGTGAGTGTTGTTATTTTTTTGTATGGATGTTTGATGATTACACGAGAAAAAGATTTTGTAATTTAGAGAATTAGATATTAAACATGTGACTTAAAAAAATGACCATATCTTAACTTCACTAGTGGACTAATCACATATATTAAGTTTATTAGATAATGAGAAGTTAATAAAACCTTTCATCAATATGTGATATAATAAGTGCAATGTATCATCCTAAAATAAATGACTTATTGATACATGAAGATGGGATATAATAAATGCAATGTATCATCCTTGAATAAATAACTTATTAATAATTGAATTATGAATATGATTGAGTATGAAATAATGTTATGTATATTATATATAATTTATTATAATAAAGTCATTCACACCATTAGTATTAATTATTCTCAATCAGAGGTTGGAAGATACACTATGTCATACTAGGGATTTTTAAAAAAATTTATGTTTAATTTTATATAAATCTTACATAATCTTTTTAGGAACATTGGTTTCAGTGTCAGTAATATTAGAGTTTGAATGATAAAATAAAAACTTAAAAAAGAATTATTTTAACTAAATTCATTTTAAAATTAAATATAAACATTCTATTTTATACTTCTTTAATAAATCATTTGGTGAATTCATAGTTTGGTATCTTACACGGAATGCACCATGATCCTTTTACTTTATTGCACAACGGAAAGTAGTATCCACTCACTACAAGAGTCTAAAACTTTTTTTAATGCATTCTTTATTAATGTACTTCATCACTAGGCACGTTATAAATTAAAATAATTATATGAAACGTGAAGATTAATAAAATGTAAAATTAAATCATGTAATCGTTTTCTAAATAGAACATCAATTTAACTCCTTAACCATAACTGGTAAATTCTCCATTCCTCCTTCTTGCATCTTTATTTTAATTGTTTAAAGTTATTTTAATTTTTTAATTTTTTTAAATAATCTAAGTAAAATATAACATTATATTTTTAAATAACTTCAATTACATATCGTATTTTTATATTTTTCTTTCAATTGTAACATTTTTATTTTTGTTCCACTGTAATATTCGAGAGACAATTTTATCATTTAAGTGTGAGAGATAAAATAACGAAAAGATTTATTATATTCTACATTCTCAATATGAAGATAATTTTTTTTTTTAAATTTTATACTCCATTTTGGTATCATTATGCAACTTGATATCTCAGCTATGCTGACACCTCAAGTAAGAACAATCATTTGTCATTGCATGAAAAAAATATTATTAAAAAAGAAAGAAAATACAAAAATATGGAGAACTAGACCAAAACGCATATGTTAACAAAAACGATATATAGGTAGACTATACCTATTTATAAAGAATTCTAATAACAAACTAGATAGTAACCATAACAATGAAAAGATTTTTTATGAATAAATCCTAAATTAGCCAACTTATTCGCACACGCATTCCCTTCACGAAAAATATGAGTAACCCTAAACCTGATTTTCCCATAATAATTAAGACAAATATTCCATCAATTATGAAACAATATTCAATGAACATTTATCTTAACTGTAAACACAACACAAACTAAATAAGAATCACTTTCTAACTAGACATTAGTAAGCAATTTTATAGTCCATTTCTACATTTCATTGATTTTTTTTTATTAGTTTTATGACTTAAAAAATAAAAATAAAAATAAGGGAATGAAAATATTGAAGTTGCAGAAGAATTTGCCAACATAATATAGTCCTAAAATATTGAATATCTATCAATTGTAGTCCACTGATATATTTTACTTTGTACTGAGAGAGTAATTTAAGAAAAAGTTCAATACTTAACAAACTATTATACATCATAGTTGCAGTATTTAACAAGATAATAAAGTGCTTATTCATTTCTCTTTCCATCAAAGTTTGTAAATTACTTAAACCCACTAATGGGTTGCTAGTACTCTTGTAACCCAACTTGTGAAACACAAGAGTTGCTGACGTGTCACAGTAGAAAACTGCCACGCGTAATGAAGCTGGACGACAAAACATAGATGGAATCTAAGCAGCAGGTACCACCAAAACAACACCCTGTTTTTTTCCTCACTTTTCATTTTCATGCTTTCATAACAAAAATGAAAAGAAGAGAATTGCCATGAAATTCCTCAATTTCTCTCTTCTCTCTTCAAAATTTCCCACTCACTAAACCAAACATTCATTCAACACAGAGAAAGCCTAAGCTATTTAGGCCCAGCAACTAGGAAACAATTAGCAGCGAAAATAATCCCTATATGAGAAACCCTAACTAACCTTTTTCTCGTTTTCACCAAACCCATCAATCACTACTACTTATTCCCTCCCAAACACGCTCCTCTTTCCATTTTTCTCAAAAAGTTACTTCCTTTAGCTTTTTTCTCTTCTGGGCACGCCCTCACCACTTGCTTTCTTTTTCTCTTTGGTTCAATCCACCTTCTTCCCTTCTGATCTCAAACACCCACCTTTTTCTTTCTCAATTTGTTTTCACCAGTTACGTGCTCAGCCCACTAGATCAGTGTTTGCTGATTTAAATTTGATGTGTTTGGTTGGTTGCAGAAGTTCACTCGTATTTTTTCACAATTGTGTGTGGGTGTGTGTGTGTCTTTTTCTGTGTTGGATGTAAATTTGCATGTCAAGAGGGTTCAATTTGATCTTCGATATTGCACGGTGATTTTTGTGGGGTGTGTGACTAGTTCTCTTCTGATGTTTTATTTCCAACCATTGTTTCAATCATCACCTGCTTATCCATTCTCTAGACCTCCTTTCTCCTACTCAATTTCCCATGTTTTTCTCCCCTCTGACGTGTTCTTCATATGCTGCTTCAATTGCCTGAGATTTCGTCTCAAAATTTGATGCTGTGATCCAGAGGGGAGTTGCTGGTTGTTGTAACTGTGAATCTTTCTGCCGGTTCTCTGAATCACATCTAGTTTCTTTGGTGAGGAGTAAGAAAGAGAAAGAGCGAATTTTGAGAATGGGAGACCGTTGTAGACATTTTTCCATTGAGGAATTGCCATCACATTTGGTTTTAGATATTCTGTGCTCGGGTAGGCTCAGTGCAATGGACCTTGTTTGCTTAGAATTGACTTCCAAAACTTTTGGTGGTATTCATGGCTTGTACCCTTTCAAATTTAAGTCCTTGATTGACTTTGCTGCATTTCAATTGTGTGCCTCCCATGTTACATATGCTGGGATGAGTTTGATTTCTCAGAGGGAGTTGTATGACAGATGTGGAGGAAATTGGAAGCGAGTTTTGAGGTTCTTGCAGTCTGTGGAACAATCCTCTCAGATGGTCGAGACATCATCAGGCAATGTACTATTTCATTATATCAAATAATTACTTTTGTCTGCTTTTGGTGAAAAAGAAAAAAAGTATTTCCTGCGTGAATTATTAGCTTCCCAACGTGTTTTTTTTTTCTTTTTTCTTTTGATAAAATAAGAAAGGTGTTTCTCAAGGGTGGAGATATTTTCCTTTTGCTTTTGAAGTGTAAGTGTTGACATTGCATGGTTTGCTCCCCACTACTTTTTGTTCAATGTCACTTTTGTAATGAAATGGAATAAAGCAGAAAAATGTTATTAAAACAAAGAGTTTGAACAACTGTTAGAGTTTTAAATGTTATGAAAATACATCTCATACCATCGATAGACATTATAATGATTTTGAACAACTGGAAACATTTTACCGACACATTATTATGATTTGTAAAGAACAAATATCATAATTTGGATACCTCATTATTTTTTTTACTTTTTATAGTCTTCTTACTGTCCATTTGAAGGAAAACTGGTGGAGTTGTAAATAATGATGAAGAACATTTTATTGGCAGATGCAAATAACAACTGGAAAGTATCACACCTTGTTGATCAGCAATGCTTCTGTCTATTCCTGTGGTTCTTGTTTATGTGGAGTACTTGGTCATGGGTCTGAAATAACACAGTGTGTAGCATTTACCCGGATTAATTTCCCACCTTTGGCACGTGTGGTTCATGTTTCAGCCTCCTTTAATCATGCAGCTTTTGTCTTGCAATCTGGAGAGGTTAGTGGTTGCTTAACCTTTATTCAGTTAGCTATATGACTCATGACTCATGAGCAAGTCATTGGTCTGGAACAAACTATATCCTTCTATGAGAATGCCATGATGAATTTTTTGTTCAGTATATGAATTGGGTTTAATAGATGTACTGATTGAAATCTTTAATTTTAATTACTTAACAAGCTTGCTTCCAAGCTTCCCTTTTGAAGTAATTATTAAATGCTTTGATGCAAACCAGAAAGTAAATTCACACGATATAGCAGTAAAGTGAATGAGAATGGGTGAATAATACGTTATATTGATGATACTGATGTAAAAATGCAGTAGAGAAACCTCCACTACCCCAGAGCTCAATTCCTCACTAAGAAAGATATTTTGTCCTCCAATAGATTTCCTATTCCTCCTCGCAAATTTCCACACTTTGGACCTATTTAATAGGCCTCTCTATTGTCCGAGGGCCTATGGATACTCCCTTCTTGAGCAGCAGACTTGAGAACTTGTCCTCAAGTCTGAGGTTGGATAATTGACTTTGCATGGTAAAAGTGTCCTCCCATGTAGCCTTTTCAATTGGTATATCGCACCACTGGACAAGTATTTGAGACAAAATCTTTCCCTTGATTGTCACCTTTGGAAGCCAAGACGTGGAGAGGTTCCCAAGCACTAGCAATAGCACTCTCAAGGTTCTTTGGCAGCTCTTGCAAAACATGGTAATTTCAGTAGCTGACTTTAGTAAAGAAATGTGAAACACCGGGGGGATGCAAGAAGAGTTGGCAGTTGAAGTTTGTAGGGTACTACTCCAATGAACTCAACAACCTGAAATGGACCATAGTAGTGGGGTGCTAGTTTTGCGCTAATGTGGGCTTCAACATATCTGAGCATGAGGATGTAATTTAAGGAAAATCCAAGCACCAATAGCAAATGGGACTTCCTTTCGATGTGAATCTTTCAAGCTCTTCATACGAGTCTAAGTGAGTGTTAAATTGGGTTCCAATTGGCACAAACATTGACCCATTTCCAAAAAAGCATTGTCTCGACTTTTGTGTCATTGGGTAAATAGACTTTTGTGTCATTGGGTAAATAGGGCGAAAGAATTGGAAGTGGGCACCCATACACAATATCAAACAAAGTGAAATTTTTGGAGGCACAGAACATAGTATTGCACCAATACTTGGCCGATGGAATCCAATAAGCTCACACCTTGGATTGATCAACAATGAAACATCTAAAAAATGTTTCTTGTTGGAAATCTCAAGTCGACTAGAAATAAGGTCAATTTACAATATATAAGTGGGAAAAATCCTTACTTTATAAGCTGGTTTTGTAAAGTTAAGTTAATTTTAAACTCACTTCTTAATATTTCCAACAACAATGTGTGCTACTCTTAGTTCAAAGGTCAATTAATATTGAGTGCACTACCTCATAAAAGTGAAAATTCTTCAACTTTTTTCTTTCTTTCATGTTAGTATATGGACTTTCTCCCTTTTTGAATCACTTAATCCAACATTTCACATACTAAGTGAAGACAAGCCATATTCATATATGACTTTCTAAGGAAGGACATCATAAATAGGATCAATGAAAGTATGTAATCAATCTTGCCCCACCAAATATCATCCAACAAAGTTTCTTCCGCAAATTTTTCCTTCTCAATAGCATCCTCCCTATAAGAAAACCATCCATTGTAGGAACAGTTGGCTCCAGAAGGCAGGGTAGGGGTGGGGTTGAATGGGGCCTTAGACTCTTTTCGCAGCGGATTAAAAAACTGGCTAGTAGATCGTCTAGTAAAAATGTTTTTGTAGAACTGTATCGTCTAACAAGAAAAATAATAAAACATGAGCAACAAAGAGAGTAACGAGAGATCAACACACAATAATTTATTTTGGTTCACTCAAACTTGGGCTACATATAGTCCCCTTAACAAATTGCTTGAGAGCTTCCACTAACCAACACCCTTGGTTACAACGAGTATTCTCACCTCCATGTTACAAGAGTATTTCTCTAGGTTACACCTTCTTAACCTCCCCTTGAGATTAAAATTCAAGAAAAATAAAGAACACTCTCAAAGAGAGCACAGAGAAACCTCACAAGGGTATAATTTCACAATGCAAAGAATTACAATGGTTTAACACACAACCCGAAGACTAGAAACTCTAACTACTTGATTAGATGCTCACTATAACTCTTGTTGTATTTTCAGCAAGATCATTTGAATAACTTGATTTGTTTGGCTTGCCACACTTGCGTTCTTCAACTTCAATCCCTTTATTTAGCTTTTTGAATCTTTCCTTTGATACTTGAATTGGTTAATTTTGGATTTTGCAATATCTCCATATCTTCATCTTTTTGGTGATAGACAAACAAAAATCTTGGATTTGCAATCTTTCAATTTATTTTTCTTCGAATTTGTGTAGGAAACTAATTTGAAAGTATTTGCAATATGGATTAGTAAAAACAAATCAAAACATAATCAGAAAATCTTTTCATTCCAGATTTACATGATGCTAAAATCAGATTATTTGAGATTTTCAATTTGTTTTTGTTAAAAATGATTTAGAGATATTCTCAATATATCACAACTAATAACATCTGTTTAAGCAAGATAATTCCAAAAGAGATAATAAAAATATCTTTGTTTCCTAAAACACGTTAATATCTTTTTGTTCCACTAAACTTGCAGATAAAATCTTTTTATTTTTAGGTATAATCTCTATTTGACTGAACGTGCTTTTAGCAGATATATGCATTTAGAAGATTTCATTTTTCATAATTAATTGTTTTAAACAAACCTATTACATGTTTAATACATTCATTAGACTGTCTAACATGAATAAAACTGTAGATGCCCACAACTTTCACTAACCTCTGTTAATTTATTTAATCAACTAGTCTTATCAGACTTTTATCATGAATACATGTTGTAGACGCTTAGAAGGTCTACTGAAAACTGCATTTGTACAAAACATTGTTAGAACAATCAGAATACAAGTAAACAATTTAGTTAGTTTTTGTTATCATCAAACATAAAAACATAAATTCCACATAATTTTCTGGTTATCAAACCGTCTAGTGGGTCAGAGACCGTCAAGTGCCTCAACACACCGTCTAAGGGCTTAACAAACCGTCTAGACAGATTGTCCAGGGTCTCAACATCCATCACTAATAACCATCCTTTGGAATCCTTTGTTCAAGCTTCTAAACCTCTTTTGTATTACTATGGTTGACACAAATTTTGTTGGAACAACAGAAACCAACTTCAATGAGTTGCAGTGTTCAACATTGGCAATCTCATGAAATGCCCCCACGATGAAGTTTCCGATATAAGTCACAACATCTGCAATTTGTGTGATCCAAGAACATTGTTGGCATGCAACACTATTTTTTCAATACAACACAAGCCTTTTTTAGCAAACTTGTTGCGTCACAAATAACTGCATCGTCAGTTACAGTTTGCGTCACATTTGTTGCTCCAACCTCTATAATTACATTTCTCATGTGCTTAGCAATGAAGTCTTTGTTTTTTTTTTTATCTCACTAGAGCAATTTAATGCGCTTAAAAACTTAGTCTACTCATAGTGACAACCATTGAATTTATCAAAGGTCTTTTTTGAAGATCACTCCGCCCATTGCTACCTATGTCACTCCCTTCCCACTCCATGATATTTTACTATTTGCAAAAGGTTCTCTACATGGTTTCTTTCCTTCAAAAGCAAGGTAGTTCTCAACTTTTATTGCAAGCTCAATATACATACCCACTAAGATTAGAAATAGTGGAGGCCTCAAAAAAATGCTATTGTAAACTAAGGATCCTATGCTAGATGAAATGGTAGTTTTGAAGAGTAAAACATCCTTGCAATTTCTCACAATCAAGCGTATTTGGGCCTTGCGCAAAGTAGCTTCCAAAGATGTTACTTTTTTGGATTAGATCCAATGTTTATGACTTTGTCTTAGTTAGAGACGGGGGCAAAGAGACACATTTTTTCTTTGACCTCTCAATTTTCCATTATACTTTGTTGTCCAACTTCTTAAATAAAAGAAGTCTTGTTGTTAAGACTTTTGAACAAACTCTAACTCTAGTTGTTGAGAATTCTAGTATAAGATCCATTGTATGCAAGTTCACATAAATTGCACTTAATTTGGAAATTTCCACTGCTAGGAACCTTTCTTACTTTTAAAAAATATTTCCATAGAGTTACATCATAGTAAACTTTTGTATTTAAACATATATCCGTCAATTATGAAGTTTTCTTCATCTGGTCTTCAGTTACTGGGGAGATAATGCAAATATTAGGAAATGATGTATGCTATACTTGCACTCATTAGTGTTTGTGTAACGCTGTGCCTTAAATAGTAAAACTTAGCTACAAAATTCTTATAATTCTTAGCAGCTCTAAATACAAGGCTAAGTCTAAAGAATTTGTGTGTATGCTCCGTTTTGATAATTGAGATCCATTGTTGCTTTCTTTTCCTGGGATTGAAACTAATGGTATGAGACTGCATAATGATTAATAAGTGTTTTTATCATAAACAAACAATTTCAACTTTGACTGATGCAGGTATTCACATGTGGAGATAATTCAGCTTCTTGCTGTGGACACAGAGATACTAGCCGACCAATTTCCAGGCCTCGTCTTGTTGAATCCCTTAAGGGGATTCCTTGCAAACAGGTTTGCAAATCATCATCGAATTATTTAGAGATGATAGTTGTTGGCTAAGTTGAAAATAATGTCGGTATCCTATTGTTTATTACTAATCTCATGGATTAAATAGTTGTTGGCTGAGTTTAAAGTTAATTCAAGACGTGCAATCCAGTTTTTCTGTGAAATCTGAAGTAAAGTATTTTGTAATTTTAGTTTCAAACCAAGTTAGTTTGCTGTGGTTCTTATTTCTTTCATACAAGTGTTTTTTCATATATTTGAGACATTGTGTGTTGTTTCAAGTTGGACATCTGTAAATCCTATATTGAGTCTCGACAACTGTTCATGCTGGTAGGCACATAAGATGTTCCACCAGTTTGCTATGGTGTGCTGTTTTCTAGCCATTCATTTGATGTCCATTTACTACTAACTCTTTAGTTCTCAATTTTATTATTTCTCCATGATGTTTATTTTTGTAAGGTCCCCATTAAAAGATATTGAGAAGTGCCTGAATGTCTTAGGTTGCGGCGGGGCTTAACTTCACAGTTTTCCTCACCAGACAAGGTCATGTTTATACATGTGGAACCAACACACATGGCCAACTTGGTCATGGTGACACTCAGGACAGGCCAACCCCCAAAATGATTGAAGTTCTTGGATCTGTTGTTCAGATTGCTGCAGGACCAAGCTATATCTTATCCGTAACAGAAAATGGAACAGTGTACTCCTTTGGGTCAGGTGCAAATTTCTGTCTTGGCCATGGTGAGCAACACAATGAGTTTCAGCCACGTGCTGTACAGAAATTCAGACGGAAAGGTATTCATATTGTCCGTGTATCTGCTGGGGATGAGCATGCAGTGGCCCTTGACTCAAATGGATTTGTGAGTTTCATTGGGCAAGATATATTTCCAAGTTTTATTTGTTATTCTTGGTTTTCATTATTTAAGAGCTTGTGAGAATTACTAGGATTTTGTTATTAATGGTCCAGGTATATACATGGGGCAAGGGATACTGTGGTGCTTTAGGCCATGGCGATGAGATTGAGAAGACAACTCCAGAGATGTTAACTAGTCTTAAGAATCAACTGGCTGTTCAGGTATTATTATTTATTTTCCCATATTCTAGGTCAATCTTTGTTGAGAGATCAATGGTTTACAACATTTGCAATTTGCCTTTCTAGATGAAGTCTTAGTTGTGATGAGACTTGACACTGCATGCATAGTCCTATCATATTCATAGTGTAAGGGCTTATGTTTATTTGTTACTTGTAGGTTTGTGCAAGGAAGAGGAAAACATTTGTGCTAATTGATTCTGGTTTAGTCTATGGCTTTGGCTCCATGGGATTTGGCAGCCTCGGATTCCTGGACAGAAGGGTATTAGATAAAGTATTGAAACCTCGAATCTTAGATACCTTGAAATCTCACCATGTTTCTCAAATTAGCACTGGCTTGTTCCACACTGTGGTGATCACTAGCAGGGGAAAGATATTTGGCTTTGGAGATAATGAAAGAGCACAACTTGGTCACGACACATTAAGAAGCTGCCTTGAGCCAACTCAAATTTTCAATAGAGGCATCTGAAGATGTAGAAAGAAAGCATGTGAGGCTCCAAAAGCAATCACCTCTTTCTATGTGTGGGTCTGATACATCAGATACCTGACTCCCCTAGTGTCATATTCATCACTACTGTTATAGCTTACTGTTCTATATTGTATTATGTTATAGCTTACTGTTCTATATTGTATTATGTTATAGTTTTTTAAAACAATAATAAATGACACAACATTATCTTCATTTTTCTTCACCCTTAAGGGTGGATTTTGTTTTGCTATGCAATTCTGGAACTCAATTTCTATTTTGCTGGCTTTCATATTATTAATGAAATAATGATTTGTGTTTGTAGTTCTTGAATGGACAAACAAACTATTAGATGTATTGTTGCATTTAGACTAGTTGAGTATTTGTACCGGGACAAAAATTACTTGGTGAGGTTTAGTATGTTAAAATTCTTCAAGGTTAATGAGTTTTTAATTCCTTTTTGTTTATTTTAATTTTGCATTCGAAACCATTATTTTAATAAACGAAAAAGTATATATATTTTACACGGTGCATAATTAATTTTTAATGAAGAATTAATTAAAATCCAGATTAATTAAATATATATGGATCGATAGTTCATCCATAGAAGGTAAAATTTAAACCTTTTAAGCATACATAAATTGTTATAAAAGAAGATTGTAGATGCTCGTATAAATTTTTCAGGAAGTTATTAAAAATTCCGATTTATTAGACAATAAATCAATCTAGTCAGGCATTAACCTGAGTGAATGAAAATTATAATTGAAATTTTATCTAGATTTTTTCAATTAGTCTCACTAAATTCTATTGCATGTAATTAGAATATGTTCTTATTTTATCATTTAAAAATATATTATCATGTACTATAATAAATTAGTTAATTTTATAATACTTATATGTAAAGTCTAAAAGAACAACTTGAATGTTAAAAGAAGCCGGCACTAATTGTCTTGTATTCTTAAAAATGAAGTGTTGTTATCTTGTATAACCCCACTGGCAGAGTTGATAAAACAAAGAAGATAAGATCCCATACCAGATATACATACATGTGCAAGGGGTGTGTCAGACACGTGTCCGACATATCAACACTCTTGCTTCATATAATGTAAAAAACTGTCTAATATCTTCAAAAGTATTATAGTAAAAATAAATATCTCTGCCCATCTTGTATTTTCTAAAACTAAAGTGGTACAAGAAAATGTGTGTTCTGTGTTTTCTGTGAACAACCACATCGTTGTCACTAAATGATGCAATGATTTCAAATTTCCCCTAGCCATACACTATAACAAAGTACTTCACTCATATCATATTCCGATGGTGTCCAACTGTCCATATCTGTAATGGTCAACAAATTCTTAAGAGCACAGAGACTAATAATCTGTGATAGGGCCACCACCTCTACTATAAACTTGGTTCTTCAATAGTTTCAGTCAATTTCAAAATGTATTCAAATTTAGAATTATTTGACTTGAAGGTGATTTTCTCACTTTGCATAATGTACCTTAAAAGAAATTGTGGGTGTCATTCATCTCTTGTGACAGTAGGAACCTTAAAACGCAGACGATATATATGCATTATCAGAAAACTTCATTGTTAAGAGAAGTTGTAGTTACCTAATAAACTGATGAAAGGAAACCTTTTAAAACACAAAATCTAAAGCAAATTGATACACAAATGTCGTTGCAAAAGAAAGTGTTCCATTAAAGAAGGGTACATTTTAAGTAGGTACTCTCAGGCAAACTAAGGCAGGAAAAACTGGTCCTCTACAAAGAATTGCGTTGAAGGGAGTTTTATTAGAAGGGGGAAGCACACTGAAAAAAACCACAACAAAATCCAAACCTCCCGGGCCACATTGCAATACTCAAAACAACAGAAGGGCCATGTTCATTGACCTTGGTTTCATGCTTCTCACCAACATCCAAAGCCAAAACCTCACCACAGAATCCTAGCAATCTACATGGTCTCTAAATGTTCTCTGAACACTTTCAACATGTCAGAAAAAGTAACAATGCCGACTAAGCTACAATCATCCTCAATAACCCACAAGTAGTTCACTCTATGAGCAATGGCCTGGATCATTACAGCGATAAGCGAGCTCTTGGGATGACAAACTATAGCCTCCGCTTTCCTCACCATCCTGGCTGAATAGCTAGATGACCTTGAGTACCTCCCAGACCTAGTCATTGTTCTTGTTGGTGACTCCTCATCAGAGGAAGAGGAAAATGCAGAGTGTAAACTCTCACAAGATGACAAAACTGTGTACTCTTGCAGCATTTTCTCCAAACTCTTCTCCTTCAACCTAGCCTTTACCACTCTCACAAGATCCTCAGGAGGGCCTCCGCAATCAATGTAGGCCATCAAGTCCCCTGCAGACAATGTGGCAATGGCGGCCGCAACCGTCTCATCACAACAAGCAAGGGTGAAGGGTGATATCTCCCCAATGAAAGTTCCGTCACTGTCCACAATGGCAACAGAAGTTTGTTGGGCGAGGGACTTTGAGATAGCTCCCACTGCTGAAGATGCAGGGGAGAAGTAGTCAATGGCAAGCACATCAGAGCTGATGATCCCAAGAGAGTCAAGAGACAGTGCAGGAAGTGGAGTGAAGACCCCAATGGAACCAAGAAGGAATCGAATCACATCCTCTTGAGTCAACCAGCAGAATTCACCACCGTTGTGGCTGTTAATAACAGTTGATGATGCCTTCAGATGCTGTTTCCTTCTTGAAACTCCACTCCTCTTAGTTGGCAATATTGGCACCACAAGATTCTGTGCCCCTTGGAGTATAAGATCAATAGCTTCCAACAAGCTGAAAAATCCAAACAATAAAGATCAAGAATGGTTAATTCACCTAGCTCTTCATCTGCACTACACACTAAAACACCAGGAAGAAACAAAAGTTTAACTCCATCCAAAAAAAAAAACAGATTCAACAAATTCAAAAGAGGCTATAATAAAAAAATCAGGCTACAATTAGAAATAAAAAGAATCACTCAACCTTGCCTTATTGATTTGTTTTGGTTTGTCAAAGTTTTCTTCTTACCTCTACTAATCTCTCGAAATTAGTCCAGATTCCAAATCTAGATTTTTTAAAATAACCGGTATCCGAATCAGATTAAGTTCACATGATAAAATCATCCAAACACCTTGCACTCTGACCTTAACTTACACAATCCAACACGCTAAAGGAATCATCCTCACATTTTATTCATCAAATACTATTTTCCCTTATATAAGAAAACTTACATCCATTTTATTAATCACAATCACGCCATTTATTCTTTCAAACCTCTATTTTATAATAAAAATATGATTTCAAAAATTAGCTTAATACTGCAAATTGTACCATAACATTTTGAAGTGATCATTCAGGATCATAATTGTGACAACAGCAGAAAATTATTTAGTACATTTCCGACAATATCAAAGTAAAAAGGTAGTAAAAGTGTAGTAATTTAAAACCTAAAAAAATGTAGTAAATCACACTGGTATCTTGAAGTTTCGTAGATTGCTGAAAGCCCCCATTTTTCAACTAACCCCAAATCCTTCCACTGTTTGAAATATACTACATTAACACCCCCTTATAGATTATATGAACCCCTAATTGTGCAACAAACATTAGCTGGAAGAGAGGTCGTTATAAACATAAAAAAAAAACACAATTTAGCAAAATCTCTTAAAAACTCTTCGGATTTTAGAGTAGTTTACTTAAAAAATCCTCCAATAATAAAATTGATTGAAGGAATAATAGTAACTTAGTGTCTCCATATTCATGTTGAAAATGGATAGGGAAAAAGGGAAGCACCTAGAAGAAGGTTGGAGATGCACAACGAGGGAGCAATCCTTAGGGAGAATCACAGAAATGGGTTGGTTCAGAGCAGAAGAAGGAGACAAGAGATTGTCCTCTTTGCTAAGGTAGCAGATAACATCAACCATGCACACTTTCCCTACACATCTGCACAGTTCCTGCTCCTTCTCGTGCTCACAGCAGAGCCACACGCTGATGAAACTCTCGTCAGTGTTTTTCAGCGCGGCCAAGGCGTCGGCGACGGTGGCGGCGGTGGACAGCGACCTCAGCGGCGGCTTCCCAAGGCAGAGGTCCGATACATCGCGCGCCAGAAAGCTCACTGCCATGCAAAGGATGGGTCTCCGGGGAAATAAATGCGGCGGCGCGTGACTAATGCTTTGGGTGGTGGAGGTGGTGGGTGGGTGGGTGTGGGAGAAATAGGAAGAAAGGGGGGTGTATTTATAAGAGCGTGCAATCTATTTTGAGATGCAAAATCATGTTTTTTCTATGACATCTTGGTTAAAATAAATATCATAAATTTTCATAGATAAACTCTCAAAGTATTTTAAAATAACTTAATACTTTCATAATTTAAAACTTAAATTATAAATATTTTTTTTAAAATCTAAAATCTAAAATCTAAAAATAAATATTTTCTAGTATTTTTTACTATTATTTTCATCTTATTTTGTGAAATCAAAAAATAAAGATTTGATAGTATTTTTTACTATTATATTCAATATTTTCAATTAATTTTTCTATAAAATAATATAATCATTTTTCTTTAAATAAAAATATAAAAAATGTTAAAGAAAAATAAATTTATCATTAAAAAAATTAAATAAGATTTAAAAGAAAATCTATTTCAGCAGAACCAACTAAAAGAATAGTACAAAATTTAATTTAAAAATCATACCCTTAAAAAGGTATAATTGTAGTCTGCTTTGGGATGGCGAAGTGTGAGACTGTGTTACAGAGTGTAGGGTACTAAGGTACAACAACTGTGGGACTACTTCATCTTCTTCTCAGGAAAAAAAAATATAATATATGAAAATAATTAATGTCTTCTTTTCAGACAAAAGAAAAGCTTAAAAAAATAGAAAGTTTATTAATCTAAGTTATAAAAGTAAAACTAAAAAATGAAAATATATTTTATAAAATTTTATCCTTTAATAAAGTATAGTGTGAGTGATAAAAAGTAATGCAGTATATAGTAAGGTCAGTTGAAAACTTACATCACATTATATCCAGAAGACTACATCATAAACTCATTTAAAATTTTCTTAGATTTAAGCATAGATATGACAACATGTTATCCTTTTGTAAATAAAAATAGTAATTTTATTAATTAATTTGGTAATATTAATTAAAGATAAATAATTAAATTTTAATACATTCCAATATATAAACAGAATTCTTTTAAATAACTGTTTTTTTCACTTTCTTATTATATCATTATTTAATATATCTCATTCTATTAGTATAATGAAATATTTTTCATTTCATATAAATTATTTAAAAATAATTATTTTTTAATTTTTTTAATTAATATTAATAGACAAGTTTTATATGTAAATTAATTGTTTCACTCTTTCCTTAATTCCTCATTTTAAGGCAACAATAGAAAGAAAGAAAAAGAGAATATACTCTCACCTTTATTCAGTTCACACACCAATAAAATAAAATAACATTCATTTTCAATCACTCTCTTCACTCATCAACAACTCTATTATTTGATAAAGTCATTATTCTTTTGTATCTATCAACAAGTGAATCTTAACCTTAACGTAAGCATCATCACATTCTCTAATCTCAAAACTACTAATGAAATAAGAGAAAAAACTTCAAAAAGAAGAGAAAGTCAAATCAAAGAAGAAGAAAAAAGATGTTGATTAATCAATTCATTATTTTTCTTTTACATGTTATTTTTTCTTTTCAATTTCGAATCATCCAAAATTATTTCGGTATTTATGTTAAATTTCTATCATAATGAAAGTTGAGTAGGAGAGGAAAATGTAAATATACAGGTACAACCGCGCCTATGTTTCCGCTAGTTATGTATAATAAGCATACCATTATTTCAATCTCTAAAGTTAATTTTATTTTTTATATTTAAAATAATAAAAAGTTTATAATTCACTAAAAATATTATTAGATATAAATTAATTTAGAGAAAAATAGTTATTATATTAATTAAATTAATATTATCTTAAAGATTAAAAATATTGATATTAATTTTTAAATTAATATTTAATTAAATATCAATTAATTAAATCTAAAAAATTAATTATCAATAATAGAAACTAATTTAAATACTAATAGTTTTTTAACATTTAAGACAATATTTAATTTAATCAATATAACAATTAATTATTTTTAATTTTAAAATTAATTTTTATTTAAAGTATTTTTTAGTGTATTTATTAAGAATAAAATCTATTTTACATACTAATATTTTTTTATTCAGTGATTAATTATTTTTTATTTTTAAAATTATTTTTTATTTTATAATTTTGTTTCTAGTGATCATTTGTCTTTAAAATTAATTTTTATTTAATAATTTTCTTATAATAATTTAAATAATAATAAATTATATTTGTAAACACTCTAAATTTTTTTATCTAATTTAGTAATTTAATCTTAAAATTCACCATTTTTTCCCTTAAATATTTTTTAAGTTAATTTTGGAAAGTGTTATGCAAATTACCTTAAAGAATAGAAATTTGTACATGTCGAAATTAGAGGAACTAAAATTAATTTTTTAAGAAAATTAAAACCAAATAATTTTAGAGAGAATAAAAAACATATGAAAAAGAGAGAGAAGAAAGTAAACATTAGTTAAAATACTTCTTCGGATTTACCCGTTAACTATATAACATTTCAATCTATGGGCAAAAACATATATGTTAACTTAGGGTTTACTTTAATTTTTTCGTCTCATTCATATTTCTATATATAACTTTTCTTTCACACAAATTCTTTATAAAACTTAGTGTGTATTTTTTCATACAAAAAATATTTTATGCAGAGGTTGAAGAATTGATTGTTGATGAGTCAATAAATTATATACTTTAATCTGATATTTAACAAGAAATCTAAATGTTTCCACTTTTTGTAGTTTTTATACTCAAAATAAAGAGATTTGAACATAAAAATAAATAATTTTAAGGTTAAATATATTTTTCATATCTAATATAAACTTTTGATTTTTTTTGGGATATATTTGAATGAGTTTATTATTTTAAAAAATTATCCATTTTAATAATTTTCTTATTAAAAAAATATTTTCAAATTATAATACAGAAGAAAAAAAATATTTAACTCTTAATTTTATAGTCAAAATAACATCAGCAACAGCTGTGTATGTTTTTAGATGATCTCACTTTTCAAACTTTAATTATTCTTTCTTTCCTATTAAGTATTGAAAATAAATAAAAGGATGAGATCCTGCAATATTGATGCCATTTTGTGATTCCTTTGATGTAAAATTATCCAAATAAAAGTTATATTAATAAAGAAAAAAGTCATTTATGGAACTTGATTCCATCAAAACTTTACATTATTTAATCCTAAGAAAATCTTACTTTGGTACACTGACAATTTAGCAGGATGAAGATAATTGAAAATCCATTGTCTTGTATAAGCACTCCAATAATAGCATATATATTTATTAGGATTCTTTTACAACAAGGTATTAATGTACATTTTTTTGTATTTTGTTTTGTTTAAAAGTGTAAGTTTGATCAAAGTATAGTGTATGGCCAGAAAAATGGAGTTTGGTACTACTGGTCCTACTAGACCCACAAGCCAAAATTGTCCACTTCTGTATGTTAGATACAATACACAAGAAGGAACTTCACAATTTTTCTTTTTCTTCCTACCAATTATAAATTAGATTAATCTATTTGGTTTCATTTTAAATGAATAATTAATCCAATCACAAATTTTATCACTAAAAAATATTATTAATTAAAAATTAATTATAAAAATAAAAAATAATTAACTACTATATTAATTAAATTAAATTCTATTTAAAAAATAAAAAAGTTATTAATTTTTATTATTAATAAATTTTTTATAAATTAATATTTAATTAATACCAAAATTTTACTTACCAACTTTATAATCTAAATAATATGTAATAAAATCTTTAATAGCTAATTAGATATCATCTAGAAACTACTTCTCAATCATAAAAATTAATTTAGATATCAATAAAAAATTTAATTTTTAAAATATTATTTAATTTAATTTAATATCAATTAATTATTTTTTTTAAAATTAATTTTTATTTAATAATTTTCTTATAGTCTATTATTATTATTAATGATTTTTCATTACTAATTACACATTTAGAAAAAATTCTTTTAACATATATAGTAGTATGTTTTTAAAAGAGCATTAATTTCTTTTATTAACAACTATTTGTATGAGACGTGGTCCTCATTCTTTATGATCATTTATAAGAATTTTAATAAAAAAAAATTGCACATTAATATTTTTCAATTCTTCTTTATTTAAAGTTTTATATATTTTTATATTCAAATAAAAAATGGAAGAGAGACGAATGTTATTATTTTTTTAAACAATTAACTAGTAATATAGTTATCAATTAACGGTATTATAATGGATAAAAAAATGTAATGATAATTTTATGTCTTCAATTGTTATTATTTTGTGAACTTTTCTATATAATTTTTTAATGTACTTTATCATTATATTTTTTTTTATATAAATTTTATCAATCCATTAAATTTGTAGCAGCGTATTAATAATATATGAAAAAAAATTAAGAAAATAAGGGTAAGAAGTTAGAAACGTCTCAAAATTTTATTATTAAAATAAAAAATTATATAAATGAAAAAAAACAGTTATTTAGATTTTATTTTAAAATAATTACTAAAAAAGTTTTACTTTTTTTTCCTTTGTCTTCTTTAGATTTATAACAACATTCTTTATTAGACTAACAATTAGATGTTATCTTTGGACTCTTGACACTGAGTAGAGTAATACTAGTCGTCAAATTTTTTATTAGCGTAAATTCAATTCTGCTAATTTTTTCTTTGAGTCAGATTTTAAGTTTTTCTATTTACTTGGATAAATGTTCTTTGCATGTGGTACATGATGTAATATCCCTATAGTTTCCCATATCTAATAATCATAATCTGTATGAAATATTAAAATAAATATAAAAACATAATACAAATATATCTACAATTCTTTCATATAATGTTTCAAAGTGGTGTGTGTTCTTTAGGGGTTTAAGATCATCACTCTTTGTGAGTATTTTGTAATCTATGTTTGATTACATAGCGAATTCTCCATGTTTAGCTTAGGAATGGATGTAGCTCTTGGTTAAGAGTGAACCAGTATAAACCTCTTGTGTGATTCTCTCTATCTCTACTCTTATAAATTGTTTTAACTTGGTTTCATATTGTGTTGGTATAAACAACTGGTTGTTTTGTGAAAACAACAAGTTCATTCTCTATAAATAACCTTAAAACAAAAATTTAATTGAGTTGAACAGAAAATCAATTGGTTGATTTTTCAGAGTTTTTCACTCTATTTCCAAACTTTGCGAAAATCTTGTGAAAATAATTCACCTTGTAACATCCCTAATTTTTACCCATATATAATAAAATAAAAGTAAAACAAACACTATCTACTTAACATATGAATATATATAACTATCTCATAATTGTATCTAAAAAAAATATCCCTCTTCATA
>Ga0123342_1001511_pt1 | contig 39094 bp, 24 predicted proteins | sample Turbeawhitnodule_FD_89960 | JGI IMG/M metagenome (GOLD analysis project Ga0123342, IMG submission 89960) | Root nodule microbial communities of legume samples collected from Mexico - Turtle bean Mexico white nodule | ecosystem: Host-associated > Plants > Roots > Nodule | place: Mexico: Nepantla...
ATTCACCAAGCCCCTTGCTTCCGCACAGTTCTCTACTCTCAAATCCAAGTTGGGCCTGACGAATATCTACTCCCCAGCTTGAGGGGGTGTTAACATATTTAGTTTTTCTGTTTTAAGTTATTGAGCTTTGTTTGTTTGGCCCAACTTTCCTTTTCTGTTTCAGCTAGGTCTTAGTCTTTTTTTCTTATATATACACCATGTATTTTACTCTCTAATACACAAAAAAAATAAGAATTTCTTTTGTATTTTCTTTTCTGTCTTTCTCTCTTTTATGCTTAAGTCATTGTCTCTTTTTCATTTGCAATTAGGGTTCATTAGAATCTCCCTTTCTTCATTGCGATTACGTGTGCTCAATTTGATGCACCACATCAGACTATAATATCAGGTATTAGAGCCATTTCTTCATTGACTGTAATATTGTATCAGAGCCATTTCGAGCTTATCCTAATGAGTATTTGTTAGGTTTATCAGGTCACCCACTATTGGGCCGTTATCGGACCACCGATAATATATTGTCCCACGCACGAGCTGTCACTCTCGGCGTGAGGGGAGTGTGTTGGAGATCCCACATCGACTAGAGATGAGAATATTTCATTGTATATAAGTGGGTGCAAACCTCACCCCATGAGCCGGTTTTATGGGGTTGAGTTAGACTTAAAGTCCACTTCGTAATATAAATATAAAATAATAAATTAAAAAGTTTTAGTTTAAAATTTAATTTGTTCATAAAATCATGTGGGTGAACAGTGTTTCATGCTTTGTGTGGTTGATGGAGTAAGATTCAATTCAGGACGTTTCTTTTAGCTTGACAATCTGCTGAGATTTACACTCACTTATATACAATAAAATGTTTTCATCAATAAATTATTTTTATCTCTAATATGTGAAATCTCCAAATACGTAATAAATAATTCTACAAGATTATAATTGTTGTAATAGAACACATAGTGTTTTAAGTGTACAATTTCTCTCTATATTTATTTTCTCTCGTTAAAAAACAGAAAAAAGCATATAGAGTTGTGATTTGAATGAAGTGGAAAAGAAAAACGCATTGATTAAAGTTGTGAAAATGTCCTCGGAAATGAGAATGAATCATGATTAGATATGGGTATCGTGGCGAAGCGCAGCGCGGTGAAGTGAACCACATGCATGGCTAGTTAATGTGGCAGGCAGTGGTGGCAGAACTTTGCTTTATTCACTGCGCAACCTTAAAGCTGAAACAGTTACGGCGTCGTCTCGCTACACCTGTACTTCCTCCAGGGAAACTTTGTTTTTAGTGCATGTTGAGACCACCGTGCTCCTGCACCGTACACCTGTCGTTCTTTCATAGAATGTGGAGGGCGGTGCTACCCTACATCTGTCTACCTGTACACCACCGCATGCTTCACCTATCATCTCTTTACCAATCTCTCCCTCCTTCCTTGGATTCCATTTTAAATATAAATATATGATAAATAAATAGTCAATATAATCTTAAAAGGTAAACACAAACACGATTTCCTCAATATTTATCATTTTAACCAAGTAAAAAAAATATTTAACATATACCAACTATGAAATATGTTAATATTATCACTTTTATCTTAAACTAATTGCAGTTTAAGAATAACACTAAGTATGTGGCTTCTTGAAACAATCTTACTAAAATACATTTCGTAATTTCATTCAAATAGCAAATACATTATTTTTATCTTTTTGTAAATAAAGATAATTGAGGAAAATCAGGTTTAAGATTATTTTTATTTTTCAAAATATGTGTCTTAATAAGTTGACTAATTTATGATTTATTTATAGAAAATCATTTTATTGGTATAATTCCATCTATTTTGTTATTAAAATTTTTTATGAATACGTATAGCTTATCTATGTATCGTTTTTGTTAAGATATGAATTTTTGTCTAATCTTATATTTTTTTTTTATATTTTTTTAATAATATTTATTTCATGTAATGATAAAAGATTGTTGATATTTGAAGTATCGGTCTAACTAAGATGTGAAGTTATATAGTGATGCATAACATAACATAAATTATAGTTTATTTGAGGATAAACTTGGAAAAAGAATGTATTCATTAAACTTTTCACAAACATTTATTAAAAAGAAATCAAAATCAAATGAAGTTTTTATAACCTTAAATTAAGTTATGTATAAACTAAAAATATAATTTGAGTGAAACTAACATATATTTTTTTACAATTAACTTCATAGGTTAATTTTAGTTTTTTATTTTAAAAAAATACTTATAGAGGTAATAAGTCTCGTTAAAAGATGTAACCAAACGTTTACTATTAAATATGTTAGATATTTTATTTTATATTAGAAATAATAAAGTTTTCTCTATGTATTTTATGTACTCAACTAAATAAGTTAAAGTCTCGTGCTAATTGATATATACTATTTTTTTTCTCTTTTTTTATATTGTTTAAAAAATTAATTAAAAGTAAAATAAATTGTTTTAATTTTAATAAAATAGTGGTTAAGTTTTCTATTTTATTTCTTTCTCTTTTTAATTAAAAATATAAATGGTAAAAGAGAAAACTAATTTTAAAAAATAATATAAAAGAATTTTTTTAAAGGTTTAAAATTTTAACTTGAGAGTAAACCTTTAACTTTTCTACTCTCAAACAATAGAATGTCTCACTATCTCCTCTCTGGTTAGTAAGTACATTTCACACATTATTCCCAGGTTAAAAAAAATCTGTTTCAATCATCTCAGTTTTTCTATTTAAATTTTATTAGTATATTTTATTTTCTCAGATGTTTATTCATCGTATTAAAAATAATTTTTTATAAATATGAAATATAACGTATAAACTTAAAATAATTTATTTATTATAATAATCATTATAAATATTTATTAGATTTTAAATGAAGAAGATAATTCAGTCATAAAAAACAATTAAATATGAAAAGTGTAAATAAGTTTATCGAATATACTTATCATAAATGTAGAAATCAATTTAGTTAGATATATATTTGCAATTATATATATATATATATATATATATATATATTTCCCATTTTATCTTATTAAATCACTATAAATTGAATATCAATAACATAGTCTATACAAATTTGATAATTTCATTACTAGATGGTAATTATACATTTATGAATTTCTCATCAATCATTCTTTTTTATCTAAAATGTAATTTGCAACCTTTAGTTTTTATGTTTAGTAAAGGATGATTTAAAAAAAGGTTAAAATTAAGCCATATTTAATAGATAATTTATAATGTTATTTATTTAATAATTTATTTTACAAAATTTATTATTTTTTAAATTTCTTTCTTTCACATTTTCTTTAAGCTTTTGAAAAAAAAATCTATTTGTTATAGTAATGTTTGTATGTATAGAGTTTTGTTTTTGCTTGAGATTTGAGTTGAATAGATTTATCTGTTAGTCTAAGTCTTTATTGATCTCTTTAGTTTTTGAATTAGACTTGATGGGAGCAAGTTAGATTGTTATTTAATTATGAATGTTCTAGGTTTTACTAGTTAGTTTTGTATATTTTGAGTACTTAGAGAAATTAAATTTGCAATTGTCTTAAACAATGAGAAGTAGAAAAGTGAAGTTTGAATTTTTGATTAAATTAGGTGCAAATGATGCATTTATATGTTGATATATGATGTTTGAATATGAATGTCGAATTGATGAATTAAGTATGTATAAAGTTGTTTGTATATGTAAAATTTGTTGAATACTAAATAAATATCTTTAATAGATACAAGTAATTAGTGAGAAAAATATTAATTGATGAATTGTTTTTGTTGGAACATGGTATTGTAGTATTACTCCTATTGCAACAGCGTTTCATTCTGTTTTTGTCTGTGTTGCTCCTCTCCTTTCCTTCAAAAGGAGACTCACACCACATCAACACAACACACCCTGCACCAACTCAACTTTGAACCTTCAAGCACATTGTTTTCTTCACTTGTCCCACACCTCCAAAATCACTCTGATATACTCAATCTTTCGCTTTTGTTCACAAGAGCAGCATGCATGTTCTTTTCCCTGTGAAGAGACTCGCCTTCTCTGATCCTCTTTTGTCACACAGAAGAAGACTTTTTCGTTGGTTCAGTTTAGGTGTTGTAGCTTCTCTTCTTTTGTTGTCTCTCTTCATTCTTGGTAACTCCCTCAGGGTTTCCAAAGTTGCAGTCTTTGTTCCACAACTAAGCACTGTTGCTGCAAATTCTTCGCTTGCTTCTCGCCCCTTCTTACCTTTCAATAATACTAGCCACTCTTCTTCCTCTGGGAGCAGCACTTCTAACACTTCAAAGTCTGATGAGTACAAGAGTTCTGTGAAGGTTATTAAGGAAGGAAGTGTGGTAGTTGTGGATGGAAATGGAGCGAATCATGTGTTGGAGGAAACAAAGAGTGTCAGGGGTTTGCAGAATTATAGTTTTTCTACTTATTTGTTGCCAGAGAGTAACAAAGGAAAGCATGAAGGGGATTTGGTTGGGGAAAACAGTTTAAGGAATGTAACTGTCACTCATAATGAGAAAATGCAGGTTGGTTTACATGAGGAATGTGACATTTTTTATGGAAAGTGGGTAAAAGATGGTTCAAAGCCATATTATCCTTTAGGGTCTTGTCCACATATTGATAGAGATTTTAACTGTCACCAGAATGGGAGGCCTGATGGAGAGTATGTTAAATGGAGGTGGCAGCCATATGGGTGCAAAATTCCAAGGTAGAGAGATATATGATAACTGTTTGTATGTAACGACTATGAAGTGTTCATGTTAATCTAGAACAGAAAAGTAGCTTGTATTGGAATAAGGAAAAAGAGATTAATATTCAATGTTTACTGTAACAATAACGTGAAAGTAAGATTTATGATAAACGCGATGTATGCATATAAATTTAGGACCAAGTCTTTTGCATTATCATTAATTTTATGCAAGAGGTTAGGGACATTTTGTGAATTGAATGTGGTTGGAGTCTCTTTTATTCAGAGCAAAACTATGCATTTAGCCTCAGAAAAAAGTATACAATTATTGTTCTCGTATTTGATCAATGATTGATGTCATCATGTCACTCCTCAGTTTGAATGCAACTGATTTTCTGGAGAGGTTGAGAGGACAGAGGCTGGTTTTTGTGGGGGATTCACTGAACAGGAACATGTGGGAGTCACTTGTATGCATTCTCCGTGAAAGTATCAGGAACAAGAAACGGGTATTTGAAATTTCGGGGAGAAGGGAATTTAAGAAGAAAGGTGTTTATTCTTTTAGATTTGAGGCGAGTTTCCTTCACTTGTTTGATATTTGTCTAGTGTGAATCTTGTAGCGCTATGGTGTCTTACTAGAATTTTTTGCGGTATTTTAGGATTATAATTGTTCGGTGGACTTAGTTGTTTCGCCATTTATCGTTCAAGAGTCAACTTTCAAGTCCAAAAATGGATCATTTGAGACATTAAGATTGGATTTGATGGACTGGACTACGACCAGGTATGAAGATGCTAATATCATAGTCTTCAACACAGGACATTGGTGGACCCATAATAAAACATCAAAAGGGTGAGTTCAATTCCCATACACCACATTTGTAATGTGAGATTGCTTTATCAATCAAATATTGTTATGTATTTCTTGCGTCATGTGCTCCTAATTAGCACTTTTTTTTTTCATTTTGCTGTCATCTGGTACTGCTACAGAGAAGATTATTATCAGGAAGGAAACCATGTACACGCAAGACTCAAAGTTCTGGATGCATACACCAGAGCCTTGACCACTTGGGCTAAATGGGTTGACCGAAAAATCAATGCCAATCAAACTCAGGTTTTCTTCCGGGGATACTCAGTCACCCACTTCTGGTATTGTTCTCTTTTACATAGCTTCCACAATTCAATTGTTTGTATCAGAACTTGCTACTGTTTCCTTACTTTTACTTGGATTCAAGAATTAATCGAAGCCTGTTTCTAACTGGAAATATGTGCTACTTAGGAAATACTTGTTTACCAAGGTCCTCTCTCATCTCATCTATATTGATTATCAGATTTTTCACTTGGCCTCCACAATTATGTCTATGTAATAATGAACATGCAATAGTTCACTGTCGGAAAAATTGGATTATGCAGCCATTTGGTAATTGATAGATCTGTTTGATCAGGAGATAAACAGAATGTTGTTGGTAGTTGAAAACTTGTTATCCTTAGACTCTCTAGTTGCTTTTTCTTTCCTATTAGGTAAAACCTCTTTAGGTAATGGCTACTTTATTTTTATCATTGCTGTTGGCTTAATTACCTAAGCAAGTTCCCCCTCACCCCTACTTCCTCCTTGCAGCATGGCGTGCACCTGCCTTTAGTACTGATACTCTAGTAAACTAATACAAAATATAATTAAGCAATTTTGCACCATTCTCACTGGGTTGAATTTTGTTCTTTGTTAAGCAAATTTAAATTTACCTGCTACATGGTGTAAAATTGTGGTTATAATTTAAACTAACCACTAACCCTTATCATTTGAAATAACTACTGGCAATAAGACTAGCATTTCATTTTTATTTTAACCAGAATCATATCTTGCTACAAAGACTGTTCCAAGGTCATGGTGACTTCAATGGTATATTTTAGCAATTTAGAGATTCATATGCATGTGTTATACCTTGAGTAAGTTCCAATACTCTGCAGGGGTGGCCAATGGAATTCAGGAGGACAGTGCCATAAAGAAACTGAGCCAATATTTAATGAAACTTACTTACAAAAGTATCCTTTAAAAATGAGGGCTCTAGAAAGTGTGATCCAACAAATGAAAACCCCAGTAGTATATATGAATATAAGTAGGCTTACAGATTACAGAAAAGATGGGCATCCTTCAGTATACAGAAAGGGGTATAAGAAATCAATGGATCAGAACTCTACTGCACTATTCGAAGACTGCAGCCATTGGTGCTTGCCTGGGGTACCGGATACTTGGAATGAATTGCTATATGTTTCTCTCTTAAAATATGGAACGGGAACTTGGAAAAGCTGAACAAATTTCCTCATTCATTCCACAAACCAGTTTCTTATTCTTTTTGCATAGTTATATTCAACATGTAGTTTTTTGTTGCATGCCTTTAGTGATAGTTTGATTACAATAAACAAGATAGCCAGGGAAGGAAATAGGATAGTAGATTGGCTTGCCAATTCTTCCCATGCTTCTGAGGTTCAACTCACTTTCTTTTCGGTGTTCGGTAAGTAAATGGATTTTGTATTTATGTATTTAGAATTTACAGGCACGTATCATAATACTTGGAATGATACGAAATCTTTATGTTTTATTTAGTTTTATGTGAATCTCTCTGATACACCAGTTATAGAAAATAAAGAATCAAATTTATGTCAAAGGGTGATTTTTTTTATGATGGTTTAGGATTTGAGATTCTATTTGAGACACAATGACAATTCTATTTAAAAAACAAAAAGGCTCTCCCATTGGCTAATAGGTAATGGGGTTTGAGATTCTATTTATGGGACAAAATGGCATGTCTTTGAAACAATGTATTCTTGTAACATTTAATTATATTTCATGAACTATTAACGAAGCATATTCATTTCCTTTTAGACATGACAGCGAGAGCTTAACAGCGAGAATTTTCTTATCATCTTGAATGTGAGTTTGTTTAGATAACTCTTTTTAATAGACAATTAGAGAACAAAAATACAGGAGAAAACAATAATTATTTGTATACTGTGATTTGTCTTCGGTTGAACTCAGTTTTCTTGGTTAACTCTAGTCCTTTAGTTAGCATCCATAATTATCAAGTTCACTTATTACCTATACATTTCAATTGAAACATTGTTATTGAGATTACATCGGATACATATCTTAATCATGTTCCATAATTAAAATCAATTGTAGCAAAATTTAACCGTCACTTGTTGAACTAGTTCCAAGACTGATAAACGCTGTCTTGAATTATTATATGACGGGTGTCCGGTTTTTGTTGTAACCATGTTCAATGAGATTCTTCCACTTTCTAAGACAAAAAGGTGGTAGCCAAGTGTATGTTGAAGTGAAAAACAAACACTCATATAATAGTGGTTGACTTCCTATTAATTTTAGTAAATAAAATTTCCACTTGTGAATGCTGTTTTTTACAGGGAGAGGATGGGCTATTTACCCGGAATAATCATAATCACAGCAAAATCAGAAACTAGAGTGCAAAAGTGGCTTGGTCATTTTGTCTTTTAACACTTTTCTAGGAGGGTTTTGCAGCTTTTCTAACCAATCAACTTGTGCAGAACATAACCCTCCACTTTAAGGAGCTAAAACACTACTAAAATGATTTTATTGCATATAAGGCCACACAACACAGCAAGCATACACACTAAGACACACGGGAAAAGGAAGAGACACACAGCAAGGTTAGGGAAATGGAGAGGAATATGAGGTTATAATTACCTACCTACTCATCTGCAGAACCTGAAGAGAGCCGGACTGTAGTCATCTGCAAATTGAGTGTTATGGACAACACAAGTTGGTAGCTGGCTTCTCAAAGAAAGGAGATCTTTGTTTATTACATTCTACTGGTAGAAGAAGAAGAAGAAGAAGAAGTAGAAGAAGAACTACAATAGAGTCAATACATAGCCATAAGGACCCCTTAATGAGAGAAAGTCCATTGCCTTTCTGTGACTTGCCGGTTTGCCTGGCTGTAGCCAAAGCTTCTCTGACCTATGGAGAATGCTTCTCTGCTTCATGCCACTCAGTGAATCATGTTACTCCATATATACCCTTTGTGGTTAATGATTAGAGAAGCCAATGGCTAAGCATAAGCAAACTGTAAGAGGAGGAGGAGTGTGAGGGGTGAGGACCCTCTCACACAATCCTCCATTCTTCTTTAAGAGCCATGGATTGATTTTTGCCAACAAAGCTCCATGCCTATACCAGATAGATTGGTTTGAATGATTTCTCCAAAGGGCTCTATAGAAGGCTAGTGGGGAAGTTAGTTTCTGACCATTGCTTTAAATAGCTGATGATTGAAAAACTCACAAGTGGTATGATCTATTCATTATCCAAATACATTCTTACTTTTGCTTTCAAACCATTAAATTTAAAAGTTGCAATACAGTAGAGTGTCCATTAAAAATAAATAATAGGTTAAAGTATTTATTTGGTCATTGGACTATTTTAACCTTAACCCCAATTACCTAACCTTTTTTTGCATTTCGATGTAATCAGGATAGAGCTAATCTAGCTAACTCTTATTTTTGAGTAAAGGTATCACTTAGTTACACTTCTTTCTTTTCTGTTGGTGTTGAACACAGTTTAGTGACCACTAAACTTTTATTTCTTCACTTTGGAAAAAAAAAGGTTTTATTACTATGTAGTTAGATATTCACATACCTAATGTATACGTATAAGTATCGAACTATATAATCTTTTACCTTTTCCTTTTTCCGTAATCTTCAAATTTTCTTTTCATACTACACATTCTGCCAGGAAATTTAAGATAAACTAAAGAAGCGTGTACAACTTCCAGAAATGAGAGATGAAGTAGAAAGATTGGTGTGAGTGAAGGATATGAGTGAGAATGTAATAATAAACTTCAAACATGGGTACCTACCCTCTACTTTTTCATTGGTGCTTGACTTTTGATTATTGGACGTTATTGCATCAGTGAATCCACTAGCTGATTCTGTATCCCCACTTTGCTTTCAATGATACATACATATCATCTTAATCATCCACTAATTTCATTCTTTCTCACCAGCCTTGCCAGCAAAGCTATGCTATGTTTGTTTTCTTGTCTTTTGTACTTTGCAACGTGTCAAAATAGAATGCTTCTAATGTGAGATCTCAAAATCTACAATTCTTACCCATCAGAGTGCACCTAAACTCTTTTAACTTTGTTATGTTAATCCCTATCTTACGTTCTTTTTTGTATCTTCTGAGGACTTTTTCAACTCTCTTTCTCAAAACAATGATTCCACTGTCACCAAACACTCAAGTCATCTTTTTTTTTTTTGTATTTTAGTCAATAAAAGTTGTAGTCAATAGCTCGAACTTACGTTGAAGACTTCTCTCTCTTTCCCTCTCTCTTCCTTAACGAATATTAGAAGGGTCCTTCTGAACTTGGTTTGACTTACTTTTCTCGACTTGTGTTTGAATAGAGCGTTTTATCATGTTGAAAACTCACACTTATCTACAAGCTACTAGCACATGTAATGCAAAATATGCATATTGATTACTTTTTCACCACGCATCTAAGCATTTAACAACTTATTTCGTTCATTCATGCACCAAAACACTTGATGGTCATGGTTTTCTTATTGATAAATACGAAAAATATTATCTTATTTTTACTTTAATCTACAGATATTTAGAATTACTTATAAAATAAAGAACCAAAATAGAAAAAAGCTTTACCAAACAAAAGGGACAATTTACTGAAATGGTAAGTGATCTCCTTATCAGATATGCACACAATAATAGCAGCTAGACTATCCACTGAAGCTTCTTTTTACCTTGCCTCTTCTTTAAGCAAACAAACAAAATGTACATCAATTTTTTTGTACACCCTTTTAGACTCTAACTTTGCAATTTACTTATTACTGTTGTAACCACACATAATGTGTGCAGTAGATGGCAACAGCTACAGTGAAGGAGATCACAGCTTGTTTTCTCAATTTTTCTTTGTGGCCTTCATTGCAGAAACAAAAACAAAAAACAAAAACAAAAACTGCCATTGATTTCACTTGGTCAGAACAATAAGATTGCTTTGTCTTGAGTTAATTATTTATATAAACTCTATTTCCTTTTTAATAATGGAAAGCACTATGGTCCACCATATTGCAAATGGACACACGACACTTAATGGAAAATCTGAGTCGGTTCCGATTTGCAATCGAGTTTTGGGTCCCCTCATAATCCAAAATTTCTATGTTTTTACTGTGTGTTCAGTTTAATTTACGTTCAAATTTGGACGATTGCTTAGGTTGTCATCATCTTATGTTGTTATTTCCAAACGTGACAGGTAGAAGGCCTAGTACAACTGACTTTTCCACAATGGTTTCAATTTGGAATCAAAACCAACGGGTCCCTTTGTGGTTCAAATTATTTTTCAGTTCAAGATCATGCTCAATTTTCTATCTAATTGCATAATATTAGAGGTTTGGTTATTTGTTCTGATTCTCATATGACCACCACCACCACCACCTACTAGATTTTGCCTATATCAACCATTGAAGGTACTACCAAGCCTTCAATATATTCTTTATACTTGCTTTCCTTCACTAGGAATGACGTCACAACAGTGCCTACCCTACACATATTGTCATAATCTTATTCCCTCCCCTTTTTGGTATCTTCCCTTTTGCTTTTATGAACATATATATTTTGTTAATGTTGCACCAGTTTGCTATTTGAATCAATGTTGATGATGCAAGGGTTATATCAGTAGAATTTTTTTAAAAGTATTCATAGGATTCACGAAGCTTAGCAGTTTTTAGCAATCATGTTTTCCTTCATAGTTAAGGAGTCCTAGAGAAACCGGAAAAGACTTGGCTTTTGACTGCACTTGGTGGACTTCAAAGAATACTTTATATTGAACTGATGAGCTGGTCTATGAACTTTATAAAAGTTCATTGAAAATTGCTACAATTTGTCTATTTCAAAATTAGAACATGCGTAAATGAAGGTATGTTAACTATATATGAGAATGAACTTCTGAATAATAATGGAACAATGAAGATAAAAAGTTTAACTTCTTTATTTTTCTTCCCATACTTAATTGTTTATTTTTATGGGTGGAATTTTTCTAAAAGAATGTTGTAGAACATAACTGATAATTTTTTCTTCTCTGTGTTGTTGGACACAACTTTATAAGAAAATCTAAAATAAAATTAGATAAATATTCAATTCAGTACAGCATTTATTTACATATCTTGTTTTTATTATAATAAGAAAAGAAATATAATCTTTGTCAATAATTTTAATTTTATTAATTTTGTATGAATTCTGGTAATGATTATTGAGCTTGTGTTTGTTCTTTAATAATCATTAGTAAAAAAAAAAGTTTTTTACGTCTAATATCTTGTTTTATTTTAATAAGAAAAGAATTACAGGTTTGTACAATAATTTTAATTTTATTAGTTTTGTATGAATGATTATTATAATTGAGCATGTGTTTGGTCTTTAATAATCATTAGTAAATAATAAGTTTTTTTTACGTTTAATATGTAGGATTTTTTTTATTAAGACACTAGACGGTCTAGTACCTAATATATAGTTTAACACCATTTAGATGGTCTCGTGATAAGAGAGCACATGGTTTCTAATGATAACAAATAATATAAGATGTGTTAATATTTTTAATAAAGTTATTGTATGTGTAGTCTTAGACAAAGACACATTACACAATCTATTAAGACTAAACCTGGTATGCGGTCCTGTAGTATTAAAATTATTAGGCAGTCTCTCAAAGTTAAGCTTATTAGAAAATCTCTATTTTCAAATGAGTGAAAAAACTTTATGTTTTTAACATGCTAGATAGTCTCACAGCAAATACTTGCTAGACAATGTCACAATACAAAGATGTGTTAGACGATCTCTCTAAACTGTCTTTGTATGCTCAACATGCTAGACAATTTCAAAGGATGAGATGATTTTCACAAAACAATTACCATGAACTCGTTAGACAATCACTTCGTTTTTTACATGTTAGATGATCATTTCATCTTTTATTGTTAGATAGTTTAACGTATCAAAGAGTATTTAAACCCAATCTCAGTGTTCTTAAAATGCTTTTTGACATTGTTTAATTATTTTTTAACCTCATTTGATAACATTAATTTATAAAAATCAAAATTTTCATTCAAAAGAACTCATTAATTAATTATGGAAAATTTTTGTATTCTGATAGTAGAACAAAACAATTCAAAAACTATATATCTTGATTGGCTTAATGATTTTTAAATGAAATAAATATTGTATTATGATTATAAATTGTTTTATGTACCGATACACCTAAACAATAAAAAAAGAAATAAATATTAAAAAAATTTCAAATTTACACTGTTAAATTAGAATATTAAAAAAATTTCAAATTTACACTGTTAAATTAGAAGGTTTTCGAAATCTAAAGGTATATTCAACTCAGTCTAAATTTATTTTTTGAAATTATATTTTGATGAAATAAATGTTGGTTATGATTGTTTTCAATGTTTAAAACTTATATTGACTTTGAAAGTTTTTGAAAAATACATTACCAGTAAAATTTCTAGAATGAAAGGGTTTTATAATTTGAGATTTTGTAATTTAAAGAATATGATTAAGTGATACCCATTATTTTAAATTATGATTCTTATTGATTATGATGTTCAAACTATTTCTAAATTTTGCTTACATCACTTGAGACGCGTAAAAGAATTCAAAGTTAAAATTTCTATTTAGAGCGTCTAATGAAAAAATGAAGGAGCTACAATATGGAGATTTGTGCATATAGTGAAGAAAAAAAAAAATCAAGTTTCAATGATTAAAGATACACAAATATAGAAAGATTTCAAAACTTTAACAAATGATCAAGATGAGTTTGAACTTTCAGATCAGAAGTTTCCTCTTCAAGCATCTAATACGAGAAAGATGGAAAAGAAATACGAGATTTATGGATATTCAAGTGTAGAAGGTTCAAAATTCAATGTTCAATAATCTTCGAATAAAGAAAAACCTCAAAGTATAAATATGTGATATTAAATGGTTAAGACACAACAAATATCTTCAAACTAGAAGATACCTTATAGAGCGTCTAATGACAAGACAGAGAGAAACAATGAAAATTTGAACAAAAAAGTTACGAGGGTTAAAAACATCAATGTTCATAATTGTATAAAGATAGAAACATTTTAAATTGCAACACACATTCAAGACGTGCAATAAATATTTAGTGCAAAAGTTTCCACATGGAACATCTAACGAATATATGATGAAGTGCAAAATACAAGCTTCAACAATTACATTTTGAAAGTTATATAAAGACCTAGAAGGCAAAGAAGAATTGCAAAACACGTTATATACAAAAATATCAAGAAGAAATACATGTCCGTGTGAGTGAAAAAAGAAATGTGCTTTGTATAGATTATATCTGCTAAGAACATTTAGTGAGTTGAGTTGTGTGCTAATCTTTGTAAATTGTTCATATAGTGAAGTATACCCAATGAACTTTGATTTTTTTCTCTCTCTTTTTTAGAGTGTTTTCTCATATCCTGAGAGGTTATAGTCTTAGGAGGAGATTGTGTCTGGTTTACCTAGAGATGGTAGAATACTTGTACATGAAGAGTGGAGAATACTTGTACCTGGAAAGGTGAAGAATACTTGTACCTGGAAATGTGGAGAATACTTGTACTTGGAGAGATGTCGAAAACTTGTTCTTGGAGAGCTGTTGAAACTCGTCAGTGAAATGCTCTTAAGTGGTTTTCTTAAAAGGATTGGACGTAGCCCAAGTGTAGGGTAGACCAATATAAATTGGTTTTAACTTCAAACAAAAACTTGAAATACATAAGATTTTCAATAAACATTATATACAATATAAGGTAGACAATTTCAACAAAAAATTTATAATTTTTTTCTAATCTAACCTAAAAACATTTGACTCAAGAAAAGAAAGCTACTTTATTTATGCTAGATAAGAAAAATTGTTTATTGCTCTCTCAGTTGTTGGATGTCATCCAAGGACAATGGATATTGATCATTGAAGAGCTAAAATACTTTACTCACATTATTATGAAGTATTCATAAAGGTTAAATACAATTAATCCTATGTTGAAATGTGTTACCTCTATACAAGTGTCACTAATACCCCCCTCAAATGATGAGTCTCATCCAATACATGATGTAATAGCCACAATCAAACAAATCTACTTTCATATTATTACAATAAAACGACAAATAAGTCACACATATTGATTTCATACAACTTATACATAAAATAATTATTTATGTACTAAAAAACGTCTAACCTTCGGGTACATGAATTGTAGTGACTTTGTTTTGCCCCTTCCATTTAAACATTTGTGCTAGGCATAACTTTAATTAAAGTAAAGACATATGTTAGTTGAAATATAGTTACACTTGTCTAATTTAATGAAAAATATAAAATTTACTCGTGTGAAAAGCTTTTCATTTCCTGATTGAGTTTTCTTTTAAGGGAACAAAACCACATTACTATATATGTAATCCCTAGATATAATTACAATTAATATGTCTCAGGTATATCTAAAGTATCATCATCGTGAGTTTTGTTTATACTTCTTCCCTTTAGGACAACTGACCATTTCTCATTAAATGGATTGTTGACATAAAATATTTGTCTTGCTTGATATGCCATAATAAATAGCGCCTTCTTATAACCCATCTATTATAAACTCATATCTCCTCGCATTTGTATATCCATATGCCTATTTACACTTGAACATTGATGCTCCAAATGTGACATAATCAATTTCCCAAATGTTATGTATGACTTCGAAGTAACTCATAGATGTTATATACAACGTTTTCTTCACATAGAGAGCATTCAAATTGATCCTTCACACTATAACCACTCAAGTTACCATATGCTGAAAAACCATTTATTGTGAAAAATAACATCCACGCTTGTTTTCCACAACTTCTTCAAATCATTAATCAAGGATTTGAGATACTCATCAATGTCATTTCCTAGTTGTTTGAGTCCGAAAATCCTCATAAACAACATACTATATTTTCTCTTCATGCACTACAAGGGAGGGAGGTTGTAAATCACCAACAAAATTGGCCATGAAATGTGTTTACTACTTAAGTTTCCACAATGATTCATACCATCTGTAGCAAGCCCAAGTCTCAAGTTTCTTGACTCTAAATTGTTTGAATCATGTAGTAAAATAGTATGAAATGTGTTGGTAAATTTGAGCATTAGAAGCAGTACAACTAATCTCATAAATACTACAAAGAAGAAACCACTTACTCAAACCACACAAATTAGCACGATTAACTTTCATGTAAAAAGAGTGAACATCATCTTACTTAAAGTATGGTTGAACCTCTTCACAATTTTGAAGAACATACAAATGGACAACATCAAAGCCTTTTTGGATCAAATATTATGTCTTGAATTTTCCAATTGTTCTTCTTGGATAATTTAAAATTGAAATAAGAGGAGTATTTGAAGAACCTTCACCTACTTCATGATTACTAGGATCCTGGTCCTTGTTTCGACATGATCCGGATAATAAAAGGAGGCAAACGTAGATGTTTCCTCCACCAAGTAAGCCTCACAGATATAGCCCTCCACCCTAGCTTTATTTTTTGAATTTGTTTTTAAGGAATGTAAAAACCTAAAAAAGAATATAAAAATGTAACATTTAAAATATTGAAGAAATAAATAACAAATGGATATATCCAATGATATTGGACTAGACCACTAACTTTTGTCTCATAAGATAGATGAATTGGAAGATGTTCCATGGAATAAAATCAGTTTGGTGAGAATATTTTCCATTTTATAAAATAACACATGTATATTTTCTTCCAAAACTCTTAGGTGTTCAATATTTAGTGTTGTGGAACATAATTTTCTAAAGAAAAGGATAAGTTCAACAAGAACTTTCCAATAATTGATTTTGGCAATGAGTCAAAGGCAATTGGAAGCAATCGTTACATGAAAACATGACAGTCGTGACTTATCATCCCATGTAACTTTCCTTAATTAAGTTCAACACATTTACCCAAATTGAAAGCATATCCATATGGGAACTTAACTTCTTTAACCCACTTACAAATTTAGACTTTTTGGGATTTGATGAATAAATATGTTGCCTTTGCTTTGATAAGTTTACCACGACTAATGTCTCTCAACTCTAGCTCTTTTTGATTAAATATTTCTATTACATCCAATTAAGCCTTGTTTGTATCCTTAGCTTTTCCTTTGATATTCATCACAGTGTCAAACACATTCATGAACACATTTCTCTCAGTGTGCATAACATCAATATTATGAGGTAAAAGTTGGGTTTTCTACTATGACAACCTCCATAATATACTTTATTTCTTCCAATTATGTTTAATACCATATTCAAGAATATTTTCTTCTTGTAGCAAACTAGTAAGTGTGCAACCTTATTCCAAATATCAAGACTAGACAAATAGGAAGGATGGGGGTCAGTCTCAGCAAACTTCTTCTTAAATGCTTTTTTATTCCTCCTAAATGGATGATCAAATGAAAAAAGCTAATGGTGACAATCAAAAGAGATCTTGTGGCTATGAATACAAGAGAAAGCCTTTGTTCTTTCCATACATGTATGGCAAGCAAGTCTACCAAAAGTTATTAATTGTCCACATCAAAGCAACCTTCATCATAAAACCTCAATGACACATAATAAAACAATATCCCTTCAGGAAACAAGGTGCACAAATCATCTATAAGTGGTTTTAAGAGCATATGGATCTTATGATTTGGATTTAAGGGACCTAGAATTAAGACTGTTCAAAACATAAATTCCCTTTTCATGCATATGGAAGGCAAAAGATTGTATGGAGTTAGCATTACTGGGCAACAAGAATAAATTTTTCTTTATTGACCAAAAGGATTCAACTCATTTGCACATAAACCTAATCTAACATTTCTTATGTCTTAACTAAACTTTGGATGCATTATATCAATGCTTCCAAGCTTCCCTATCAGATGGATGACACAAAATAGATAGAACCTTTTGATTCTCACTATGTCATCTCATGTGAGGTGCAATGTCCATTGAAGAGTATAAACTTTAAGTCTTGGAATAATAGGAAAGTACTACATTTTTTAACAACAATCTTCTTTTTAATTCCCCTCCTAGTGACTGTCTTATATTGATCCATTCCACAAATAAAGAAATTAGTTATACTTTTATGTGAATTTTCATTGTAATACCACATGCACCCTTTTGGATAATAATCAATTTTCATACAATTCAAACCCAATTTTTCCACCGACTTCTTAGCTTGGAGAAAATTATTAATCATTCGATGATCTTTTGGCATAGTCTCCCCCATAAGTTGGACCATTCAATTAAAACATCATTCAAATATATTATAATCAGAAGCCTATAATTCTATGTGATTCTCACATCCTTCCCACAAGGGTGCTTTCATAGCAACAAATATTTCAAAGAATTTTTGAGTTTCAGGATAAAGGTTTTTCCTTCATGTACTCTGACCCAATTACACCATTTTTTTGTTTGTTGTGAGCATTTAAGGGTCTAGCATCATCCATGATTATTTGATGGAAAGGACTTAATTCTTCTATTTCATAATATAAACTCTTAACATCCATTGCAGGGAATTGTTGCAATTCTTCACCGTGATTTTTCCACCAATAATAGTTAGGTATGAATCCCTCTTGATAAAGATCCCACCCAAATTGATCCGCGTAATTGAAAACTTTAAAACTACATTTAATACAATGACATCTTAACATTTCACATTGCTCTTCAAACTTTTCTTAACCAATAACATATTATAAGAATTCATACACTCATCTAAATTCATGTATTAGCATCCATTCTTTGATACATCCACTTTCGGATATTTTCATTAATGCAAACTCACTACAACAAATTTGTAAGGTTACACAACCTAAAGTCAACAATTTCAATTTGTTGCTATAAAATTTGGAAAGTTAACTCAAATAAAGGAATAATACTTACAATTGTTTTAGTGTAGTCATCCTAGCAAATGTTGATGTAAGAAGCATGTAAGGAATATTGAACTTTAGAATATAGATATGGACCATTTAAAGTTGAAAATCAAGACCAAACACTTAGTAAAATAGCAACATATTTAAGCATATCAAAAGAAACAATTAAATAAAAAGATGTCAATAAAAACAATTAAACTAAAATCCAAAGTGAAAGAGGTAGTAGTAACTAGAGGTAAAAGGAATATGTTTGGTTTATCGTAACCAGTATAGGGTTTAGGGTCTAACCAATCTATCTCACTCTAGGTTGGATGGGACATATAGTGTTACACAAGGTAGTACTGGGAAAATGTTATCTATTTGCTTCATATTGTCTTTTTCTAATTTATTGATGCTCATGTTTATGAAAAATGGTATTCAACCTAGTCTTTATCTGCACAATTATTTTATATTTTCAAATTCATCCTTATCTATGAATGTTATAACTCTCCATTAGACACTTAAGATTTATAGAATGAAGACGTCAAATTGCAAATGAGCATGACCTAAGTCCAAATTATAAGATTTTATCAAACTCAATCTGAGATTTTTAATTGGATCACTTGTATTTGTGTACATTATAGATGTTTAACTCTATTGCTAGTTGTGAAGAAGGTTGCATTTAGCCATTTATATTTGTTAATGTTCTAATACTTTGTTTGAATTAGAGAGTGAATTTGAGCGGAAAATGTGAAAAAAATGATGTTATTTATATTAAGGTAAATAAAATGAAAAGTGAAGACAAAATTTATAAAAGTTTGTGAGTGATGTGATGAGTGTGATTAATTTTTTTAATTAATATAAAAATAAGATTATAAATTTTCCTTTATGTTTAAAAATAATTAAAAAAAAATAATTTCGTTATTTGTATAGTATAGTTGTTTGTAATTAAAACATTCTTTATAATCCTTAGTATTAATATCATTATTTCATAAATTTATTTAATCATTATTTTATTTTTAATTTATATTTACTACTATTATTTTAAAAATATTTTAATTAATATTATTATTTATAATTTTATTATTATTTTATAAATTAATTTTAAATATTATTATTTTAATATTAATAATATCTTTTATTATTATTATTATATAGATATATTTATATTATTATTATATTATATTATTATAATTAATTATATTATAAGATTTGTATAGATAATCAATGTATATAAATTCTATAATATAGTTAAAATAGGTTAAAAAAAATACTAATCTCATCATTTGAGTTAACCACATAAATTTTCATGCATTTCATTGTATGAGATTAAAGAAATTCCCCCAAACACTCTTCCACAGATCACCACACATCCATTGATACAAATCATACTTCTTTTTTCAACCCGAATAAATAGTATTCACCCGAATTCAAACACGATGTAAATGTCCCATTGAGTTAGAGGGGAGGGGGATTGGGAACCAATATCTACTAAAGATAAGGGTAATATGGTCTTTACAGGCCGTGGACAACCTTTACCTTGCATATTGATTCTGAGGTTGGATTAGTTCCTTAAGTCCAAATTCTGAAAACAAGGATGAAGACTAAAGATACTGTGTTTCAATCCTTACTGTATTTTCAGTCCTTACAAGTTAATAATGTGTGATATTTAATTATCCTGGTAGATGTGCATATACACGCCATATATTTGCTCTGAATACTTTCGTAAATGGAAGGATTTTTCATGGTCTGTGTCTTGTATTTATTATTATTTTGCTTAGTTCAGATAGAGTCCACATTATTTTGCTCACTTCAGATAGGCTCCACATTAGCCGTCAGAACTTAAGAAAATACTTAATGTTGAATTTGACCAACTTCGAGTAGTAAGTGTGCTATAAAACTTTTCTGTCAAAATAGTTTTGTTGAGTGAAAATTTGTTTACGAAATCAAACTTAGGAATTTCAAGCTTCGAGGACTATCCTTCTGCAGCAACAAGAGGATGTTACTGCTACTAGCTTAAGAGGAAGAATCATTTTGACTGTACAACTTATGGGTTTTTTTCTTGAAAAGTGTACTGGCATGGGCGAGACTGAAGATCCAGTCACCCTGACCTAGACGAGGAAAATCGCCACGGTCGGTCTAGCCGACCGACCCATACATCCATTAACGCTCAAACTAAGGTCAGTGAAGTTAATCCGTCATTAAAGATTAGGTAATACACCCATAAGTGAGATCCATTCCACTAATCAGGCCTAATAAGATAAGTTCATTAAAATAATATAAATAGCACACATCCCAAGGAGAAAGATACATTATCTATTATAGTGCACCTACCTGAATACCGATCACCCGCTTTACTGACTTGAGCGTCGGAGTGTCTTCCGCAGGTACCCCATTCGACGGTGTTCACCCAAGACCGAGAGTCGAAGGAGAAGCACGAAGACAAGAAGGACCCTAGTCAAACACCCAACAACCTGCCGACCGAAGGAGAAAGACGAAAACTTCAAAAGTTTTCTAGGTCCTATCTCCCTAGTAGGAACAAAAAGTTTTTCCTAGATTAAGTTGTATTTCAGTTATTAAATGCACCAACATCAATGAATGGTTGCAGGTTCAGGATGCCTCAGATGTCAACCATGCTCTGGCACAGGTTTCAAAGATTGAAGAAATTAACAAGGAAGAACAGGAGGTGGTAGCTTGCAGAAAAGTAGCCAAAAATTAAACGGCTTTTACCTTAGAGTATTTCCTACTCGCAGTGTTACAAACTGAATGACACTGTATTATGGTAGATATTTGATGTGTTTCATTACTGCTATTGGGTGTTATACAGAACTTAAATCAATGGTTTGGCCATCCAGGTTTTGTGTTCACACTTCTACATTACACTGTATTCGTGGTAAACCTTCTTCTATCTATGCACATGTATACAATTAATCACCTCTTAAAACTAAGATTTTAATTTGATCCTGACAGAATGCATTTGAGTTTACCTTCTTTATATGGGCATCATTAAGTTGTCTTTCTACTTGATAAAAAACATTAACATTAGAATTTTAATAAGTCTACATTAGAAGTATTAATCCAATATATGTATTACCTTAACACCCTTCTCTTTAATTCTATGTTATTTTCTTGGCTGACAGACACAGTTAGGAATAAATTCTTGCTACCACGAACACAGGGCTAAGCTTTCCAAATTTTTTCCACTTGACCATTTACACAGGGCTAAGCTTCAGGGTCATGCACTGAATTGCAGATCAAAACTAAAACAAGGACAAGCTTCAGGGTCAGGTCAAGCTGGAATACATTTTGGAGTCACGACAGAAACATTTTTGTCAAAATGTTAACAAAAAAGACTACACACAACATAAATCCACAAAATAAGAACTCATGTTGTCCAGCAAAATTGCAATTTGATCGCAACTTCTATTGAGGAGATAATCGCCTTTCTTATTCCACTTAGGGAGAATATTGGTCCCTTGTGCTTGCTTAATGTACTCTTCAGTTCACCATTGTCATAGAGACCACCAGAGTCAAAACTCCTAATCAAGTATCATTACTGGCAAATATTACAAATAATAATCTTGAAAAAAAATCTCTTATGAGTTGCAAGAATAATACCAAAGCAAGGTAGGTTTTACCAAGACTATTCTCAGACAAAAAGATACAGAAACTATGGTTTGAATTAGCAGTGAATATGGTTTACCAAGCAAGATTACCAAATCATCAATAGAATGCAGTCTTGGGTTTGCAAGCATCTTATATTATAAAGGATGTTAACACTCCATGCATAGACCATCTAAGTTACCAGGGAACTCCTGAAGTTATTGATGCAGTTATTTTTCTCCTTCAAGAATATAATAAAGGCTGATACATACCGATAAAAAAAATGGTGATACTTACATGTGCATTAACTCTTATTTGTTACAAAATGTAGGAATCAGGTGCAAATTGCTAGTTGTCATCTCCTATAGCTTCAACCAATGCTGGTAAGTTGGATATGGCCTGGAAATTCTTTCATGAAATGAAATCACAAGGGATGATGCATGATGATGTGACAGATACTAGCATGATAAGGGTTCTTTGAAAGGCTGAGAGATTGGATGAAGCTGTAGAGTTGTTCGAAGAACTTGATAGAAACAAGAGTTTTCCTTGTGTCGCTTATAATACCATGATATTAAAAATAGGTAAAAGATGCCTTTTTGTTAGATTCTGACCAGAATCCAAATGCAGTGTGGTTTATACATCTCTTGGAATTTCTTCAAGTGTGGTAGGAAGGAGGATGGTCACAAAATCTATAAAGAGATGATGCTCCTTAATAATTACACTCAAAAGAAACTTACAAGTTGTTTTATGAGATGAAGGAGCAAGGACTACAAAGGGTCTCCAACCAACAGTTGTAACTTATGGTTCTGTCATTGATGGGACTTGCTAAAATTGCCAGGCTTGATGAAGCATATATTTATTTGAAGAAGCAAAATCAAAAGGTAAAGGTGTTGATTTGGGAAGGTTGAAAGGATTGATGAAGCATACTTAATTTTGGAGGAGTTGATGCATAAAGCTCTGACTCCAAACACATACACATGGAATTGCTTACTTGATGCATTAGTGAAAGCTGAGGAAATTAGTGAATCTCTTGTGTGCTTTGAAAAACTTCATATTTTATTATTGAGATTTATTTTTCTTAAATTTATAAAATTGTATTTTATATTATTTTTAAAAATTAAAAACAAATCACAACCATCAGATCACTTACCAATTTTAATAATTTTTTCTCACAAATCCACTTTAACATATCATAGTTCGAACATCTTATTTTTTTTCTTAAATCCTCACACGTTTACTTCTCATTGATACGTTCTAGGTTAATTATAATAATAATTAATGTTAAAAATCATGTTTTTTTATAAATAAATTATTTATTTTTGTCATCAATCCAAAACCTATAAAACATGAAATAATATTAATCCAAACAACAACAATATATTAAAATAGTTTAAACACAACTATGTACATAATTAAAATAACTAAATTGTCTATTTCAACCTAAACTATACATAATATTGCAAACTATCTAAAATGTTTAAACAAATAAAAGCTATATATGTTAAAGAAGATAATGTGTTCGTCACTGTTGTATCTACAATATGTTAAGTTAAATAATTAAATTAATAACTTTTAACAATTATGTAATCAAATTAATATATTATTAACCTATATTAAACAAATAACTCATAGTGAAGCAGCCAGAGAAATAGAATATATGCATGTTTAAGAAGAAGGAACCCTACATGGGGAGGGGTTGTGATCAAGCGGTGCAGGGGAGGTGGAGGGTTATGGCAGGCTGCACAGAATTGTGTGACAGTGGTTTATAGTGCTTTTTACATAGATGGCAAGGAAATCAACGTAAAAACATGCATTCTTTGTCAATTCCCAATCCAAGCAATATAAATAAGTTCAAAAAAAATTACAAAATTGTCATCTCACATTTTTAAGTCATTTTTTCGTCAATTGATAACGAAGTTGTGACATAAATGACTTCTTTTGCACTATTGATTGTTACTACAAACAAGAGTTGAGTAGAGTAACCATGTATTCACTTAAGCTATAATACGATATCCACTTCCAAAAAGATAAATGAAGTTGATGCAATGACGATACAGAATTAAGGCAAAGTAATCAACAAAAGAAAAAGCATGAAGTGGTAAAAGAACAAAATCCAGAAGGACACAAACATATGAAGAAAAGCAAAGTGTATTTCATTATTCAGTTCCTATGATTACAAGAGAAAGGAGTTTAAAAGGAAGCTATGTGAAGAGAGAGTTGGGCCTCACGTAACTAGGCCCAAAGCAGAGGAGAAAGAAGAGGTACAAATAGAAAGCTCAATAGGCCATAAACAGAAACTAAAAGATTTAACAGAAAGGAATAATATTAACATCCCCCCTCAAGCTGGGAATATGTGTTCTTCATTCCTAGCTTGGACACGAGTTCTTTAAAAGCGAAAGGATTGAGAGGTTTGGTGAGGATGTCGACGGTTTGCATGCCAGAGGAAATCGAAAGTAATTTGAGAAGACAGACATTGAGCTTTTCCCTGACGATGTGGCAGTCAATTCAATATGCTTGGTCCGTTCATGGAAAACTTGGTTGGAGGCAATCTGCATGGAAGATTGGTTGTCATAATACAGGGTTGCGGGGCTGAGGAAAGTGACATGCAAATCTTGAAGGAGAAAATTCAGCCACTGAAGTTCATGGGTAGTGGCAGCAAGGGCTCTATATTCTGCCTCAAATGAGCTTTTGAAGATGGATTGTTGCTTTTTGGATTTCCATGAGATGAGGGATTCTCCCAAAAAAATAGAAAAACAAGTTATAGATTTTCTTGAATCAGGACATGTAGTTCAATCTGAATCACTATAGGCTTTTAACAGCATTGAGTTATTGTTATATAAAAAATACTAGATCCAAGATTACCTTTAAAGATATCTTAGAATGCGAAGAGCAGTTTGATGATGGTTGTTGTTGGGTGCATAAACGAATTGGTTGAGATTGTGAACACTAAAAGCAATGTCAGGTCTTGTGTTGGTGAGGTAGATCAAGAGTCCTATGAGTTTGCGATAGGTAGAGGCTTCTTCATCATTGAGAGGAATTCCTTCAGTAGTGGAAAGTCGAGAGGAATGTGCCATGGGAGTGGGCATAAGGGCGCAAACCTGCATGTCCTTTCATAAAGGAGATCAATGGTGTATTTTCTTTGACTAAGGTGCATGTCGGAGCTATTGTGGGCTACCTCAAGGCTATGAGTAAGGTCACCTAAGTTCTTGATCTTAAAGTGTTGATCCAGCATGTTAGTGATATGAAGAATCTCAGCTTTGTCCTTTCTAGTCAACACAATATCATCCACATAAACAAGTAGAGTAGTTGTATTAGAACCAATATGTTTTAAGAAGGTATAATTACCTTATTCGTCTCTACTTTCTGGGGCAATAGTCAATTTAGTATAATGGTTTTTAAAATGTATACAAATTGGTTCTTTCCGTTAAGTCGCACCTTACAACGTCAAATACTGCTTATGTGGCAAAGAGGTGTGATTAAGAAATGTGACGTGTCAAGATCAGGGCTGACGTGGCAGTTGAATTTACAATGACGTTGTGGTGTTTCTCCTCTCCCTCCCCAACCCTCGATGTCGTCGTCGTCGTCGCCACCACCACCGCCCGTCTCCTTCACATTCCCCCATTCTTCCTTTTTCTCGTTCCTCGTGCGATCACCGTTGATGGAGTCTTTGTTCGACATGATCAACGTCCACGACCTTCTCTCAGCGTTCAAGACCTCTTGGACCCAACCTTCCCTCTATCAGCACCCGATCTGCACCTCCTGATCTAGCGCCTCGAGTCGCAATCCCTCCAAATCCGCTCACGGATCCAGTCCTACCTCGTCTCACATCGCGAAGACTTCGCTCACCTCTTTTCTCTCTGCAACGATGTTATTTTGCAGACGCGCGAGGTATCCAACGATATTGACGCCATCATCCATCATCTAACTCCTTTCCAATAAGCCAATTGATGTCGAGGTGCGCGAGGTTGTGTCGGAGATGAAGGCGAAGAAAGAGGAGCTAAAGGCGAAGAAGGAGCTGTTAGGGTTGGTTGGAACCGTTATGATGTTGAACCAGAGATTAGAGAGTGTGAGGAAAGAGTTGAGGAGTGGCGATGGGCGATGGTAGTGGTGGCGAGGCGAGAGTGGGGGAGGGAGAGGAGCACCACGTCATTATTAGTTCAATTGCCTCGTCAACCCTGATCTTGACACGTCATATTTCTCAATCACACCACTCTGCCACGTAAGCAGCATTTAACACCGTAAGGTGCGACTTAATGGAAAGGACCAATTTGTATATCTTTTAAAAAACATAGAGACCAAATTGATATTTTTTTAAATCACTAAATTGATTATTGCCCAGAAAGTAGGGACGAATAAGGTAATTAAACCGTTTTAAGAATAAAGAGTGGTCTGCAATAGAAACAATGTATTTATTGGAAATTAAGAAGGATGAGTGTCGCATACCATTGTCTTCCAACTTGGCAAAGTCCATAGAGAGACCTTTGAAGTCTGCAAACACTGTTGGAGTGGGGAAGAGCAAGGTTAGGAGGTGGTTTCATGTAGACTTCTTCAACTAAGTCACCATGTAGGAAAACATTATTGACGTCAAGTTGAGTGAGAGTTCAGTTGTTAGCGGCAGCAAGAGCTAGGAGTAGCCGAAGGGTGGTTAACATGGCAACAGGGGCAAATATGTCTAAGAAATCAAGGCCCTCTGATTGGGTATAACTTTTTGCTACTAAATGAGCCTTCTATCTACCTATGGTCCCATTAGACTTATGTTTGATCTTATAATTCCAGCAACATCCAATGGCAGTTTTACCTGGGGTAGGGAGGTTATAATCCATGTGTTGTTAGTGGCTAGAGCATCTAACTCATCCTTCATAGCTTGCTGCCAGCAATTGTGCTTGGAAGCCTCAGTGTAATTATGTGGTTCCATGTGAGATGAAATAGAAGAAATAGTGTGTTTCATGGGAAATGCAGCATGTTGTACAACAAAATTCCAAAACAGAGGGGGTAAGTTAGATTCAAAAAGAAAGGCACGGGTTACATTCAAAAGATGTTGATGTTTACACACTAAGTTACCTATTACAAGCAATGTAAGTACTAAATATCCTATTTGTAATTTCACACCCTTTTAGAAAACCCATCTTTTCAAAAAAGGTAAAGATTCAATTGACCTTGGATCATCTTAAAGAGTGAATTAACAAGTTTCAAACAACTAAACAACACACACACATCAGCAAGGTCTTCATGCTTTCCACTTGGATTTAGAGACACTTAGTGATTTTTAAAATGGCTTGGAGCTTAGCTTTGCTTTAGCTTTGCTGTCAAACAGATTCAACAGGTTGTTTCGATAAATCAACTGGTTGTTTTTGTGAAAACCTTAAAATAATTTTGTTAAGTGGTTTTAATCTATTTTAATTGATTCCAACAGCTTTTGGTTTTTGACTTAACTGCTTTGACCATTTGAATGGGGCATATAAATGTTGTTATATGCTCCTTTGCATTAACTAAGAAAGAGAGTTTATCAAAAACAGTTTTCGAGATTTCAAAAGCTTTGGATCATCTCAAGTGTGTGGAATAGGATTAGATTTTGTACTTCTGAACTTTAAGCTTTGATTTACCCAAGTGTATTTTATTCATCTTCCTTCTTTGAACATTGTATTTTTGTAATGAAGTGTAGGCACTTTTAGAAAGGTGTTTTCTGGAAACTGTGTTGTTTGCCAAAAGTGGTGTGTGTTCTTGAGGGGTTCAAGATCATCACTTTTGGTGTGTGTTTTGTAATCTAGGTTTGATTACATAGTGAATTCTCAATGGTTAGTTGAGGACTGGATGTAGCTCTTGGTTAAGAGTGAACCAGTATAAACTGTTTTAACATTGTTTTTCAAATCTGCTGGTATAAACAACTGGTTGTTTCATGAAAACAACTGGTTGATTTTCTGGAATCAAACTTAAAATCAATTTTCTTTTGGTTGAACAAAATTTTCCATTTATTGATTCTTCACAGCTTTTCACTCTACCTTCAACTTTTGCACAAATTTTTCTAAAAAAATTCACCCCCTCATGTTTAAGGCCTCAAATTCTAACAATATATAAATTTGGCTCACTTTGGGGGTCCAAATAGAAGAATAAGCTATAGTAGGGTTCACTTAGCATAAATTGGGGTGTACTTAGCATAAATTGGGTTTGTGTCAAGCTCATCTTTCATGAAAAGTACACCTAGGTTTAGGATTTTTGGACCTATCTTCTAGAAGGTTTCTCACAAATGACACCCCTAGCCCTCTCACTCTTGTTTGCTAAGTCTCTCTCTCCTATATAAATGGTGTCTTGCCTCATGTAATTTATTCATTGAATTTTGAATAGAAAAGAAACTCTGTTAGAGTGTTTAGTGAGCTGAGTCTCCTAGAATTTAGGACTTATCTTGAGTGTAGTGTACCTCAAGTGCCGGCTCTTCACCACTCATCTTGGAGTATCCTTCCCATCCAAGTGGCGTGACCACCCTTCATCATCCTAAGCTTTTCTTCCCTTTCATCTTTTTATTTTTCTTCCTTTGCGCCATTTTCCCTTTACTTTATGTTCTTGTATCATCTCTTTCTATTTGGTTTCCATCTTCTTTATTTACCTTATATGCTCTTTAATTCTGCACCTTTTCATCATCAACACCATATCATTTTGTTTTCTCTTTGCCCTCTAGAAGTGAACCTTCACACTTACATAACCACTTGGTTAAGTTCGTGTCCAGTGGGAATCTCCTTTGGGTTTGTCATCATATTCTGCTTAAAAATAAAAAACTCATAATAAGTGCAACTCATAATAAGTGCAACTCATAAAAATGTGTGCAACTTTAAAATCAACTTACATCATATACCATTTTGTTTAGGAGTTTCAACACAAGTGGTTTGATGAATAATGCCTTTAGAGGAGAAACAATCTTTCATAGAAAATTGAACACCATTATCAGTTCTAATAGTTTGAACAGTAGTTTGAAATTGATTTTCAACATAAGCAATGAATTTAAGAATATGATTACAAACTTCATATTTAGTATGCAAGAGAGTAACCCAAGTATAGCGAGAGAAGTCATCAACAATAGTTAGCAAATATCTAAAACCTTGCATAGAAATGATAGGATATGGTCCCCAAATGTCCAAGTGAAGCAACTCAAAATTTTAGTAGTAGCAGATTTACTTAAAGCAAAAGAAAGTTTCTTTTGTTTTGCATGATGGCAAGTATCATAAACATTCAATTTTTCAGCAAAAATGTAGGGGTATTGAGTTCTCAAAATATTTAGTCTTTCATCAGAAAAATTGTCCATTCTATATTGCCACAGATTCATGTCCTTAATTATGCAATTGAAAGAAGGAACATTATGAGGTGTGTTATCATTTCTAAAACTAGAGGATTCAAAAATTTATATACCATCTTTAGCATAAACTAAACCAATCCTCTCTTTGGTTTGATTGTCTTGTATGAGACAATGGGCAGAAGAAAAGATCAAACTGCAGTTGAGAGTGAGAATGATTTTTGAAGCAGATATGAGATTAAAAGCAAATTGAGGAACATATAGAACATTAGTAAGATGCAGCTTGTTATTGAAGACAATTGTTCCAGAAAAACTTGAAAAAACATGATTGCCATTTTGATATAACCCAAATAGCCAAGAAGATGACCAAGGACACAAGAGACATTTCACACTTTGATAAGTCATCTCAGCATCCAAGACAAGCCCCCACCAAATGTCAGAAGAACCTCAACAAAAGAAGAATTGGGCATAGACCAGAGCATCAGATGTTCTTTCTTCTGGTCTTCTTACAAGACAAAATGTTTATAAATAAATTGGGCTCACTTTAGGGGTCCAAATAGAACAATAATCTAGAGTGGGTTTACATAGCATAAATGGGAGTGTACTTAGCAAAATGGGCTTGTTCCAAGCCCATTTTTCATGACACTTCTAGAAGTTGTGCCTGAGGTGCGGTTTTGACCATGGTCAACACCCTAGGCAGCCCCTCTCCCCTTCCTTTTCTACCCCTCACTCATCTTGCCATCCAAGTCACTCCTTCCTATATAAAGAGTTTCTTCCTCCATGTATTGACACATTGAAATTGAATAGTAAAGAAACTCTGCAGGAGTGATTTTGTGAGACTTGTGAGCTCTCATTTTTGGGCCTTATCTTGGGTGGGTAATATCTCAAGTGTTCTTTGCACCACTCATCTTGGAGTTCTCTCTTCACCAAGTGGCGTGACATCTTTCTTTCTTCCATAAGCTCTCTTCATCTTTTCCTCTTTTTATCTTTTTTTGCGCCCTTCGTTCCATTCATCTTTATACTTTCATGTTTTTCTTTTAAATTGTTGGTTATCTTTGCCTTATTCTCTTCAATTCCTGCACCATTGTCACCATATAATTGTGTTTTTCTCTTTGTCATCTAGATGTGAATCTTCACACTTACTTAACCACTTGGTTATGTTCGTGTCCAGTGGGAATCTTCTTTGGGTTCTCACCTTACATTGCTAATAATCAAAAACCCATAAACAAAGTGAGTTTCTTTGAGTCTTACTAAATAGCCGAGTGGTACATGTGAGTGGGTGCATTAATTGTTATTTTTACTAATTTTTTGCTTTCATTTGTGCAACATCATTTTTTTTATCAGCAAGAAAAAAATAAATAAATATGAACCACTTTAGGGGTGGCCCAACCCTTATACAGAGCACAATAAATCCCCTCATCTCTTCTAAACAACCTAACCTTCTCAAAACAATAAACAACCCAATCGAAGAAGTAAACCTTACAAAAGCTCACTTAATTAAAAACATACAAGCCACAGGATCTATGCACCACTTAGAGTAAGTAAAACGAGCAGAAACAGTTTTAAATGTTACCCAAGACGAAGCCTTTAATTGTGCCAAAGTGAACATTTCTGAAAAGTCGATCACCCCTCCTTGGAAAATATGTTTATTCTTGTGCTTCCATATTTCACTAACTACAACAATCAAAACACAATTCCAAACAACATTTACCTGGAGCATTTAGCAAATTAAAATGCAAGAAATGAGCAGCTGGATCAACATGATCAACCGACACAATCTCTAACCATGCATAACATTGATTCCAGACTCACCAAGCACTCCTACATTCAAAAAAACATGTGTTTTGTCGACTCTACTGCCATCCTGCAAAAACTACATAAACAGGGCCTCTTAAAAGAGCATAGGCAGATTTTACCGAAAAATCACTATCCTTACCAACCTTCCAAACTCGACTATCTGCAGAATTCAAGATAGGGGTCTTTCCATGCACTTCTTGTAATAGTTGGACTTCCTGACAGATTTCCTAATCAAACAGACTTCTCCTCCAGACTAACTTCCACTCCCATCATTAACATCATGTATCATTTATCTTCATGGGAATCTTCTAAACCAAGAGGAGTTTGGCCCACAAAGAGGAGGAAATGCGTTATTTATACATTTATATATAAATTTTTTCACTATTTATATATTAGTTGACTATATTTTAAGTTGTCACTAAGTATATTAGTTGTGACTATATTTTAAGTTGTCACTTGTATATTACTTGTGACTATATTTTAAGTTGTTACTATTTGTATATTACTTGGGATTATTTTTAAGTTGTCACTAATTTTTATTAAAAATAAAAAATATACATTTTATAAATAATTATTTATTAATGTAAAATACCATATGGTAAATTTATTTTTATTTCAATAAAAATATAATTAATAAAAAATTTATTGAATTTTTATAAATTAATAATGATTATATAATATAAAATATCATATAATACTAATTTCATTATTATCATATTACTAGTAATTTTAAAAAAATATTAATTTTTTTCTATTTTAAATTTGAACTCATAATCTTTTATTAAAGAGACAAGTTTACTTTCATTGTGTCACTTTACAATTGCAGTACTTATTTTGACACGATCTGTCGATCAATGAAATCGAGTGACTGACTGGTCTGTTACCGACCGATACATTAACAATTTAATAAATTATATAACTAATGTGTTAAAGTGAAAATGAAAACATATAATCAGAATTCATGAAATTATAGAATAAATAATTAAAAGTACATAATTCATCGGTCAACAATTTTTTTTATCTTTTCTTTTTCAATTTAACACTTTTTTATGTGATTATGTTCTTCTTCTTTTTTTCTTCATACTTTATAAATGATATAGACTTATATTATTTATTAAATTTTATCTCTTTCTAAAAATAAATATAATTATAAAACATAAATGATTAAGTACAAAGTTTGTTATTATGTATAAATGCATAAATATAGAGGATAAGGAATCAATTTCTATTTGTTGGCTTTTAGTTATAACGGGTTAAAATATTCAAAAATAAGTTTAAAACTTATAATTTAATCCATTATAACTAAATCAATTATCTTGTATGGTTCTCCACATATGTTGAAAGAAGGTATATCTCCAAATATCTCAGAGTTAAGATATGAATAAGATGTTAGTATTTAGGCTTATTATGAGAAAAATGCAATTATTCTCTTTGAAATTAGGTTTATCAATGTTGTCTTACAAAAATATGCAGCGAAGTTTGTCATTAACATCATAATATATGATATACAATTATTTAATTGTAATTATTATTTTATTGTGGACCTTATAATATATTTAAATAAATAATAAAATATGAATATAATTATATTTAAGTTAATATATAATCAACACTTATTGTTAAATGAAATAAGATAATTAAGTATTACTTTATTAAAAAGATATAAAAATATAATCTCATTTATTAAAATAAAAAAAAATATTTAAAAAATTAAAAATATATAAATTTTATTAAATGATTATGAAAAAAAAATATTTTTTTAAGAATATAAAGATTGAGTAACATTTAACATAATTTATAATGAGAGATAATTAGATTTTTTTAAATTAAATTATAAAAAAATGTATGTTTTTTTAAAGTAAAATTGAAGAGAAACTATTGTTATTTTGAACTTCTTAGATAGATCCATCACATATGTAACCCTAAAATTAAACCTCTCCTTAACATTACTCAAAGACTCATGTTTGTATGTTTGTGAATATCTAAAATTGAAGCAGTTATTTTCGTGAGATGTCTAATCAGAATAATAATAATATTAATGAAATTAATAATATAAATTATATTAAATATATGAATAATATTAACAATTTTTATATTATTAATTATATTAATATTGGTAATCATACTAATAAGTATAATAATAATCATAACATGACAATAAAACTTGATTGGTGTAATGGTTAAAGTTTTCTTGGTCATTCAAGAGACTTGACTTCGGAGTCTCACTCGGTGCAGTAATTGATTTTTTCCTACTAGTACTATTATTAGTGATAATTATTTTTGTCAAATTAATTATTGTCACAAGATATTAATAGTGACATATTTATAATATTTAATGATGAATATTTATATCACTAAATTTAATTTTTCTTATAGTGACTATTTATTGATAATAAAAACTATTTTAGATATTAATAATATTTTTAATTCCTAATATTTAGTTAATATAGTGATTAATTTTTTTCTCTAAAATTAGTTTTTATTTAATAATTTTATTGTAGTATAAGATATTTTATTAATTATATTTTATTTGTGTAATCTTTTCCAATGTATTAATATTAATAAATTTTGGTTAATTGTCATATTTGTCTACCACTAATGAAAAATCACTTTTTATGAGGGTTAAAATAGACATTTTTATGTCAGTTTTAGATCTGTCATAGATACAGATGACACAGAAAGTTTGTACTTTTTAAAAACTCACTTTCTTTGTCAAGCCTAAAAGAACCGTCATAAAAAACAAATTAAAATATTACTTGATAGATAATATTTTAACCGTCATAAAATATATTATTTTTTGTGACAAATAATGTATTATTCATCATTTTATGATGGTTAAATAGAAAGCAAAACATAAAAAATAATATTTTTTATGACAAATTTAGTAATAATCGTCATAGAAAGTGTATTTCTTTTAAAAAAATTCTTATACATTTATTTATTACAATATTTATTGCAATAAAATAATTATAATTTTTTATTACGGATTAAAGTTAATTAAGAAAAGAGAAATAATATTAAAAATTACACATGATGAATAAAAATGAATAAATAAAAACGAATATTGTATTAAATTTGAAAAGAAAACAGGAAGGAGAAACATAGTTGATGAGTTAAGGAAAGGGGGAAAATAGTTAGTATAGACAATAGATGCAATGGTAGGGATTGCAATCTATCAAAGAAGGAGGGAAAAATTAATTAATGGAGATGAGTTGGTGGCTTGGTAGTGATGATTTAATTTTCAAGAACATATCTATTCAAGTCGTTCTTATTTTATTATCCATTCATGACAACAATATCTAACTAAAAATTTAACAATAATTTAGTGTATATATTAAACAGTTATTTGAAGAGAAAGTTAAGTCAAAAAGATAATAAGAAAACCACTTAACACATTCATTATTGATTCATTCACACTAAAATTGATTAAAAATCTTTGAATTCATATCATAGTGTCATTAACTTTAAATTTATTCTTATAACTATAAATATAAAGTCACAAATTTTCCTAAAGAAAATCAAAATTTATATTTCTAGTCTAGCTATTACGTGATACCCTATACCCTATCTAGTCTTCTGCAACATCTTTTAAATAATCAAAATACCATTATTATCATCAACCTATTGTTCAAGAAGATATAGATCAGATTAAACATTATATATTATATATATATTGAGATCACTACAAGACTAAATATTCTACTGCAATAAAAAACCGATCTTATCATATCAACACATTACTTTAACTTAGTTTTTTCAACATCAGCCACAAAACTATAAATGCTATGTTTTAACTTATCCAACTGAGTCTTTTAGTTTAGTTTATATAACTATATAAATATATGTGTATATATTTTATACACAATACATGAATATAAATGACAAAAAAAATCTTTTAAAAAACCCTTTTTGTGTCTGATTCGTCAATGAATTCATTTTTGTGTCTGATTCGTCAATGAATTCATGATAAATAAAACTCTTCTGCATTTTTTTCATTTACAATTTTTTTTCAATAAAGGTATTTTAAGGGTTTGGGAGATCAAATGATAAAGTTTTTTTTTTTTAAATTAGAGGATTAGAAACATATTGCTTTCCAATTAGCTGTTTTTGCATTAATTGCTATTTCATTTGTTTTATTGATTAGTGTAGCTGTTTTATGACATACATGCGTTAGAGTATCTGGTAATGTTAATGAAGCAGAGCCATAATTGATTAAAAAGAATATGAAGTAACCTTTTTGACCTATATTTTACATAAAGGAACAACCTTTTGACCACGACCTCGATTGCAGTTTGATTCTGGTTATTTGTATCCAGGTTGTTCCATTTCCATGTTTATTCCAAAATCCTATAATCTTTTTTCCTTTTCTTAACCTGAGCCAAGGGTTTCAAGGTCAACTGCATAACATAAAGAGGATACTGACAAAAGTGCACTAAACCAGAATGCATCTTCTCCCAGTTATGCTTTTGCTAGACAAAATTCTTTGGATATCGAATTCAAATAGCATAAAGTGTAGGTCATGCAAAAATCTCCACCTCCTAAAATATCGTTTTCCAAAAGCCATGCACTACAAAGTTAATTTACACTTTCCATAAAGTTTGTAAGATAAGATTACTGAACATAATTATTGTCTTAAGCATTCCAATTCCAATGTTAGTGGTTTAACATAAATATATGTGTTCCAACCACAACATAACACATCAACCTCTTTAATGGTCAACCTTCCTCTTTTTGGCCTATATCATGATAAGCCACCATCAAATTTTATACTTACACACTACACAACTCAACTCTTTCTAAACGTCCATTATGAATTTAAAACTGATTTTTTTAAGTTTAACTCAATTTTATAAAATTAATTTATAAAATTAATTTATAAAATTAAATTTATAATATATTAATAAATGATTTATTAATAGTCTAATAGTAAATGGTGTGATAAATCTACAAATTATTGTTAAAATAAACTTTAAATAGTTCTGATATTATATTAACATTACAATAGAAATATTTTTAGACACCAAAATAATTAGTTGTAATAGTAACTAAATTAGAAACCATTTTAGAAACTAAAAAAAAATTGATTTCTAAATTAGTTTATATTATTGTTAAATAGTTTCTAAATTGGTATCTAATTAACTACCAAGGTTTTAACTACCAATTATTTAATTTCTAAATTTGGTAGCAAAAACCTTAGTTGCTAATTAGATAACAATTTAGAAATTATTTAATAATAATAGAAACTAATCTAAAAACAATTTTTTTTTAGTTTTTAAAATGGTCTCTAATTTCGTTACTATTGCAACTAATTATTTTGGTCTCTTTAAATTTAAATCTTATAAAATCAATTTATGAAATGAGATTTATATTAACTTATATGTTACACTACAAGAAAATCATGAAATAGAAACCAATTTTTAGAGACCAAAATAATTAGTTACAATAGTAACCAAATTAGAGACCATTTTAAAAACTAAAAAAAAAAATTGATTTCTAAATTAGTTTATATTATTGTGAAATAGTTTTTAAATCGGTATCTAATTAGCTATTAAGGTTTTAACTACCAATTATTTAGATTCTAAATTTGGTAGCAAAAATCTTAGTTGCTAATTAGATACTAATTTAGAAATCGTTTAACACTAATATAAACTAATTTAGAAACCAAAAATTTATTTATTCTCTAAAATAGTCTCTAATTTAGTCACTATAATAACTAATTATTTTTTGTCTCTAAAATTAGTTTTTATTTCATTCTTTTCTTATAGTGTTATAAAAAGTAATTATTTTTAATTAATATGAAATCTATAATATTATCTTTCTATATTATAACAAAAGTTTATACATCTCATTTGGACCCAAGTGCTAAAAGAAGGGCTAGTTTTGGGTTTTGACTTTTGCAGGATAAAAGATTTGTTAAGTGGAATCGCGATATTTCAGGTTTTGGTGTCTGAAACTACTCTGCCCACTAATCTAACTTTTAATGTCTTTCTAATTACTATTAATTTAGAAGGATAGTGCTGAGAAAAGTTCATGATAACGAGAGTTATTTTACCACTAACTGCGGTGTCGTTAAAAACACGTGTACTTTATTTAAAATGCTAAATCTCTCTCTTTCTTTTTCAAGTTTAACATCTTTCTCAATTAATTCATCGAACTTGTCCCTACATCTGTGATTTTAAACAATCTTTTTTGGGATTTTAAATTTGACTTCTTTTCGTAACTTCACTAAAGAAATATTTAAGAAAAATAAATCACAACATATTAACATTCAGAATTTCTAATACATTTTCACTCAATATCTAGAAGAAATATTAACTAACTTACTTTGGAATCTGCCTCGTTGTTTATCTTAAAGAGTATATATTGAAGTTGAATATCTTAAAGAGTATATATTGAAGAGAAAAAATATATTTTTTTATTAATTAAAATTAAATTATACATAATTTTTTTTTGTAAAGACTCTTATATTTTTTTAAATAGTGCATAAGTTAATTTTTAATTTATAGAAAAGTTTATGTTTTTTTTTATCTTCTTAAAAATCTTATGAAAAAATGGCTTGAAACATATCCATTAGGATGATACTTCAACGGATACGAGGTGATAAATTATTCTAGATAAATAAAAGAGTGGTTCATATAAGTTTCACTTTAGACTCTTGCATTATTTATTACCTATATATAAAATAAGTATGAATTGCATGATTTATTACCTATATAAAACAACTATGAAGTAGATGAAAATAAAAATATAATTTTTATTTGTATAAAATCTAGATAGTACTTACTACCGGTCGAATAATTGTTACTTGTTCCTAGATTGTTTCTTTTCTGATTTCCTTCTTATATTCATTCTTTAGTATTGGATTGGGAGTAGTTATGCAAAATGTTACTCAACGATCAAATAAGTGTTTTGTATTAGAGTAGGTGATATATTGATAAAAATGTACATTATTCTTGTATAATCATACTTATTTATAATATTTATAATGAGTTATTTCATTTATAGGTTATATTTAATGTATATCTTTACAAAAATAGCGTTACAAATTTATCGCGTGTTATCTAATTTGTCATGTATTATTTAATTTATTGTGTATTTTCTTATCTTACCTTATTGCATTAGTTCTATACGATGGGACAGATACCAAATGACATGGTTTACTCACTCCAAATGACATGGTTTACTCGCTCTTGACAGATAAATAATTAAAAAAATAATAATGAAACCATCTACCATTTACGCACATTTCTTTTAAAAATGTCAATTAAGAGGGAATAAAAACACAGTGTAGGAAAAAGATACTTCCAATAAAAGGGACCAAAGTAAAAGTTAACCATAATATTGGTCAAAAGTTTTGTTTGTGCAAAATTAGTAAAATGGAAATCCTCAATAGTTGACCAAATATTAATTGATTGAGATCGTGGATTTTGGAGCCCATCATTTGCAATGCATGTATTAAACTATGTCCGCGAAGATCCTTTTTCGACTGGGAGAAGTCTTTGGTTGAACAGCTGTTTCAAAGTTTGCAAGAGGTGAAGTTGGTTTTTGGGGAGGCGGACAGTTGGGTCCTGAAGATTGGGGAGAGTCAAACTTTCTCAGTCAACTCTGCCTATGTTCAGGTAAGGCGGGTTAGAGGAGGGGAGTATTCTCCTGTGTATAGTAAGTTGTGGAGGTGCAAAGCTTTGCCATCTGCTTTGTTCACTGCTTGGAGGGTGTTGGAGAATAGGATTGCCTCTAGGGTTAACTTGGTAAGGCGCGGAGTGGCGGTAGAAAATCTCTTGTGTTGTTTGTGTGGGGAG
>Ga0123342_1001512_pt1 | contig 39093 bp, 20 predicted proteins | sample Turbeawhitnodule_FD_89960 | JGI IMG/M metagenome (GOLD analysis project Ga0123342, IMG submission 89960) | Root nodule microbial communities of legume samples collected from Mexico - Turtle bean Mexico white nodule | ecosystem: Host-associated > Plants > Roots > Nodule | place: Mexico: Nepantla...
TATATATATATATATATATATATATATATATATATATATATATATATATATATATATATATTAGGAATCCAAATATGCATATAAATTTTTGACTAAAAAAATAAGAAAGTTGACTATTGTATAAAGAATAAAACTCATGAACTAATTAATTGAAGATTTTAAATTAGAGATGATGTGAATTTCTTATATAAGTTTTGTCAATGTCTCATTATGTGAAATCTTTTCTATGAATTTCTTTAAAAGACCCAACAATAATAATATACTTTTAAGGATAAAATCAAAGAGTATTAATTTTGGGATTTAGAAAAAATAAAACTTGTTTAATTTTTTCCTAACTTGAATTGTTAATATAATAACAAAATAAATTTTAAAGTAATATAGCAATGTTTTGTAAATAGTATTTTTTTCAAACGAGTAATAAAAATTGGAAAGAAAAATTAAATGAAATTTAAAAAAATATTATAAGAAATAGGAGAAGAATAAATCTTTGTCCCACGTTAGTGACAGAGAGAATGCGCAACGCGTAGCGGAAGTCATAAGAAAGAGAATAATTTGAGAGTTCCGAAGCAAACACAGTGCGACCTCGTTGGTTCCGAAGCTCCAAACAGAACCATCATGTCCGCTAGATTTCGGTAACCCTCTTTGTTTTCAGATATGATTCCTTCCTTTCATCCTTTTCTTTTAATGGATTCATCATTCATGTCATGTTTTCACCAGCCACGCCAGCGAAGCATTCATTATATATTTCTTCTCTTCCTTTTTATGGTTTGGAAATATTCTTTACTTTGAATAAAAAACTATGATAGCTTAAAGATTTGTTTATGCAGGGGATCAGAAGAACACCAACATGGTTCTTCTTCCACCACCCACAGAAACAACACTTCACACCATCCCCCTCCCCAAGCTGCTGGAATTGTTGCTACTTTGAAGGATAAAAGGTCTTCAACAAACATCATATCATTTCTTCTGTTTTTGAAAATTTAATTTTGGTTATGTAACAGTGCATTGACTTTATTATACTGCAGTCTTATGTTATCAATTATTATTAAATGAGAGTTTAATAGACATTCAATTTCACTTTTAAAAATCACATTTTGTTGGTATGATTTTCAAGGTATTTATTATAAAAATCAACTGAATTATTGCATAAATCAGATTAGGCTGTTACAATTCGTTGTCTTTTAAATAATAGCTGCATTCATGATTCCTTATTCTCTTTTATGAACTTGGCAGTGTTGATGAGTTGCGGGAGCTTTTATCCAACAAAGAGGCATATCAGCAGTTTTTGCATTCACTTGAGGAGGTCAAGATTCAAAATAATGTAAGATATGGAGTTATGGTGGTGATTCTGAGAATTTCTGGTGGTGTGATCCATTATAGGCTTCCTTTTTTGTTACTTTTTCATATTAATTTCACTGTGTCGCTTTTGAAGTAACAGAGTATGCATTTTTTTCTGGTATCGAGTTGGATAGAATGGAAGAATTGGGGATATGCAAATGAACTTATTCGTCAGAATTTCTCCTAGTTGACCTAATTTCCTGAGCTGTTATGCTTGGTGGATGAAATTGTTGATATTTTTGGTAGCGATGAGTATAGAAGTGTGACTGTTAGCATAAGCTATTTTTGGTAGTGGCAGGTGGTTGATCCTATAAATGGTTTATCAAAGAAAGGTTGTGAGTTTAAATCCCTCTTGTTACAGTAGGGAGATTGTTAGCCTAATTATGCTAACCTCAATTTTAAGATTTTTGAGTTTAATGTCCAAAGTCCCCATCCGTAGTGCTTATATTGGGTGCAAAACCTCGTTGTTCGATAGCCTACTTAAGCGCATAGAAAAGTTTCTGCTAGCTGTCATTACTAGTGTTTCAATTTGCATAGTTGCAATATTGAAGTGTCAATGTCAGAATTCTGCATTTGTACTACAATCTAAGTATCCAAACAATTGCAATGTTTTTCACTTTTCATAAACGGCGTTTTCTTTCTGCAACTCCATAACTTCTTCTTGCACCTCTATATTTTTGGTGAAAAACTAGATTTACCCTTAATAAAATTAGAAATTAAGCCTAAGTCCTTTAACCCATCATCATCTTTTTCGTTCCAGTGCACACAGCATTTTTAATTCTACAATTCAAAAGTTATTTCTAAATTCTTTTGAATTGTGGAATTCGAAAGGGTAAAATTTGGAAGAATTTAGAAAATGACTTTGAAATTATAGAATTCGAAAATCAATTTTATATTTTAAATTCTATACAATTATGAAATCATTTTTGAATCTAGAAAATGACTTCCAAATTGTAGGAAGGGAATTTTTAGAATTAAAACAATTACGGAAATTATGGAGGTGTAGGAGGAAATTCCCTACGTAAACTCACTAGGGTTCCCATGAGGTTTCTGGTGAGACCCAAAATTCAGATAGTAACTTCTTTAGAAGTTTTTAAATGCTGTTGTCAACGGATGTTTTTAGATGGGCTTTACTCGATGTTAATGGCACACCATCACTACAAAGTAAATGCCGAAAATTCTATTGTTCTATTGCTTGTATTTTAACACATTTTTACCCCGAATTATTTGATCAGGTGAATGATGAACTTTGCAAGGAGAATCTGCAGCTTGCTGGTGAGTTATTGAATTCTTTTCATTGTGACGATGCCATGAGATGGCTAGCTGCTAGCTGAATAGTTTAGATAATCTCAAAACACTTTATTTTAAATTCAGACGAAAATCTACGAAAAGAACCTCGCATTGTGGAACTCAGGAACCAGGTATGATCATAATCCTATGATTTGTTTGAGTTTCTATATTCTGAAGTGAGTATAAATTTGACCCCTTTTCATATGGAAACAGCATAGAATAATTTGTACGACTGAGTTAGCTGCTGCTCAAGAGAAACTAAATGAGCTTTACAGGCAGAAAGAGAAAATGACAAAGTTGGATTCCCCACTCTATCTTCTCCAAAGGATTCAAGGTATGAATTGACATGGTGACTTTCTCTCATATACACCTAATTACTATAATCAAGAAATTTTTCTTTATGACCTGCTTGGTTTCGTAATATCTTATAATGATTTTGCAGAGGCTATGAATAAGACAGATGAGGAATCTGAAAATCTGCACCATCAAGTCCTTGACAGAGAGATTGACCTTGGAGCATTTATGCAGAAATACAAAAAGCTACGTACCGCTTACCACAGGAAAAGTCTAATAAATCTTGCAGCTAAGACATCAAATATACGAGCATCGCATTCGGAAATCAAGAATTAGGAATGTAACTTGTTTGTAGACCCAGTAATTGATTTTCTGTTCATTCTTGCCAATATAGTGGTCATCTGTCAATATTTAAGTAGTTTCAGACCATCTGAAAAATAGTACACAATCTCCTATTGTTTGGCTCCAGCGTTATTTTCATCAATAAGATTTTTCTAAGGCTGTGTTGTCTTGTAATGATCATCGTTATTATAGGATCCAACTTCTGTTTTAAGTGTTTGGACATGTGAAAATAATGCGTTGTGCTTTGTCATAAAAAAGGTTAAGTTTCACGTCTCTGCAAAAAATGGTCCAGATAATATCCTCAAAATTGCATTTTATTCTTAACTTTTAAAGTCCACATCATCAGCAGTCATTTGATGAGGGTTCTTATAATGTTAATCTCCCTCTAAAAGACGAACAAGGATTTGGGTACGTGAATCTTTATGATCAAGGCCGAGAAATAAAAGGCAAAGCACAATATTTCACTGCCATTGGAAAAGCTCCATTCCAGTCATCTAGAAGGTACAACAAATATCCGGTATATTGAAGCGGGAACAACTAGAATCGTTGTCTCATATATACATTTCACTATTTTTGTTCTTGTTTCCTTAGGTTGTACATGGAAAACATAGGAAGTAGGAACACAGATCGGGGGTTATGAACAGTATAAATATTAGCTATAAGCCTGAAAGAGGCATCATAACGACTAAACTAACAGTATCGAAGGCTAGCCGGACTAAAACCACTGCTACGAAATTGAAGTAATCAACAATAGTCGAACAGAATAATTTCAACCAGTTGATTATTACCTGGCATGACCGCCCTCACGAAAATAAATAAGATCTTTATCTTCTACTATGTGAACCAACTGGCTCAAATTTATGCAACCACAACGAGTCTCATTTTTCTTCCAAGTAACCTAGCTCTTTGTCCCACTTAAGGCCAGACATCTGCCGACCAAAAGGCACAATGAGGTTATACCGGAAAACCTGCCAAGAAAATGTAGAACCATCACATGAGCATTACAATTATGCTGGAATTAAAGATTTAAAAGGACCGAGAATTCAATTCTCCATTTCCCAGGAAACATTACGGCAAATGACCTAGCTCACCTTATCATTGATTTCTTGTAACTGAAGTTTCAAATTCTCTGAACTTTCAACCCACTCAGAGTGATCTCCTCTACATTTAGTAGCCCAAGCTTTCTTTAAGGACATCCTCCATTCAGATATTTTAGATCTTATTTCTTTGTTAAGCTCAACCCACTCTGGTGCACATCCATTTTTGGATAAGATTCGGTACAGAGTGTCTTCAGCTGGATCTGCATGAGGATTTGTGTCAAGCTTAAGGGGCTTGCCTTTTCCTGGCAAGTTCTCAAACTGGCCCTCTTCCATGGAATGCCATATCCTTTGCTCAACAACGTTAATAATATCAGTTTCTGACCTGTCCAACACCCGGTTTGTGTTAAACACCCCAGCTGAGGAGTAAACCAACATAATGTCGCCAAAAGTATTGGATTCAAAATCAATATTGGTAACACTATCAATCGTACCACTAATGCACCAGTGCCCCCTCGTCCTGAGGGCAACTTAACTGGCCACTGGGAGATGTTAAAACCAATGATACATATACTATACAAAGGAATGCTGATAAAAAACTTTATAACACTTTCTCTTTTATTGGTTGAGAATCACAAGCACTCCACTAATTTTGGAAATGAGAATCACATATTTAGTGAGAACTATACAAATTTCACTCATTAGGACCATAATTTCTTTACAACATCTGCAATACAAGTTGTTTATAGCATTCTTAGACTAAAGAACTAATTCTTATGCAGTCTCACCATCATAACAATTGACATGATCGCTTTTATACAAGAATTAAAGAACAGAACAGTTACTTATATCATCATCGATTCTTAATTGCTCTTAAGAATGGCGAGACAATTGTAGAACCGGTTTCCAGTTCTTACCATCCAGACAAAAAACTTGTTGAAATTCTTAAATTTCAGAAGGCATTGTAGAGCCTACCAAAAGTGAGTTAAGTAACTCCACCATGGTTAGAAATTAAAAATGCTCTTAGAATGTATATTGGTAGCATTTCTAATCTACCAGAGGGCACAGCTTTATGGTAGTGTTCATCCGCTTTTAATTCCATTTGCTACATCCAAGATAAAGATGAAAGTTCCACTTCTTTATGTTTTTATTTCATATGTATAATTTCAGATTTAACTCATGTATTCACCTTGCAAGAGGAGATTAATGAATTACACTAAAAAATCAAATAAATAGACTGAAACATCTAAACAATTTACTATAGTACAGAAATTTTATCCTAACTTCAATCATTCAAAGAACCGAATCTATCAATTTCATATTCTCCGACATTTTAAACCTAAGGAAATGAAAGTGCCGAGATACAGAGATATATCCAATAAAGATAAAGCCGAACTTTGTTTCGTTGCTTGCGCCACCGTAAACGATTCAGAACAGAAAATTTTAATCTCACGAATGCACGCGAGCACGCGCAATTGTCAGGGATTTCAAAAAGTTTACTGAAATTCGATTCCAGGAACAACGGCCTTTTCACACATGTGCGCGCGCGTTATTATTACCTGACACTGTTGCGCTGGCCGCGTAGCTCCGGCGGTAGTTGGCGATCGTGAACGGCGTCGATAACGGCCGAAAGACGATCCATGAGCTTCTTCCCCGTCTTAGACTTACCAGAAGACGATGACGAGGAAGAAGAAGAGGAGGAGGAGGAGAATCTAGCGGTGGAAACGAAGAGGGCGCGCGAATCGATACTCAAAGATCCCCTGAGGCGAAGACACGTTGCCATGCTTACTCTCTCACACCACCCTCGAATTCTGCTTCTGCAATAGGTTCCTGTCACCGCTGTTCACAGATCTAAAATTATAATATAAATTCGTTCTGTAATTGTTTTCTTTTATTTAAATCTAAATAAGTTGTATCACCAATAAATGTTCTGTGGTTGACATTCTAAACTTTTATTAGTTCGGTGATATTTTGATATACTGAAAATAACTCAATATTTTTAATTTAAAGTATTAATATATATTATTATATTATTAAAATATGTTGTTAAATGCATAATTTTATTTTAAGAGAGCATTCAAGTATTATTTTTATAATTTTTTTCATAACATTTGAATATTTAAAATAAATAAACAAGATTATAGTGAATATTTCTACTTTTACATTCTTATGATAATTGAGTAATTAGATTCTTGTTTTTCAAATGTTAATTATCCACATATTTGAATGTAAGATGAGTTATCAAAGTAGATACAAATAATGTTCATATTTTTTTAATGATTGTACGTCGAGATTATATATGTCATTTTTTTTATATGGTCTTTGTTAAGGTTCAAAGAGTGACCTAAATAAAAATAATTTTTTTTAAGTCTAGTTTGATGTCCATATGACTCAAGGTTAGGTTGACTCGAGATATCAAAATGATATTATCTTTTAATAAATAAATATTATTTAACGATTTTGAAAGTGTTTAGTTGATATGTTGTGGTACTTTAATTAGAGTCACTAATTTTGTAGTAATATAAACTTGTGTATATTTTATTAATCTGTATTTGTTTTAATTATACATATAATAGATGTAGAAAATATTAATAGAATTGTTTCAATGATATTTAGACCAAGATAAATGATGTACAACATTAAACTCTAGACTTTCTTACACTGATGTATCATGAAATTTTTTGTATAGACAAATTATAATTTTTTTTTTAATTTTCAATGGTAAAATATGGCCAATAGGCCTAACATAAGATCATAATATGTCGAAATTTATGGTTTATTTTAAATATATAGGTCAAATTGGACTATCAATTTTTTTTTAACTTTGTCTACAGGATTAAGATAGATTGGATTGGATCGTTCATTTTAACAACCACATTGACATCTTCTTACCATGTTTCTCCTCTATGGCCTTTGTCCACATGCTCACAAGTGCATGTACTTCCACACATCCTTAGTTCAAAGCTCTTGACTTCCGCCTCTTTGTCTCCTTTAACCACTTTTTGTCTGTTAATGCCAATACGAGTTAAGTTAACACGAGATGAAATCTTAAATTTCTTAAGTCTTTCCACACCTAAGTTTATTATAACAAAACAAGATAGTTTTGGTGTCTAACATAACCATATACGTGTGAAGCAAGGTTAATCATAACCAAGTGCAATTATTTATTTAAAGATATAACTCATGGTTAAAGCACAAAGGAAGATAAACAAGGTCCTATTAGACAATCTCCTCAAAAGAAGAAATTGAATACTAATGATAAAATTGAGTCCTTAAAGAGTGTCAAATAATACTAAAAGGTTAAACAAGATGTTTAAGATGATCTTGTATTTTATGTCAAGCTTACAAAATAAAGAAGTAAGAAGAAGACCAAAAGAAGCAAGTATAAGATCAATAAAAAATACTCAATAACTTATTTATTTTTATGAAGCGTTAGAAGCTTGCAACATAAGAAAGAAAGAAGAAGATCAAGAGAATATGCCCATGAACTTCTCTTTCTTGATATAACATCACAGGGACAAGCTATTAAAAACAAACAAGTCTTTGAGAAGAACCAAGTTCAGATGACTTTGAACCAATTTTAAATAGTTTAATTAATCAAAACTTGATTACAAATGAATACATAAATCATTACTAATTTCTCACAAGTGAGGATATAACAATATTTCTCACAAGTGGGTAACCTCATAGAATGAAGAGTATAAAGGTTTCACACTTCACATAAAGAACAAATCACACTCAAGCTTATAATACTATATTTCTTTCCATGCTTAAATGATGAGATATCGGTACACTCATTTATTATGTATTAGGATCAAAGAATGTTAGATTGTCTTACTTGATTGTCATGAACTTTATAAAACACACATTAAAAGGTTGATTATTGTAACAAGGTACGCAATGACATATTCATATTTGTTATCATTAAAACTTTATCCATAAAGAGATGACATAGTAGTTCTAGACAAACCTTAAGTTAAGAGAAGTGTGAAGTGAAGACAAACACAAAGTGTTAATCTAAGTCAAGGAAATGCTAAACAACAAGAAATGTTGCATGGTAAGCAAACAAATAATAAAAATGTGAATATTTTTCAAAAGTAATAATGATATTGAGTTCTTTTGTATGAGAATTTTTTTTCTTTGAACAAGAAATAATTTTTCAAACATTGTGTTGGAACAACATAACAAAATGAGAGAGTTTAATGGAAGCATAGATATTTCCTAAATGTTTCTAGGGTTGACATTTATATATTTGATTAATATAACCTCTTTGAGGCGTTGCATGGAATGACCTCTTTGGAAATGCTTTACGGGGATCATCCACCTCTTTAACATTTGCAAATATTTAGATTGTTGTGTTATGCACACAATAAATAAAGACAATATGATAAGTTTATCGGTAAAAGTAGATGTGCATTTTTACTAGATATCCCCATGAAAAATGGTGGAAGGTTTTTAATTTAGAGACTTTTGTCTATTGTAATGTCACCTTTATTGAAAATGAATTTTCTTTATGTGAGCTACATGTTCACCACCAAGGCATGTAACGATATTTTTAATTTTGGTAATTTTCATTAATTTAATTGTGATTCTATTTATGATATTCTTAATTCATGATGAATTTTGTGACTATTTAGTTTTTTTTTACTTACTCAAATTTTCTTATTTTTCTTTTCCTTTTGAAAGCATTCTTAATAATAGGAACATAGTACTATTTTAGATAGGACCACAAAGGCTCACCAATGGTTTTACTGTTTGAGTCTTAACCGAAACCACATGAAACAAGAATAAAATAATTGTTTATATTTTTTTACCAAAGATTGACTCTGATACCAGTTAGTGCTAGAGAGTAACACGAAAAACATACTTGTAATTTTTATTCATGATTTTATGAAATATGAAATAAAAGATGACAAATAAAAGAATAATCAAATGAGCACTTACAAGAATGAAGCAAAATTTAGAACTTTTCAATAAACGGTTTGATTTCTTCTAAAAAGAATACTCAAGAGTTAAAAGATAATACAAGAGTTTTTTATTACACAATTTATAATTATTTATTCTTTTTGTAAAAATAATTCTTTAGCGTGCTTTTTTTAGTCCAGACTCTATTTAACCTTTGCGTCTGTCATCTTTTATCACTATGTAGCATAAATCTTTATTTTTTGTTTTCCTTCTTCATAGTTCAACTTTTCTTTTTAACTTCTCATGTTATCTTGTGTCACTTTGCAACATAAGTCTTTATCTTTTATTTTTCTTCTTCATAATTCATACCAGAAACGACTTTATTTTTTTAGATGCTTTTTAAATATAACTAAAGAGTCATATTTATTGATTGTTCATTATTCCTTTAGTTTTGAAAACTCTGAAATTAAATCATTAGAGATTTAATCTATCACAATCATCTTCATTTTTCAGATACGGAATACTAATGTTTATACTCCTTCTAGTAATTCTTATTAGTCATCTCATGACGATAAAACTTTTAGTAACAACACTTTTATTTTCATTTTGTTTTTGCTCTTTACATTTAGGTCCAATTTTTTTGGTTATTTCATTTTTCTATTTCTGTCGAGGTAACCAACATGAACTTATGTTTTGAAATTCAGATGGCGCATTTTCCCCCATTGCCATTACGTCCCATTAATAAAATTAATATAAAGGTCATTTTATATTTACCCTTCTCGTTAAGTTAATTTGATAATATTCCGATTTCATGTTGAATTTTCAAAAATTAGTACATTATGTAATTTATTTATCAATTCTTACTTATTAGGTAAGGGGTACCTAATCTATTTAAAGGTTTATAATTAATTATCATTCGTCGCTCGCTTTTTTCTAATTCATTTGCATTGAAGGTGACACAACTCCAAGAAGATTTATTGTTAACTTTCGTTCTAAAAATTTCTTTCTTTCTTTTTTGCAATATTATAGTGTTTATTTGTTTAGGTAAATCTACCGTAAATGAATTTCTATGCCAAAAAACTATACTATTTCTTTAATACTAACATTAGTTAACTTGTATTGTACTTTTAATTTAGAATCATTTGTCTTGAATAACTCTTATAAGTTATTTTCATAATATTGAATAGGGATCTATGAAACTCAAACACTTTTTTTAAATGGTGTATCGGTGTTGGATACTCGTATCGGACACCCCGACACTCGTATGACATTTGTAGGACACATATCCGTGAAATGTCCAATTCAAAAAGCATTTGTTGGATTTCTGAAAATTCTAGTACGGTTCTAACACAATTTTGAAAAACAAAAATATATTAATTTTCTAACCAGTCATGAAAAATATATTTTTGTTTCAAATTATTGTCAATTTATATAATTTATAGTTATATAATATATAGATATGTGTTCCTATGTCCTATATTTTAGAAATTATACGTATTTTCGTGTCCGTGTTGTATCAGTGTCTTTTACAAATATGAAATCAATTTACTAAAATTATTTCTTAATTTGTTGTGTCTTTCAACTCCTATCATTGAAGCAAATGAGTGTATCTGTTCCCACATGTCTCTTTCCATCTTCTTCGATATTGGTATGCTCACTAAATGTTGTTGCAATTTTCAATCGGAGTTCGTGTAATGAGGTCCCCTAATTTCTTCTCCAAAGATAAATTATATATATAAGTAATGTGACAAGTACACAGTTATATTCTCTCTATGATCCATATGATAAGATATTTTATCCATATATAATGTTTTTGGTACATACAAGAAACTATACAATAATAAAAAAAGAACAACCAAGCGTTAAAGGGTCCTTTTCATACAGACGCAGGACTCTCAGCAATATCTTTCTATCTTTTTTTGATTTACCCTCTTACTTTTCTAACTCTATTGCTTTAATTAACACCCATACGTTATCGTATAGAATAAATACGTTATCGTATAGAATAAATAAACGGAACAATAATGAAGTTTAAAGGAAAATGTACTGTCAAAGTTCATTACCGCGTTGAGTTTAATATATTAATTAAAATATATATTAACAAAATCGTATAAAAATTAGATAATGTGAATGTTAATTATGATCTACGTCTTATCAAGTTTCGATCATAAAAGATTTATGAAGATACAACCAGGGAATAATATTCCCTTAAATTCTAAAAAAAAAATACTCTAAAATAATACTAATAACAACTCTTAAATTATTTTTCTAGACTCGAAAATTAAATAAAATTAGAAATTTCATTTATATGAATTATACTTTATTTAAATGCTACTTAGAAACAAAGAACTTTAATTATTGTATGGAATCTTCATTCACTTTCATTTGAAAAGGTTTGAGAGGCTAAAGCATTGTCTCACTGTACTTACTTCCCACTTGTTTAATTTAGCTTTGTTCCCCTCTTAGTTTTCCTATTATCATTGGTAATTTGCCAAAGTGCTAGTAAAACTTTTTTTCATAAATCATTGTCGTAGTTATATATTTTATGTTTTTTTTCTCAAAATAATTATATAGTTTATGTTTAATTTAATGAAACAATACTAAGATATTTTATTGCATTTCAGGCGGAGGAGGTCTTTTTTTTGAGAAGTTTTAAATTTAAATATTATAGATAAAAAATATGATAATAAATGAACGTAATGAACATATAATTATGTTGAATATACACATATGACATAAAAATATATATAATTAAAGTGTTATTTTAAAAATATATAACTATTCAGTTGTTTTAGTGAAAACTAGTACGGTAGTAAATATAGTGAGTAGACAAAATTTACGGAATATTGATAATAATTAAAAAAAGTATAATTAAATATGGATAAATGAATTTAAGAAATTTAGGTGGGGTGTGGTATTATTATGTATTTAAAGGCATTAGGAAAAGCCGTTACAGAGTGTTGAGTTGTGAGTTATGATTAATAAGCAAAACATGAATTCAGGTGATTTTCCATAATCAGAAAAGAGAAATCTGTCACACACTCTTCCTTTCAATTCTTCTCTATTCTCGACGTTTCAACTTTCAATGTACCGACTCTTTAGCCATTCCCATTATTAGACAAAACAAAACCCAAAACCACACGCAATTTGAAAATACTAACAATAATGCGGTGTTGCATTCCTATGCTGTTGGCGGTGACCGCCGTGCTGGTGTCGGCGGTGCACGCCGCTTTCCTCCCTCTGGAGCGGAGCATTCCTCTGAGCCACCGCGAGGAGGTGGCGGCGCTGAGGGCTCGCGACAGAGCCCGCCACGCCCGAATGTTGAGCGGCATAGTCGACTTAGCAGTTCAAGGAACCTCCGATCCAAACTCCGTTGGGTACGGGTAATCCATTGAAGTTTCTTTTCCTAAAATGGGTTTATTGCATGTGGAAAACAAAAATACATTTATATACCTTTTAGTGCTATGCTTTATTTATTTATTTACTTAATGGACTTAGTGAGAGTGTTATTATTGAATATGGTGGTGATTTTTGTTTGTTGTTGTTTAGGTTGTATTATACCAAAGTGAAGATGGGAACACCTCCTAAAGAATTTAACGTGCAGATTGATACGGGGAGTGATATATTGTGGGTGAATTGTAATACTTGCAGTAATTGTCCTCAGTCTAGTGAACTAGGGGTGAGGATTTTGAATTTGATTTTGATTTTGGTGCTTAATGTGTTGAGCTTCTTGTTATTATCATGCATACTTACTTTATGGTGCTTTGATGGGAACTAAGGTTTTTGATTTGGAGATTAATGTGTTGAGGATTTTTTGTTGGTTGTGTTTTATTGTGTGTAGATTGAGCTTAATTTCTTTGACACGGTTGGGTCGTCCACCGCTGCGTTGGTTCCCTGCTCGGACCCGATATGCACTACTGGCGTTCAAGGTGCTTCTGCTGAGTGCTCCACGAGGGTAAATCAATGCAGCTACACCTTTAAGTATGGAGATGGGAGTGGGACTTCAGGTTATTATGTTTCGGATGCATTGTATTTTAACTTGATCGTGGGACAGCCTCCACTTCCACCGGTTAACTCTTCGGCTACCATTGTTTTTGGGTGAGTCATTGTGCTTGTCTATTATTCTGAATAAGGATGTGTACACTTAATATGAGATTGGGAATATATGAAGAGTGAACTGAATGGGAGGGTTGGATGAGCCTGATTTTGCGGAGGGAAATGTATGCGGGATATGCTTTGTAAGAATGAAAAATAGAGATGGGAAAGTTGAGGTTAATTTGGCAATGTAAGATTTGTCGTTAGGTTGATTTATTAATAAAAAGGGAGAAAAGGTTAATGACCAGGCCTTTTGCTGGTGTTGATGTTGTTCATTCTTTTGCCTATGGCTTTTCTTCTGGTTGATTTTCCATGTAGTCCCCTGTTTATGCTAATAGTTTATATGCTTTTTCCCATTTTTGTTTTAAATGAGACTATTTTGGTTGATTGTATTGGAAACAGGTGTAGTATCTCTCAGTCTGGAGATCTGACTAAGGCAGATAAAGCAGTTGATGGCATTTTTGGGTTTGGCCCTGGTGCTCTTTCTGTTGTATCGCAGTTGTCATCACGAGGACTAACACCCAAAGTCTTCTCTCATTGCTTAAAAGGAGATGGTGATGGAGGAGGCATTCTAGTTCTTGGCGAGATAAAGGAGTCAAGTATTGTTTATAGTCCACTTGTTCCATCACAGTATGTTATCTTCACTTCTTTTCTCATTTTCATCCCCTGGTTAGTTGATAATTTACCCCAATGCTTATTAAGATTGTTGTAAAAGCAATATTTCAAGGCATTTCTGAAAGAAATTGATATAGGTATTTACGCTATTGTCAATTGTCAAATTTCACTACTTGTATAGTAATCATGAAAATTTACTAGTATGGGTGACAGGAAAGGAAAAAACTCATAGCTTACACAGAGCTTATGATCTTTGTTTGGTGCAATATGCCAATTTTTGGTGGGTTGAAATTTTGTCATTTTTTAACCCAAACTGTTAATTTCTGTCGCGTTAATTTTATTTTATTGTATTTAGCCTAATCTGGATTTAGGCTAGTAATCTTATTATAATATTAGTGATCCTGGAAGATATTAACATATTTGGGTTCGTGCCTCTCACGGGGAGGAAACATCGTCTCGGTTTCTGAAGATAATATTGTCTTGAAGATATCTATGATCTATCACATGCTCTCCTATCAAAATCCCTCTAGTTTCTTATGCATTTTCACTTACACACAAGCACAGAGTTGTCATATGCCACTCTCTTGGTGAGAATGTTTGAATCAACCTGGTGGTGGTGAACCATTTTAAAATAATTTTTCAAAAGGCAAATATCTATAAATGAATATAATTGAAAAGATAAAATGCATTGTTTTAATTTATGAAACTAGTTTTAAATATAATTTAGCAGCAAAAAAAGATATTCAAACTGACAGGAAAAATAGGGAAGAAAAAAAAAATTTCAAATAGGTAGAAAAAATAGGCGAGAAAATGGTTGAGATGAATCTTCAATTGGAATACAATAGATAATAATAAGATTTTTTTCTATCTTTTTCAAACCTTTTAATTTTATAAATTGTAAAGAATATATTGTTTACTTTTATGTTATAAATGCATATAATTATACTAAAATAGAAAAAAATTGTATATTTTTATGTTGATAATAATTATGTGAAAGTTAAGTAGTTTGGGGAGGGAAATTAAGGAGAGAAAGTTGGTTGAGGGAAAATCTTAAATTATAATGGATACAAGTTTTTGAGTTTAGGTAATATTGCTCTCAAAGAATGTTTTTAAAATACTTGTTATGCTGGTTTTATTTCTATCAAATGATTTCTTTTGTTTCTGTCATAATTTGCGGTTCTCTGAGATATATTGCAGTGTATTTGACTGGTTGATCAAATCTCAGGCCTCATTACAACTTGAATCTTCAGAGTATTGCTGTCAATGGGCAACTCCTCCCAATTAATCCAGCTGTATTTGCAACATCTAATGACCGAGGAACTATAGTTGACTGTGGTACAACATTGGCATATCTTGTTCAGGAAGCTTATGATCCTCTTGTCACTGCAGTAAGTTTCTTGTACTTTGCACAAAACCTTGAAGTATTGTACTGTGTTGGGTACAGTAGTCTTTTTCCTTGTCCATGATGAGAAATTGTAAATAGTGAGGATAGTTTCTTACTCTGTTGTTCGCATATCTTTTGTTTTATATTTTTTCTAAATATTCTGACTGGCATATTTTCCCACTGAGTTCATTTGGATTCTTATAGCTTTGTTTTATCTTGCTGGTATCAAGTTTTAATGTTTCTTTATAGATTTGTGATATCCCACCAATTAAACATCTTATTAAGGTTCACACCCTTTTCTATATTATATAAGTATTATTGTTAAGAGGGGGTTTTCAAGGAGGCAAATAAATTCTTCCTTTTCTTTACTTATCTTAACATATATTGATGATGAAATTCTAAATGAATGTGTAGATAACTACTGCTGTGTCACAATCCGCGCAGCAAATTAATTCCAAAGGAAACCAGTGTTATCTGGTCTCAACCAGGTCATTATGAATACTATAATTGTTAGACTTTTGAACGACTTTTTTCTCATAATATTTTCCTATTAAGATTTCCCATAACTCATTAGAGTTTATGTTTTACAGTATAGGTGACATTTTTCCTTCAGTCAGTTTAAATTTTGAGGGTGGAGCGTCAATGGTTTTAAAACCAGAGCAGTACCTTTTGCATAATGGTTACCGTGTAAGTATGTCCCTTAAATAAGGCATACATACAATTGAGTAAGGAACTTATTATTTGAAATTTTATGTTGCTGATATGCTGAGGTGCCATTTGCTTAAACAGGATGGTGCTGAAATGTGGTGCATCGGTTTCCAGAATGTACAGGAGGGAGTCTCAATTTTAGGAGGTTAGATGCTGAACATTTTTTGACCGACTAAAGTTTGCAGATTGCAAAGAAAAATAAAAGAAATTACAAATCATGATTATGAAATGGGGCTCTTAAACGAAGAAGAAAAAAAAGTCTTAATTATATTTTCTGTACCTGTGGTAAACAGCTACTGACATCATACCATTGAGAACTTATGACTTGTTGCTTCTGCACAATTTCGCCTAACCCATTTACATAAATTCTTGAAAAGTAATAGTAGATAGATATTTTCTGAGTTCAGCAACATTCTGATGGAATAAAATATGATCCAAAAAAGGTAGATTGTCTCATTTTCATCATTAAAAAATTATTTTATTTTGTACTTGAAAGCATCATAACATAAGTATGCTGCAAATCGTAAATTGACTTGGCTATGTTTTTTTTCTTCTGTAAATAATGCATCAAATGTATGAGATCTACAAGTGATTTACTATGATGATTTGAAATTAAACTTATTTGGCAGATCTTGTCCTAAAAGATAAAATAGTTGTGTATGACTTGGCACATCAACGAATTGGATGGGCTAACTATGACTGTAAGTTCACCAGAGAAACTCTATTCCTGCAGCAAAGAGTATATATAATTCTTTATTGTGTCTTGAATTTTCATTTGGTGCCAGGTTCTTTGTCTGTAAATGTGTCTGTGACTACGAACAAGGATGAATACATCAACGGGGGACAGCTGAGTGTCAGCAGCTCCGCAATACGTGTTCTCTGTAATTTACTACCATTAAGCATTGTGGCTCTCTCTTTGTACATAATGTTAGTATGAAAAATTTTAAGTATGTGAAATGTTGGGAATCAAAGTCATAACTGGAGATAATGTAAAATTAAGTTTTGAACATTAACCATGGGAAGGTGATCAAGTGAGGAGCCAAAGATTTAAGAATGAAGTAGTTCTGAAGAAATGGAGATTTGAATAGAAGTTTGAAAAGTGAAGATTTTAATGAAAGTTTAAGAAGGGGAAATTTTGGCGAGAGTTTGATTAGTGGAAATTTGGATGGAAGTTCAAAGAATGATTGGTTGAAATATCGTGTGATTGTATGTACCCAATTTTGAGAGTTTGATTAGTGGAAATTTGGATGGAAGTTCATAGAATGATTGGTTGAAAGATCGTGTGATTGTAGGTACCCAATTCTGACAATCTAAACATAGCAGTGATAAAAAAAGGTTTATTAAAAGGGACTAATTCTTTTTAAACATTTCTGAAGTTTGAATAATTTGTTTATGTTATGAACCTTAATTCTTGTTCGATAACTTAAATTGAAATTGAATCTCAAATGTATTTCTTAAGACTTGGTTTAGTATTTCTTTGGTTTCATCACACATATATTGAATAAAACTTCAAACCAATATCTCAGTATTTTCTTTTGTATTTACTTGCCTCATTCCTTGCCGGTTTTGAGTTAGAGCAGTAATGTAAATACCTTATGCGGATTTGATTAAGGTATGATTGTTGTTGAATCTCTCATCTCATTAATCAATCAAGAAATAAATTTTAAAGAAAGATGTCTTTTAGAAAAATATATTAAATAGAATAATAATGTGTTTGGATGGAAAACATTTTGAAGGTGATTTAATTTTATAAAGAATATAAAATGTTTTATAACAAAATTTGAACTAAAAAATTTAAAGAAAAATAAAATGTTAGCAATTTAGGAAAGGAAAATGATTATTAAAAATCGTAGGATTTTAAATTCTACCCAAAAGATAAAAAAATATGAAACTTTTGACTAATTATGATTAGGATTGTTTTAATCATTAACTCCAGAAAAAATTCCGCAAAAAATTGATGAAAAGTCAATTAAAAAATAACATTGATCATCAGTAGAAAAATAACTTCTATTAATACCATTGAAAAAATATTTCATGAATTTTAGCTAAAATAGTTATGGTTAGAATTAGTTAATGTAATCAAGAAAAAAATGTGTTAAAATCAAGTAAACTTATTTTTTTTATAGACTTTGTATATTTGATCAACATCAAAGGAAAAAAAGGTGTTGGTCGATATTTTTGAACCTTTCCGTTAAAATGGTGGCAACATTTTGTTTAGAAGGGATATGTATGGCTTGGTTCTGCCATTGGATAACTTCGCATCAGATTTAAAGTTCCACGAAGGAGATACTAGAACTGTATTTCCTGTGACAATATTGGAGGATCATAACCTTCTTCCCTCATTTTTGCATCTAATTTTCTCAGCATTTCATAAATCTGATCAGATTCACCACAGAATCTATCACCAGCTATGAAACTGTAAACTTTATTCTTTATCTCAACCATGCTTTGACCAACAATCTTCTTCAACCTATTCTCCTTTATCAATGTCCTGACTTTCGCAGCATCATGCCAATTCTTGTCCACACAATATATATTTGATAACAGTATATAATACCCTGCATGATTAGGGTCTAACGAAAAAAGATTCTGAGCTGCAAACTCCCCCATTTTTATATTTTCATGTATACGACATGCACCAAGTAAGGCCCCCCATACATGAGGGCCAGCTTGCATGGGCATGTCATTAATCAAGTCCAAGGCCCTATCCAACTCTCCCATTCGACCAAGAAGATCAACCATAATCCCATAATGCTCTGAATTGGGAATCAATTGGTACTCATTCACCATGACGTGAAATATCTTTATCCCATCTTCAATCAAACCTGCATGACTACACGCAGACAGAATTGAGACAAAGGTTACTTCATTAGGCTGAACATCTGAATGATTAGTCATCTGATAAAATAATTTCAAAGCCTTTTCTCCTTGCCCATGGAATCCATATGCAGAAATCATTGAGCTCCAGGTAACAACATCTTTATGTGTCAATCCTTTGAAAAACTTGTTAGCATTATCTATGCTACTACATTTTGCATACAACTCTATGAGTGACGCTCCAATAAATTCATTATTTTCAAATCCACTTTTAGTTAGAAGAGCATGAAGGCACACAGCTTGTCGAAGAATCCCCAATTCTGAACTTGCAGTAAGAATCTTCACTAGGGCAATAGCATCAGGTCGTGTTCCACTTGCTAACATGTTACAAAAAATCCCCAAAGACATGTGTGCCATTCCAACTTCAGAATAACCACTAAACAAAACAGCCCAAGAAACTACATCCTTATTGGGCATTCTGTTGAAAAGGTCAATTGCTTTTTCAGGGGAAAAACACTTCATGTACATATCAATAAGAGCTGTAGAGACAATGATATCCAACTCGAATCCATAATTGATCGCTAATTTATGAATATGTATACCTTCTTCCAAATTTGAACTGGAAGCACAAGCTCTCAATGCACTAACCACTGTAACCCTATTGGGTTCAATTCCTTTATCTATCATTTCATTGAAAAGATCTAATGCATTGGTTTCAGCTCCATTATCAGCATAACAGGCAATCATTGAGCTCCATGATATAATATCCTTATTTGGCATTTCCCTGAACAAATTAACTGCACTCTTAATGGACCCAACTTTTCCATATATATTTAGCATAGAATTGGCCAAACATAACTTGGTGTCAAAACCCCTTCGTTTTACAAATCCATGTACACTTCTTCCAAAGTTAAAATCAGATAACTGGGCACAAGCAGAAGCAGCGCTAACAAGTGTTACTGGATCGGGACTTATTTGCTCCAACACAACCATTCGGGAGAAAAATGCAAGTGCAAGTTCAGGACTGCCATTCTGCTCATACCCGGTAATTATTGAAGTCCATAAAACCACATCTGGTTTTGAATACTCACTAAACACTTTCACAGCATCATTCATTTGTCCACATTTTGAGTACATCTCAATCAGCGCCGACCCTACAAACATGTCATTATCTATCTTCCCCTTCTTGAGAAATCCATGAATCATTTTCCCCTGCTCAAGCTTCCGCAAACCTACGCATGATTTTAGAGCAATAGACAGTGTGTAATTGTCAGGTTTTTCCTCACTTGACGCTGCATTGGCATTCATTTGATAGAATAGACATAACGTCTCTACCCATCTTCCCTCCATAAGGTAGCTCCTAAGCAATGCATTCCATAAATAGGCAGTTTTACAAGATGTTTCTTCAAACAGCTTATGTGCATGGAGAAGGGATGCATATCTAGCATAAAGAACATTAAGCTTGGTAACAACGAAACTATCATGGGCGAGGCCCACTTTCAAACACTGCGAGTGCAACTGTGTAACTGATATCTTACCACAGCAAGTCTCCAATAGCTTGACTAAAAGATCCCTCCTTTTCATGTACAATGACTGATGACTTTTATAACCTAAGGATCATCTTAACTAATTAATAGCTTCTGAGTTTCAAGCTCTCAATCATATTCTATTTACGCAATCAGCTCCATTTATGCTCGCTTTAGCAACATGTCTGTTCAGAAAACCATGTAACTGAAACAATTAGTTCACAGGCTTTAATTAAACATAACTTGGTTGAATGAAAGAGCACACATTGAGAAAAATGACTAACAAAGCATTCACTAAAATAATTAACAACTTATGCCATGATCATTCCCCTTTTCCCTTTAAATGAGAGATGGCAGCAGGGAGCATATAACAACCTAAAATTTCGTTTAGTAATATGGCACCAGTTCAAACACATCTTTAACCCATTCATTTCAATGGAAAAAAAAAAGACTAATTCATGTAGAAAGCTTTGAACTTTGATGCCCGGAGCCTTATACAATAACAGATATTCAACGTCAGAGACAATAAAGAGGAAGATAGGCACCTGACAGCCGCGAACTACGTCAATGGCGTTCTTGTCCCCTAACTTTTGGGATTCGCGCTTGAAACGAGGTTTGAGGATTTTCGAATCGATGAGGGATTGAAGAACAAACAAATTTGGAGTGGGATTTCGGTCGCAATTTGGAAGCGAATCTGATGAAGCTGTGTTAGGGGGCACTGGGTTTCGAAGTTTTTGTAGTGTAAACTGAGAAAGGTTGAAACGTGTATTATAGTAGCATTGCTCATGGCGTTAAATTGGGTAAACACTGCACAAAATTCGAAACTCATTTTCATCTTTAAGATTCATAATTCAAAATTATTTAAAAAAAATGGATTGCGCCATCTTTTTTTTTTCTCTATATTATATAACTTAGAAGTAAAAAATAATTTCTAAATGCAATTTGAAAGTTTAAAAAAATAACTTATACATAATTTAAGAAGAACAAATTATATATATATATATATATATTTATAAAGATGCAAAAGAAATTTATAGAGGTGAAGGAAGAAATGAGTTTAGGAGATAACCCTTTTATCTCCTTCATTTGGGCCGAAAGGCCTTATTAGATGGATTGGATCATGGTCATTCAAACAAGGCTGCTTCTTCCTGCACCTCCATATCTTCTTCTCTCACCTCCATAGATTTTCATATTTCCAAAAATGCCCTTTGTAATATTCTGGATTATATAATCCGGAAGTCATTTTTTAAATTTGTAATTAGCTTCCGGATTATATAATCCAAAAGTCTTTTTTCAAATGCATGATTACTTTTCGGATTACATAATCCGGATGTCTTTTTTAACTTCCGGATTATGTAATCCAGAAGTCTTTTTTCAAATGCGTTTCTGGATTACATAATCCGGAAGTTATTCTATGGGGGTGGCATAAAAAGGATAAAAATGTATTTTTATGTTGTGTATGGAGGTGCCAGAAGAAGATATGGAGGTGCAGGAAGAAATAGTCTTCAAACAATGTTGGCAAATTCTTCTTATCATCTCCATACTTTTTTCTCGCATCTCAATATTTTTTTTTTAATTTCAACGATATTTTTTTAAGACGGTGAAACTATGATATTTTCTTCTTCATTTTCAATTAATTGGTGATGATTGCTTGTGGTGGTTATTTGTGGTAGTTGATGATGAATGTTAATGGTTAAGATAAGTTTTATAGTGATTTCACCAGTGTTATGAAAAATGATAGTTTGACAATCTTTAGAGTTATATACAATTCTTGGTGGGATAAGTTTAGAAATAAATATATATAATAAATGGTAAGTTTGGAATTAAATTATATAAAAAAATATTAAAATAATAGTATTGAAAATTGTAATATTGTTGTATAAAAAATGTAATGTAGTCGATAAATAATGAAAATATTAGGTATAGGATATAAGTATAGTCAAAATTATTTAAATATTGAAGTTATGTTTCATTTTGAGGTGCAAGGGAAGAAGGTATAGGATTCAGGGACAATTTGCCAACAATGTCACATGGTTGAAAGAAGTTTATGGGAATGTGTAATGATACATAACACCAATTCCATCAACTTGACATTAAAAAAATATATTTTATTATAAGTTTGATATTTTATTTTAAAAAATAGTTGTAAAATAATTAGTTTCTAGTATTAAAGTTTAAAAAGACTTTATTCTTATGGACATCCTACCATTCAATTATGTTACAATTGATTATTTATAGAGCAAAAACACAATTCACTCTTAAAAATAGTTCTCAACATCTATAAGGTTTTTAATTTGTTTTAAATTTAAGTTTGAAGAACTTATTTATTTTCATCTGAAATAAAATATTTGATTAATTATTCTTATAACATTACTAATGGTTGCTTCATTTGAATTTGGATTTTTTTTTATTGACTTAATTATCACATATTATCTAAAACGATTCTACGATGGAGTATATTTTATTAACAGGATATATAAATATATATAAATAATTTAAGTATATTCTCACTCTAAAAGTAGTAAAGTATTATCATTCAATTTTACAAAATAAAATACTTATACTAAATTTTAATTATCTTTTCATAAACTTAAATTTATATAATAAATACATTATATTTTTATAAAAAATTCTTACATCACACTAGTAAAAGTACTAGTTCAATAATAAAACCAACATTTACTATTTTTTTCTTCCTCTTGTTCACTTTCACTCTTTTCATCTCTTCTCTCACCGTGTATCTTTTATTGGACAACTAAAGTAACGTAATTCTTCCAATACTCTCATATTTTGTATTATTTACTTCATACTTCTAAAAAATATCAAAATTACCTTTGTGAAAGTTAACTTAGGTATTGGTGTGTGTTAGAGTGGTTAGTTTGTTATGAAAGTTGTGGTGTTATTCCTTTGTGGTGGTTTGTGGGTGACGTTGATGTATGGTGGTGGTTCATAAGTGATGTTGATGTTTGGTGATGATTCGTGGGTGGTTAATAAATTCGTTAGTTCAACAAGTTTTTGAAACAAATCAAATTTTTGAATTCCATTAAAGGAAAATGTACCATATAAACACAATAATCATAGTTTAGTTATGGGATGCCTGTATTTGATTTGGTAGACTTATATAGTAACACGATATTTATTTGTGGATATTGTATATTTATTCTCTTAAAAAAGTAAGAAGGAGAATGTGATTGCAAAATATACGGCAAAAACAAGCTATAGAGTTATGACTTTGACTTTTGTTAGTTTATCTAACTCAAATGATTTCTTAAAGAACCAAGATTTAAAGAAGTTACACAATCTCTTATGTAGTAATCAAGTTGTTTTTTGCATTGATTAAATTTTATTAATCATAAGAATTAGATTGTAACCTTATTTAAGAAATCGATTATATATCTAAAGATATGATCACTGAGTTTATTCATTTTAATTACCAATTAACAAATATTTTCATCAAATCATGTAGAGACCCTAGGATTATGTAACAAGCTTGAAACGATTTATATGTTCTAATGTGTTGAAAGAGTGTTAGATATATTATAAGGGTTATGATATTTTGACACCCCTGCTCCATCCTACACCCATAATAAATATTAATATTTATAATAAAAAAATAAAGATAAAGAAAAGACCTTCTTAATGAAAATACAAGAAAAATACAAAATGTTTCAATTTTTTATCTTTTATTTATAAATGATTAAAATATTAATATTTATTGGGGTGTAGGGTGGAGCATGGATGTCAAATAAACATTTTTTATATTATAAATATATTTTATATAATGGTTTGGGTCCATGCTATGTTTTGTATGATACTTTGACATCCAACCTTTTTTTACACCCACTTAACAACCAATAATAATTATTTTAATAATTTTGTATATCATGTAATTACAAAATTATGTTTTATTATATTTTTTTTTCTAAAACTAACAAAACTATCAAATCGCTTCTTCTTAGTCATTGAATGGTTTGATACCTTTTATTTAGGGACGATTTGAATTATTGAATTGTTATACATTAAGTTTGGAGAAAAAAAAAGAGAAAAATTTATGTGTTGCTATCACATTATAATATGGGCAATGATATATGGACAACCCCAATCTTTTATACAACCACATTACAACTCTCAATACTATTATTTTAATATTTTTTTATATCATTTAATTACAAATTTACCCTTTATTACATATATTTATTTCTAAACCTATCACATCAAAGGTTGTATACAACTCCAAGAGTTGTCAACCTATCATTTTCCTTATAATATTCCGAGCTACGAAGTGCTAGCTTCTGGTATGATTCGGTCCATACAAAGGTTTTTCCATAGCATCAGTGTGACCACAAGTAAATTGATTTTCAATTACGTTGTCTTAAAATCTCTCCAAGCCATTGTTTAAATGCTTGAGGTGTCCAAGTTTATTTAATGTTTAAACTTTTATTAATTCAATGATTAATTATGCACTTTTTTTTTATAGAGTGATACACTAAATATCATTTAATAAAATTAGGCTCTAATTATAACTTTCTAATACTTTTAGTCTTAGAGATCTTACATATAGTGTACTATACTAAACGTTGGCCATAAAAAAAAAACTATATGTATTAGTATTATTTATATAATGTATATGCATTGTTTGTTATAATGAAATCGTGTTATTCATATCTTTTTATGACCTAGTATAATTAAGATGTTACAAAAAGTGCTTTTGAGTATATTACACTTTGTCATTGAATTGTCTATTTTTATAACATTAATTATTTGTAATTACATAATAAATAATAAATAATGTTATCATTTCTAAAATTACCTTTCCTTATGTAGGAATGTTATTGGCCTAAAATTAAGTTTGTTAATTAGTTGCACAACAAAGGATAACAACATCTATTATGCAAATACATCTATTATTAATCGTCCAATAATGTTAACCTAATTATTGTTGTCTAGCAAATTCAATCCCAACTTTAGGCATTGTAAGTAAATCTATATAATCCCTTAAAAATAGCATAACATAACATAAAAATGTTAAATAACCTAGTATTTAAAAGTAAAGTGATACTAATGGCTAAGAACCACTATACATAAACAATAATAAGTATAAAATAAAAGCAAGTGACTAGAAAAGTGGTCAAATAGAATTTTACATAAGTATACAGATAAAAAATGATTTTGTTTTTTTAAAAGATTTAGTTTTAATATTTAAGAAAAAAAATACAATAAAGAAGGAAGAAAACCTATGTATACATCAACATAAATAGTACTCAAAACATAAATTTAAATACAATTATTTTTTAAAAAACAATCATAATAATTAAGTTTAAATAAAAATACACAATACAATAAAATCAAACTCTAACGTAGCAACTTCATTCCTCAAACAAAGAACATACAAATAAAACTCTAAATAGTTTATATAATGATATTATTAATGAATTATTAGAAAAACTACATAGTCATCAATTACTTCTTCTAATATTTCATTAAACCTCATCTTGTGCAGTTTCTATTTTGAAAACTTAAAAGAGAAAAGTAGTTTATTAATTGTATCAATTAATATAAATATCTAATTTAAAATGTTAAGTTAGTTATCTTCAATGTCATTTCATAGTCAATCTTAATTTCTAAAGAATTTTGGATGTAATCTATGTTCCATGTATCATCAATTATCCTATGATGTGGATCAAGTCACAATCGAATTGTGACATTTTCATTTTTATGCTCTTAAGTAGAAAATATGGTACCCTAACTATCAGTTATAACTTTTGGTCTAGTGATAAACACTTATCAAACAATTGGTATTAAAGTCAATGCCACGAGTTCAATTTCCAATAGGACAATTACTAATGAACCAGATATATTTTGACAATTAATAATCAAGTTCTGACTTATAAACATTTTCAATATGGTATTTTATAAAATTCTTCTCCTAATTCCAATACTCACATCATCACTTGAATGTGAATTTTGAGATGAAAAAAAAGACTTCGTTGTTCATTTCATATTTTTTTTTCAAGTTTTTATAATAATTTTCACTCATTCAATTTGATTATCAAATTCCTCTCCATATATTTTATGGGGAAATAATTTAACAAGCCAATTTCATAATTTTTTTTCCAAGGTTGTATCTATACCAATACCTACAACCATCACCCCCATTAATCACACTTTAATCAAATTTTGAAATCATAAAAGACAATTTAATATGACATATTTTTCTTAAAAAAATGCTACTAGTTGGGTATGGTGTTCCAAAAAATAATACTGTCAACATTGTAAAATATTTCCAACTTTGGGCAAAAAATATTTGCCAATTGATAATCATTAGGCAAAACACATCTTTGTATTATATAACTACTTAAAACATTAAAAATGATCAAAAATCAATTTTCACAAAAATGAAATACTGAATTGAAGACATGTCTCTATAAACTTCTCATTTCTTTTAGGTGTTGTCCACAAATTAACATTTTTTGTAACATTGTTGATGACATTAGCAATTATGAACAAACCATCCTTCACAATTATTGCATAAACCACTCCATACAATATTAGTGTCATAGAAACTTGAGATAAAATCCAAATTAGCATAGAGAACATGCTGATATAATAGAATTAGTCATCATTATTTGATTTTTTGACTCTTTTACAAACCTCAATTTGAAATCACAACGAAGAATTCTAAATCACACACAATATCCATAAACTCATGATGACACTATCTCACCAATCCATTTAAAAATATTATTATTGATATTGAAACATAATTTTATTGAAGTAAAAAAAATCCCTTCAAAAAATGATCTTTAAGCATAGAAAATTAAGTTACCAGATTGCAATAGTTTTCAAGATAAATGATTGACAAATATATATACCATTGTCTTACCTTCAAATATATATAAAAGGTTAATTTAAAAGAAATACAAATTATAATAAAGATACTATTTAAAAAAAATTAATAAAATACTCTCACTCTTTGCATAAATAAATTATTTTGAATAAAAATGAAAAATTAATTAATTTGAGGACATATTAAAAAGTAATAAATGCTTCATTAAAAATGAAAACATAACTTAATTTAGAACTTTCTCTATAGCTAAAATTGCAGTTATTTTAGAACAAAGAGAATAATATTTATGATGTATCTTTAATAAAGCATTCTTCTGATCTCTTTTACATTACTATCATATTTTATATACTTTTTAACATGTTTTTATCATATAAAAAAGGATACAAATGTAAAACCATAAGAATGAGGTGCAGGGGACGCACCAGCAAAGCGCGTGATCATAATTCCATGTTTGTTCACCTATTAATACTGAACGGTCAATCCTCCTGCGTCTGCGTGCATGCAAGATCCTCACACTCACTGAGTGGCACCACCTCTTCTTCTCTCTCTCTCTCTCTCTCTCTCTCTCTCTCTCTCTCTCTCTCTCTCTCTCTCTCTCTCTCTCTCTGCGTTTAGGCACTCTCAGTCTCTCATCAAGATTCTCAAAGAAAACGCCGTCGTTCGAGGAAGGGTTTTAGTTGCCACCTTTTCGATCTTCCGTTCTTTACCGCTCCCTTGTTCTTCGATCCACCAATGGCCGTTCCCGCGACGGTCGCCGCCGCGCCGGCTTCGCTTTACGTTGGAGATCTTCACCCTGACATTTCCGACTCCCAACTTTACCAGGCTTTCCAGGAATTCAAAAGCCTCACTTCCGTTCGCGTTTGCAGAGATTCCTTGACGAGGACGTCGCTCCGTTACGGTTATGTCAACTTTATGTCTCAGCAAGACGGTATCTATCTGAGATATTCATATTCATATATAGTAACATTCACGATTAACAATTGATTAGATAAATTGCATTGCTGCGATTTCTTTATCGTTTCTTCGAATATTGTTGTGCGTCTTTGCGTTTTGAGAGAGAATTATCGTTTTAATCTATCTTTACACTAACGTGTCTTGGTAGTTTGAATTGGTCTAGGTTTTCAAGCGAGTGACCTTGAAATTTACTACTTACATGGATTTTTATTTATCGATTGCGATAACGTGGTAAAGGAATGCCGTACAAATATTGCTAGTTCGAAATTAGTGTTTTGCTTTCTAGGATATTTGGTTTCTTGGCACGTAGTTTGATGTTTGAGATTTGGCCTTCAAGAGGGTTTGTTGATACTATTGCTGTTTTTGTAAAGAAATGCTAATCTTGGAAAACTCTTGCGAGTTTAGCGTGTGGGAATGGAGGTAAAAACTAAGTTTTATAAAATGGTCCGCCAATTAAACTTTGGTCGTAATTCTTGGTTCTTGTGCTATCTGCGGCTGCATAGCAACTGCAAATGTGGTTATTCATTCAGGATTTCCTGCAATGTCAATGATTGCAGTGAAACTAACTTCTGCGTTTTTTTTTATATTTGTCGTGAAAATTTGCCTAGAATCCAGACAATACACACTAAACTAAGATTTGATAAATTATAGTGATTGGTCCGTGTGGTTGCCAAGCATATTTTTAGTTTTAATGGTACTCTCTCGGGTTTTAGTGTACGTAGTTGTTAAAAATTTATATACATACACGTGAGTTTAATTAAACTGCAGTAGTCATGATTTGTTGATTAAAATTTTAATCAGTTTTCTTGGAAAAATAAATTAAAGACATGTTTTAAAGGATTGTGGAAGTATTTTTGGTTGCACGTTGTGCTCTTGCTTAAACTTTTCTGACCAAGTTGTGTTACAGTGTGTGGCTTGAAATTTGTATTGTAAATTTTTCTTTAACTGCAAGATTTTCTCTTTGAAAAAATTAGAGCATATTGATTGCGATCTTAGATGATCTTTTCCTAAATTAGTTTGTTCATGTAGAAGCAACGGAGCTTACTTCAGTTTCAGTTTTTTAGTTCTATTTGTACTTTCTGAGGAGAGTAAAGAAAATGCTTTCTGGGTTATTGTTGCTCTTAGCATGTTTATACCTGTTGATGTAGTCTGATTCCATTAACCTTGACATGCTTATTGTGTAGCAATTCGTGCAATCAAGGTGAAAAACAATTCTTATCTTTTTGGAAAAGTGATAAGGGTCATGTGGTCACATCGCGATCCTAATGCAAGGAAAAGTGGCAGAGGGAATGTGTTTGTTAAGGTATATCTACAGCTTTGGTATGAAATAGTTAAATCATTTCTGGTTCATTATTACTTGAAGTGAATTCTAATGTAAAGTTTCTGGCGTTCAATACCATTGCAGAACTTGGCAGAATCCATAGATAATGCGGGGCTACATGATTTATTTCAAAAATATGGGAATGTTCTGTCCAGCAAAGTTGTCGTGTATGAGGATGGGAAGAGCAAAGGATATGGCTTTGTTCAATTTGAGTCAGAGGAATCTGCAAATTATGCCATTGAGAAGCTGAATGGCTCTACTGTGAGAGACAAGCAGATGTATGTAAAACTCTTCAATATTTCAGGGCAAATGGTCATTAAGGAATCAAAAGTGAAAACTTTGGTAAAACTTGTCATTGATGCACGTATTTTTCAATAACATTTTCATTATTGATTCCTTAACAAGTGTCCTATGCTAGACCATAAAGTTAAAGTTTTTCATTATCCATACATTACTAAGATAAAGTCTTTTGCTTTTTATGCCTTCATTTAATTACTGCATCCGCTTTCTGTACACATATTTTCCTAAGATAAATATTAATCCGAGTCTAATTTTCTAATAGATATGTTGGGAAGTTTGTCAGAAAAGGTGACCGCACTTTGCCTGGCAATGATACCAAGTTTACAAATTTGTACATTAAAAACTTGGACTCAGATATTACGGAAGCACTTCTTCAGGAAAAGTTCTCCTCTTTTGGAGAAGTTATTAGCTTGGCTATTGCAAAGGATGCCAATGGGCTATCCAAGGGTTTTGCATTTGTTAACTATGATAATCCAGATGATGCTAGAAAGGCGATGGAAGCAATGAATGGATTGCAATTTGGTAGTTTATTTACCCCTTTAATTTACAGGTGGTGGTTGTTCACAAAATTGCCTTTTTTATATTGATTCATATTTGTCTTTTGATTTGTCATTTGTAGGTTCAAAGAATCTGTATGTAGCTAGGGCACAGAAGAAGGCTGAACGTGAGCAAATCTTGCATCATGAATTTGAGGAAAAACGCAAGGAGCAAATACTGAAATCAAAGGTAATTCCATGCCCTTTCTCTTACATTCAACTTGTGAAATCATTTTTCTGACATTGTCTTCACTTAACTTCCAGGGCTCTAACCTTTATGTGAAGAACATTGATGACGGTGTTAGTGAAAAAGAACTACGAGATCTGTTTAGTTCTTGTGGCACAATAACTTCTGTAAAAGTTATGCGAAATGACAAAGGGATAAGCAAGGGCTTTGGTTTTGTCTGCTTCTCCAATCCTGAGGAGGCTAATAAAGCTGTGAGCACTTTTTATGGTGAGTTTTGTCAATGTAATATTGTAAGGTCATCGGATTTGTATTAATATTATGAAACAGGGATAAAGTGCTTGCTATAAGCCTATAACATTTCAATAATATAACACAAGACCTGTATATTACATTTAGGATTACAAACTTTTTTTCTTAGTCTGGGGGAATGAAACATCAGGTATAATTTATGTTTTTTTTTTTTTTTATACGAATTTCTATTTAAAGTTCCGATCTTGAGAATTTATATCCCTGTTACTTCAATGATTTTGAACACTTATTCTATCTAGGACCACTATGTCTGCATTGCTTTTATTACGTTGTTTATGTTCTTATTTACGTTGCTGCTACATGCCTCAGGATGCATGTTCCACCATAAGCCACTGTATATTGCTATCGCTCAGAGGAAAGAGGATAGGAAAACACAGTTGAAGCTCAACTATGGACCGCAACAAGCAGGATTGGATGGACCTTCAACTGCAGTTGTCCGTGGTGGCTTTCCATCTTACTTCTATCCAAATGTTACTTCACAGATGCTTCAATCTGGGCTTTTGTATCAACCTCTGGGATTGGGATCAGGATGGAGGGCTAATGACTTTACGCCTCCTACTAGATCATTTCAACAATCACAGGTTCCTATTGTGAGTGTCGAATTTACAGAAGAACTTCAAAAAAATTCATGTTTTTTTACCTTTTCATGTTATTCTGGGAAAAATATTTACCTTTAAAAAATAAGTAGCTATATCATTACAGAGTATCTCTAACTTTTATTCCTTTATGCAAAATATTTGTCAACTAATATGGTTTAGTTGCACTAAATCCTCCCGTGGAAACGTAATTAATCTGGTTTGATGATAGCTTGAATGAGTCTTAGACATGAAATTTACATTTTATTTCACTCATTTTCAGGTTCCTAACACTACTAGGCATCATAGGCAAAATAGGGGCAGGATGAATTCAGTGGGAAAAGCTCAGTCTGGTGTATATATCCCGCAACTGCAACACTATTATCAGCCAATGGACTCAAGAGTCGAGTACTTGGCAGGTTTGCTTCTTTTTCTTCACCCACCTGTACAGAAACTCAAGGCACTGTGCATTACTCTCTTTGTCTTTGGCATTGTAGTTACGTTTTTGAATTCTTAACCGTAATGATTTATGTTTTCTTGCACAGCTTAGCTGCGAAGATTCCAGGAATGCCTATGGAGATGGAGAATGGAGAATTGAGGCGTTTCCTGGAAGCAAGAGACACTTCCTGCTTAAGTGGAAGTGGCAAGTGACGTGTTGTTGTGCTCTGTTGCCGATTTCAACCTTGAGATGATACCAGTTTGGAGCTTAGATCATGACGTGGTAGAAGCTTTCAAGAACTGAGATATCTGATAAATGATTTTTACATCTGGAAAAGAACAAAAAAATAAACGGAAAGGAGAACAACTCTGCTTTCTTTGTCTTAGTAGTGAATAATTGAAGGTAAACTTTGTTTCAATTTCGATTACACGGATAATCTTGGATTCTTGTATGAATTTTCATCTACTCTTTTTGTTAAAAAATAATGTCTTTCTGATTTCTAATATACCCTTAGGTTCGAAGGAGAAGGGTGGGTGGTAAGGTATATCTTATTTGTTTTGAGAGAGAAATAAATAAATATATTATCACATTCCTAAATGTAGATAAAAAAATCGTATTGGATAAGTTTGTTATTAATAAATCTCTACATAGTCGAGAATCGTAACACCACTGGCTGCATCACCTAGAAGATTATATCAGGTAGCTAAATATATATACTAATTATTTAAATTAAAATTTGAATAATTATTTTTTTTTATTTATAAGAACTTTTCATTTTCATAATAAAATATTCAAATATTATTTTAATTATATATTTTTTACTTTAAAACTATAGTGGTTCACTTTTTCTCAACACATCTAGTTTTCCAACCAGACCACTATGATTTTCCTAAGTCACAAGAATACAATACAATCAAGAACACGCCTGGTAACCCTACAAGAGTGTTCTAGTCACACATCAATACATTGTACTGAAAATAAAAATCCTATCTAATTTCACACAACAGTACAAGAAATATTCAAAAACTAGAAAAATACACCTAAGTTTTATTGCAAAAAAATGTCCAGCTTCTGGAAAAACTCAGAATAAGATATTTCACCAAGGATAAAGTGATCTAAGAACACAAAGATTTGCTACAAGATTCAAAAGCTCAGCTCAGGTTGTAATGGTTTTCTTGCTTTCAGAAGAATATATTTATACTACAAAAATATTTTTACTTAAAACTGAAACTCTCATTTTTAACTTATTAAAACTTCATTTCATTTTAATTTGTTGATTTTATTAAAAGTGAAAACAATGGATTAAATTAAGTTTTCAATATACATTTATTTCCTAAACAATGGATTAAAACTACATATATTTTTTAAACCTAAAGTATTTCAAGTTTTCGAGAATCAAGTTACAACTGATAGAAAAATCTTTTATGTATTTTTGAATATCTTAAATGATTTTAACCAACTAATTCAAAAAATCAACGAGTTAAAACATTCACTCTAGCTTTAAAGACTTCAATAAAGAACTTTAACAAGTTAGTTAACAAGTTAAAGTACAAATTCAACCATCAAAATTCTCTTAACATAATCAACAATTTCTAAACAGTTTAATTTTTTTTTTAAATTTTCTTGGATCAATTAATGTTTTGGAAGAAATAGGCACAAACCAATTACACGTGCTAAGACAAACATAGTTTAATTAAAATTTAATTAAAATTGAAATGGTCGAATTAAAACTTTGTTTTAATATGTTGATTTTACTAAAAGTGAAAATAATGGACTAAATCAAGTTTTCAATTTATTAAAACTAAGTATTTTTTAAACCTAAAGTATTTCAAGCTTATGAAAACAAGTTATGGTTGATAAAAAAACATTTTATGAACTTATGTAAATCTTAATAAATTTTAAGAATTGATTTGATAAATCAACGAATTAAAATATTTATTTAAGTCTTTAAGGATTTTAATAAAGAACATTTTAATTGATTAAAGTACAAATTCAACTCATTAAAATTCTCTTAACATAATCAACACGTTTTATATTACGGATTATATAATCCAATAGGTATGCCTAAATCATGTTCAATATTCTTTATTATGTAATTCATTATTTTAAAATTTAATTTCAATTTAGTTAATCTGTTAGTATTTTTATAATATTTATCTTATTTGTAAATAATTGAATTGACATGATCTCATGGATAAATATGACTAAAACAAGAAATATTGAATCTTAGGGACATGGTCACGGACGACATTCGTATGAGAGATCAGGGTGATGTTGAGGAAATAATAAGTGTTGATGCTCATATTGATGATGAGCTACGACAAAATTTCCGTGATGAACAAGTTGAGCATGCACAAGGGTTTTCGGAAGGATCTTTTAATATGTCATTGCTAGTAAATTTTGTTTGCCATGTTGTTGTCTTGGAGGATTAAGGAAGAAAAAAATAAACTTTCATTGATCTCGATTTTTGAATTGTGAAGAATATATTCGACGTACAGAAAAAAAGAGTTACCATTTTGATATTAATGTGTATACGTGAATGATAAGGTGCTGGCGCTTTAGAACAAAACCCGATTATTGTCTTTTGATGATACATTTAACTTGAAAGTTAAATGTTGAAAGAATTAGGAGGACATAGAACAATCTCTGTTTTGTTTTCGTTTTGATAATCACATCTGATGAACTTTTCAACTCCGTGCGAACATAAATCTGAATTGAAACAATCAAATGTTTCTTATTCACTCCAGAAACAGGTTGCTCAATGACATAATGGGAAAAGTAAAGGCCGCTGAGTGGGTGGGCCTCATCTTCTTCTCTTAAAATGTTGACTAAGCACTCTGAATATCAAATCATTGTATTAACCTTCAACTATCTTTACAGGAGTCCTGCAGAACCAAAAATAATTGAGATTAATTACAGGAGACTCAAATATGCAGGAACAAGGAAGAAACTCTGACATCGTTACTTACCCAAATGGACTTTGTTTGATAGAAAGCAGTTCAACGTCCAACTGCAGTCCGACAGTAACAAATGGTAAAATTATTGAAAAAAAAAGTTACTTTGACAGGAAAACAATAGAATAGAAGACTTCAACAGTAGATTAAGAGCCTAAATGATGATATAGAAAAATAGCAAATGACCAAATTTTCTATCTAGTTAACTGTGCTTTACCCTTCTTTTGATTATAGAACCTGATATCTAATGCAAGAAGGGGTAGGCTACAGTGGAGGGGAAAAGGGTTCGGTTGGGTGAAAGTGGTCACATCTTACTTTTGAAACATATCTTCGAAGTTTGAACTAAAGTAATTATTCAATGCCCATGAATTTCCGTTTGACAGCACGAAGAGGCTCATTAGAACTTGTGTTTTACTGAAAAAGATACCTTATCAACCAAGCCGGTTAAATTTTTATTAAACTGTTCTGGTAACAGAAGGTTCCGGTCAAATCAAAGAAACCATAAAAACATTATAGTCTTAAACAATAACTGGTTGGAATCGGTCTTACAATATGTAGGAGAATGGAGCTAAAATGTGAATTGGAGCATTCAACGTACATGAACAAATCTTAACAAAGAGATCAGAATATCTCACCTCTATCGTTGAATTGGGAGGGATTTCTTGCACTCCCTTGCTTCCATAGGCAAGTTCAGGAGGAACAATCAAGAGTCGCTGCAAAAATACTAATTAAATTACAGCTGCATGAGGCACATGATCCAACCAAGAGTCTAAACAATTTGCAGCCCTTTCAAGCAAAACTATTTACACCCATGCTTATGACAGCTTATGAGCTTAACAATTTTAGTGAGATCACCAACTTATAAATTGATAATCTTAGATGTCTAGCTGTTGACACAATAAAAATATGTAGTTTAAACTTTTACATATAAAATCTTTGAATACTTGTGTCACAATAAAATATGCAAAGCTAAAGCAAAATAAACCAAAATCTGTAGCAGCTTAAATTCCACTCCAACATGTAGTTGTTCAGCCCTTAGTAGAGGTCCAATGAACTATGAAGCTTCCCATCAAGTGGATAAAAAAGGCTTTTACAGTTTGCACACTTCATTTTATTGACTATCAATATTTTCATTTGCATTCTTAATAAAAGAGAAACCTGCTCCTACAATTTGTTCTCACCTGGCCTCCAACTCGCATGCCCTCTACTCCTAAATCCAACCCTTTAAGGACTGTTCCCCTCTCAGATTGGCCTACATCAAATCCATAGGGCTGCAATAATTTAAGCATGTTTTCATCAGCCGATAAGCAAATTGTCAGAAAAAATGCATCATAGTAGTACATTTGATCATCCAGAATTTTCTGCAAGTGTTATCAATAATCATCTATGAATAACAAGGAAATGACATGGAATTAAAACTCTTATTGTCAGGAATCAAGTTGGACACACATTGCATTCAGCAAACACGGTGTAAAAGAGGAACTTCCTTGTCTATATAAGGAAGAATCTGTTCACTTAGACCAATCAACTAAAGGATAAATAGTTTTTGAAACTTGAATCTCAATAGAAATAATGGAAATGATTGGCTTCATTTTCTCATGCAATTGCATTTGCATTTGATGCTTCTGAACAGCTAGACTAATCAACCTTAATATCACAAAATACAAAGAGTTGAGAAATTTGGCTTAGTTACCGTTCCTCCTCCAACACCCATTCCTTGTCTACTAGTCATGAAGGTGATACTCTTCCATTTGGCGACATAGTGAATCTACAATAGGATAATCTGATTAATTCTGAATTCTTAGTAATAGTTAATCAAATTAAAATCAGGGCATGGGAGGGGAGGGGGAAAATGAACTGGTAAGATCATTATATATGAATGAATGCATATATGGCAGCACAACAGAATTAAAGAGAGAAGTTGTTTATTCAGTTTGAAGGAACTCAAGTTTGTGAGGCACATTAAAATAATATTTTATTGTTAAGGAATTTAAAAAAAAAAATCTCATTAGAGATACTCTTGTTTGCTTAAGTACCAAAAGATTTGAGTACTAAGATATGACAGTCTCCCCTTTCAAGAAAATCTTGATTTGAGTTGGTAATAAAACCAAACTACATGGTAATCCCACACATTTAGTTAATGACTTTCAACAACATGCAGAAGCACTAATGAGTGAAACATTTTTAACTGGGTCACAACCGTACTGCAACACGAGATCCCTTTTTAGCCTCAGCTCCATTCCCAACCTTCAAATCATAGTACCTGAAGATATCACAGTTTCATCACACAGTAGCCTCCAACTAGCAACACATCTTTAAAATGCAATCAACAGAAAAAATAGTGCAAATTACGAAATTTTAAAGATTACCGATGTAAGTAAAAACAAACTTAAGACCACTCAAATGCTGCCAATCAAAGAAAAGTCACAGATTCTGTTTCTCTATGATACAGAAAATATTAATAAATATACTAGATGGGGGAATTCTTATTGTGATGATATCTATTAGAAGAATTTCAACACACTTTAGTCATCAGAATCTGATACTAAATGAGAAGGTAGAAAGATTCACAATCAACAAGTTAACATAAACTCACTTCAAGCCATTGGGCAAGGTAGTATAATCACTTTCGGGAATTTTTGCTCCTTTTAGCTGCAGAAAACATAAGAGTGGAAAAATTCCGCTTATCAGAACCAACATTTTTCTTTCAAATAAACTAACAAACCAGAATAATGGGGACACATACAGCTCTTCTACTTGTGCTAACAGCTCCAGCCACATCACATGCATAGACTCCAGCAACTAACATAAGATAAAAACATTTAAGCAAATCACATGGAATGGAACACAGAAAGGGAATATTCCAAGATAGTTAACTGATAACTGACCAGTTGTGAGGAGACAACTGAGTAATGCTCTCCTTCCTTCAATACTTAAAGACACTGCAACTGGTTCTGCTGCACTGTTTTTTGAGGAAGAACATGAGCAGTGGCATGGTAATCTGTATGAACTTTTGTTGTTAAGTCTTCTGTGTGTTCCTGTGGAGTTAAGGAATTGCCTCAGGCTAGTTTGAATTGAAAGAAGTGTATGGAGAAGCAGAGAAGAGAGAATTTACTTGTTAAGCTAAGGGGGCAATTGAGAATCATAGGATGGTGCTGATGGTGGAACAAAGAAAGTTCCATGGTGTTTGATTCTTGGTTGATACAGTGTGATCAGAATCTTGTGCATTTAATTTTCCTTTGGTATAGTTAGAGAGGGAAGAGAGAGAAAACACAGAGAGGATAACGTGGTTAATTCCATCCACAATTTTGAAGCATCAAAAAATAATATTGGATTCTTGATATAATTGATTGATATTGATGTCACTAACAAACATTTCCCAGAATGTAAACAAATTTTGTGAGAACAACGAAAATAGAAAATGAATTCAGTAGATCTTTTTATTTATTTAACTTTTTTTCCCTTTTGTTTATGAAATAAATTAATTTAACTTTCAATATATCTGTCTACCCATTCCCGTATCTTGAAAATATTAAGATATTAATCATCAACTAAAATGAGGTGGCAATTTTAATAATAATATTTAAATAAGCCGGTTGTAATAACTGAGCTTTTTATAAGTCATTTTCTTTTTCTTTTTTCTCTCTAATATAATATGGATCATAAAAAAATAAAAAAATATTATCTACATAATAATATTTCCATTAAATAAAGTGTCTATTTTAGCTGGATTCTTTTTAGTAAAAACATAATCTCATAAATATTATAGCCTTTTTTTCTTCTAACCTTTTTTTCTTCTAATTATTTAACAAGGTAAATTAACTTGCTTAGCTGTTAATTCGTATTGGTCTGTTCGGACTACTCCATCAACTAATGAATCAAAGATGAGTGGATTTGTCCATCCTTCTTTACTTTTAACATTTTTAAAAAAAAATTTCATATTTTTAGAATTACAATGGGTGATCGGAAATGTTTATATATAACTTTATTTACATAATTTCTTTATAAATCATTTAATTTATTAAAGTATTATTAATATTTATTTTATTTTATTAGACATTAAATTTTTTTATTAAAATATTATTTAATTTTATTGTTACAATTTTTTATTGTAAAAAAATAAAATTAATGACTAAAACAAGTAAATAATTCTAAAAAAAAGTAAAACTTAAAAAAAAAAAAAAAAAGTGTTGGTTTGTTTTTTTTCCCTTTTTTTTTTTTTTTTTTTTTTTTATAATAAAAAATACAAACAAAACCAAAAACACAAAAAAAAAAATGTAAAAAATTTTTTAAAAAAAAAAAAAAAAAAAAAAAAAAAAA
>Ga0123342_1001513_pt1 | contig 39079 bp, 22 predicted proteins | sample Turbeawhitnodule_FD_89960 | JGI IMG/M metagenome (GOLD analysis project Ga0123342, IMG submission 89960) | Root nodule microbial communities of legume samples collected from Mexico - Turtle bean Mexico white nodule | ecosystem: Host-associated > Plants > Roots > Nodule | place: Mexico: Nepantla...
AAAACAACACAGATATATATAAAACAAAAATAACAGACATATAGTGTATATATATATATATATATATATATATATATATATATATATATATATATATATATTTGTGTGGATCTTATACATTTGATGGTGGAAAGATCTAGAAGATCATTTCAATTACCATTTTCTGTGTCCATTGTAACTTTTCTAGCACCTTCTTATTATTCTTTTAGTTGATAAAATTATTATAAATGACACAAAATATTGTATTTAATATAATTGTATATTCAAATTCAAAAGTAATGATTATTTATTTGGTAATTCTTTTTTCTTTGATCCAATAAATATAGACAGAAGTTTCTAATGTTTGAAAGTTAGAATCATGGGTAGTGTGTTCTCAGTCACACACTTACACAGTGAAACATATATAAAGAGTAGAATAATTAGTGAATGAATAGTTTGAATTAGATAAACGTATCTTTCATTGCTTACCTTATTCTTCTTCAATCATTTCATTATTCTAACACCACTGTATAAGATAAGAATTTCACTGACTATTCTATTTGGATCTTTTCTCATTTTCAACCAAATATCATATTTTTCTCAAATATAATTTATATTATATGGTTAATTTAATATTTTATACATGTAATATAATTTCTTAAAAAAAGGATGATGTTGCATTCCACCTATAGTCCAACAGGTTCACCAAATTAATGAAAAGTGGTCCTCAATTCTTTTTGTCTCTCATGTTAACTTCACATATAACAATTTATTTTTTTCATAAAATTTAGTGAATACCAGTAAATTCAAATTATATTCATAAAAAAGTATTGATTTGATTTGATAGCTTTATGATAGAGTTATAGGATTAGTCCTATATATAACTCTTTCTTTGATGATCATAAAATTTAATATTTATAATGATGGTGATAGTTGTACTGATAGGAGAATGATAGTGAAGTAATAACATGAATAATAACTGTAATGATATTGGAAATGAATATACAAATATTAATGGTTAATAATAATATAAACTGTTATAATAAAAATTACAACAATAATGTAATGATGATATTAATGATATTTATAAAAGTAATGTCAATGCAATCATGGTAATAGTGAGGTGGAGAAGGAGAGAAAGAAATAAAAGAATTATCTTATCATCCTGCTTTTTAGTTAATCTTTCTTTAAAATAATAAAAATATAAGTAAATATTATATACCAATGGTTCTAAAATATTGGTTGAACTATTCTTATATTTTTCATTTGAATAGTCTATATAAGTAAATAGAGACTTTCTATTGGTTTTTCTACTATTTTTATTGTACTTTCAAAATATATTAATTTTATATTATTTTTTAAATATTTTAAAATATTAAAATCAATGTATTTTAAAAATTTAGTACAAAAATAAAAAAAATTAACAGACAATATAAATTTGATATAAATATATAAGTGATAAACTATATTGAATGCAATAAGAAATAATAAGTAAAAGAGAAGCTTAATCCAATAATATGATAAAATTACTAATATGAAAGATAGATAAGAACTAAGGAATATGATAGAGAAGGTTATATACTTCCAATAATTTAGATAAATTATTTAGCGTAATATATTTGAAATATTCTTTGCTTTTACAATCTTTTTCTTTAAAAATGTTTAAAACATAAAAATATATTTAAATAGTTTTAATTTTAATAATACTTCTACGTAATATGAAATTATTGAATATGCAGAAAAAAAATCTATATTAAAAAGTTTAATTTAATTTTATCAAATAATCTAAAAAATGTCAGGTGGACCCAAGATTGAGTCGGTGTTCACATGCTCAGTCAACTTTCGCGGCAAATTCCAAAACATTTATTTCCTACACTAACTATTTTCATCTAATCATAAAATATGCAAATATTCTATTACAAATAAAAAATGCAATAAAAAATATTATAAAATGAATATATGTAAAATATATAACTTAAAAGTTTATTATGAAATCGAGCTTAAAATGAAAATAACTTTAAGTAAGACATATTAATATAAAATACTATTTGAGGTATTGAATGATTTTGTTTTATATATAGTCATTTAAAGAAATTATATAAGCTAATTGAAAATACTTCTTAAACTTAAAATGAATTTTATAACTATTCATGATTAATGATATAAATCAGAACTTTAATGAAAGAATATCAAACATAATTAAGAAAAAAAATGAAGCGTGACTGTAATTTATTTGATAAATTACTATGTATTGATAATAAAATAAATAATGTACCGATAAATTGATTAAAATTCACACATAATTTACAATTCATATTATATCTTAATACTTGTGTTATCACTGCTTTTGTTAATATTAACACTCAACTTATAATTATAATTTCATGTTTTTTATTTTTTTTTTCACAATCCAAATATAGAAATTATAACTTTAAATTAACTTTATTCAACTAAAAATTAGTAGATAAAGCATAATATATTTATTAATTTACATATATTATATTAGCATACACATAAAAATTTAAAATATAAATTTAAGGAAAAATATGAAACAATATTAACATTCAATCAAATGAAAAGAGACTTTTTAGTTATTATCCTATTAAAAAGTAAATTTTAAGTATTTAATAGATAAATATTGTAATCATTTATATATTATAAAAAATTGTTTATCTTTAATTGATGTGCATTTCTAAAATATCTTATCTTCTCTTTATTTGCTATTAGAAACTTCAAAGGTTAAGAAATCAATATTCAACTGTTAAATGAGATAAAAAAAAAAAACAAATAACTTTATATAACTTTCTTTCTTTGGTGTATTGATCAATACACCAAAGTTAAATCATTTACCATCTCTCTTTATTGTTCATTGCTAAAGTAAGTTAGAAAAAAAAATCAAATTATATAACTTTATATTACATATTTATTTCATTTGCCATTGTTTGGACCTCCTTATATATTTAGGATAATCAATTGATTATGCCTAAATAAAACACAATAATTGTGTAAATCCCATAATCAAGTGGTGATGCTTTGTTTGTTTATTTCATGAGATCATTTATGATATATAATATGAATTTTAGGTATGAACGAAATAATAATATAATAATTATTTGAATAAATAATCCAAGTATACACTTTTTTTTCTTCCTTTTCTTATACAAAACTTATTTTATATCAAATTCACGTCTTAAAAGTATTTTTTTAAGTTAAAAAAACTTAAAACTAGAATTTGCAAGTTATTTTGAATTTTTAACTTCAGTTTTATTTAAAATATACCGTTTAACGAAAAAACAACGTTGTTTAAAATGAATACGATATAATGAAATAAATAAATATATTAAATTAAAAAATTAAAACTTTTATTTTTTAAAATATAAAAATTTCTTTGATTAAAATACTTTATACAAATAATATATACGAATGATTTTTTTTAACACCACACATAATAAAAACATATACTTAATACCATATTATAACAATATAATAATATTTAAAATAAAAAAATTAAATTAAATATAATTAAAATATTATTTTATTGATTTCTAAAGTGTATATTTTCTACTAGATATTAACATATCATCACTCCATACGAAATTAATTAAATTAAAGAAAGTTAGAATTTAGTTACAAACTATAAAATATTTAAGTTGCATATATTGTTGTTCAGTAATATTTTTAAAGAAATTAATTTTTTTTTGAAAAAATCGAAAATATTGAATTATAATAAGAAATATTTAATAAATAATTTATAGTTAATATTATAAATGATGAGTCAACCGTATACAACTAAGAAGAGTCCCATATAGTCAAAGTTGAAGCCACGTTTTCGTTATTTGCCCATAATTATGTTGTTTCCATGCACGTGGATAAAATTCCATGTGAAACCAAACTCAAAATTCAACGTACAAACCAAACCAAACCAAACTCTTTTTGTCCACTTCATTTCCACCAACTCTTACACTTACTCAACACTAACAACCGCCACTCGCCGCCGGTATGATCGCCGGAGGGATTTTCCGGTACGGCTCGGCTCCCATTATTCCCACTACTGCCCTGTTATTCCTCTGCCTCGTTGCTTCTTCGCTCTCAGATGAACTTCAACCACTCATGAAGTTCAAGTCCTCACTACAAAGTTCAAATGCAAGTGTTTTTAGTTCATGGGCACAAGAAAATTCTCCCTGCCTATTCACTGGGATTGTATGCAATTTCAAAGGCTTTGTTTCAGAAATCAATCTTCCGCAGAAACAGCTGGAGGGTGCTGTTCCCTTTGATTCACTTTGCGAGCTTCAATCGCTTGAGAAGATATCTTTGGGGTCCAACAACTTGAGTGGAAGCATCAGTGAGGGGTTGAGGAAGTGCACCAACTTGAAGCATTTGGATTTGGGTGTGAATTCATTCAATGGAGAAGTGCCTGATTTGTCGAGTTTGTACAAGTTGGAGTTCTTGAACTTAAACTCCAGTGGAATTTCTGGGGTGTTTCCATGGAAATCATTGGGAAATCTAACTAGTCTTGAGTTCCTGAGTCTTGGGGATAACCTGTTGAAGGAAAATCCTTTCCCTTTGGAGGTGTTAAAACTTGAAAAATTGTATTGGCTTTACCTCACAAATTGCAGCATCACTGGGAATATTCCATTGGGGATTGGGAATCTCACTCAGCTTCAGAATCTTGAGCTTTCTGACAACCATTTGTATGGTGAGATTCCGGCTGATATAGTAAAGCTTCGGAAGCTATGGCAGCTTGAGTTATATGATAACTTCCTGAGTGGGAAAATCCCAGTTGGATTTGGTAACCTTACTAGTCTTGTTAACTTTGATGCTTCTTTTAATCAGCTTGAAGGTGATATTTCTGAGGTAAGGTCCTTAAAAAACCTTGCATCCCTTCACCTTTTTGAGAACAAGTTGTCAGGGGAAATTCCAAAGGAGCTTGGAGATCTCAAGAATCTCACAGAGCTTTCTCTTTATGCTAACAACCTCATTGGTCCTCTTCCTCAAAATCTTGGCTCTTGGGAAGGCATGCAATACGTTGATGTTTCAGACAATTTTCTTTCTGGCCCTATACCACCTCTCCTGTGCAAGAACAATCAAATCAATGTACTAGCACTGTTGAACAACAGCTTCAATGGAACAATACCAGAAACATATGCAAAATGCACATCTTTGGCTCGTTTTCGTCTGAGCAGGAACTCACTTTCGGGTGTAGTTCCTTCAGGCATATGGGGCTTGCCAAATTTGGTTATTTTTGATCTTGCAATGAACCAGTTTGAGGGTCCAGTGACATCTGATATTACCAAAGCAAAATCTCTGGCTCAACTGTTGTTATCTAACAATAAGTTCGCAGGTGAGTTACCAATGGAAATCTCAGAAGCTTCTTCGTTGGTGTCAATTCAGCTAAGTTCAAATCAATTTTCTGGTCACATCCCAGAAACCATTGGCAATTTGAAGAAACTAACCACTCTTACTTTGAATGGGAACAATCTTTCTGGTGTTGTACCAGATTCCATTGGTTCTTGTACATCTCTGAATGAGATAAACCTTGCTGGTAACTCTCTCTCTGGAGCTATACCGTCTAGCATCGGTTCCCTTCCAACTCTCAATTCATTGAACTTGTCCTCAAACAGGCTTTCTGGTGAAATTCCTTCCAGTTTATCATCTCTGAGACTTAGCCTTCTTGACTTATCAAACAATCAGTTGTTTGGTTCCATACCAGAATTACTCTGTATTTCAGCCTTCAAAGACGGGTTCATGGGAAACCCTGGCTTATGCAGCCAGACTTTGAAAGGTATCAGACCATGTTCAATGCAATCTAGACGCTCCAGGAGAGTCCGAAACCTTTTAGTCTGTTTGGTTGCTGCTGTAATGGTTCTGCTTGGAGCATTTTTCCTCTACACAAAACTAAGGCAGAACAAGTTTGAGAAGCCAATGAAGACTACTTCCTGGGATGTGAAGCAGTACCATGTGCTAAACTTCAATGAGAGCGAAATCGTTCACGGGATCAAGGCTGAGAATTTGATTGGCAAGGGAGGATCCGGGAGTGTTTATCGGGTTGTGCTTAAAGGTGGGGCAGAATTTGCAGTGAAACACATATGGACCTCAAATCTAAGTGACAGGGGAAGTTGCAGGAGCACCTCAGCTATGCTTAGGAGGAGTTCAAGGTCACCAGAATTTGATGCAGAGGTGGCCACTCTTAGCTCTATAAGGCATGTAAATGTTGTGAAGCTCTATTGTAGCATCACAAGTGAAGATAGCAGTTTGCTTGTTTATGAGTTTTTACCAAAAGGGAGCTTGTGGGACAGGTTGCACACCTGTAATAAGAAGTCTGAGATGGGGTGGGAGGTTAGGTATGACATTGCATTGGGTGCTGCTACAGGATTGGAGTATCTGCACCATGGCTGTGATAGACCAGTTATACATAGGGATGTCAAATCCAGTAACATATTGCTGGATGAGGAATGGAAGCCAAGGATTGCTGATTTTGGCCTTGCCAAGATTCTCAATGGAGGAGCAGGCAATTGGACCAATGTCATTGCTGGAACACTTGGATACATACCTCCTGGTAAGCTTTAAACCACCTTATTTTGTGTTCAATAGATACTTTGACAACCTACTTCAATATACTCAATGTGATTGATGATATGAAGAAAGGTTATTTTCATCATTTGATTTGATGCATAAGTTGTCAATATATTACTCTTTTTTGTGTTACCAAAAAAGTCATATTTGGCTTAAAGTGAACAAAAGTATTGATGAAAAACTATTTAACCGGTTGATATTTCAATTTCAACACATCCATAGTTATATTACTTGTTTTCTTACTAATGTTTTTTATGAAACATCAATCACTCCTATTACACACTTATGCATAGTACATCCTTCATTTCTTGTCAACAATTGAAAATGTTTACTTTATCCTTAGTGACTTTAGAAGAGAGAAATCACAAAAGTAGGATCAATTACCAATATTGTAGTTTGGTGTTAGGGATATTTTCACTTGTGGGCTTATTGTACTTGAAGATTGATGATGTTGATTTTTGCTATGACAGAGTATGCCTACACTTGTAAGGTGACAGAGAAGAGTGATGTTTACAGCTTTGGGGTAGTTCTGATGGAGTTAGTAACTGGGAAGAGGCCAATGGAGGCAGAGTTTGGAGAGAATCATGACATTGTTCATTGGGTATGCAGCACTAATAGGAGCAAAGAAGAGGCTCTTGAATTGGTGGATCCTACTATTGCAAAGCATTTCAAAGAGGATGCCATGAAGGTGTTGAGAATTGCATTACTATGCACTTCCAAAATTCCAGCTTCAAGACCCTCAATGAGAATGTTGGTTCAAATGCTGGAAGAGGCAGATCCATGCACCCCAAACAAAATGACTGTGACCATTGATGCTTAAATAAGGTGCTCCAAAGAATAGACATTTTTTGAGTTTTCCTCATTTCTAAGCAGCACAAAAATTGAGGCTGAGAAGGGGTGATAAATACTCTTATATATGCCTTGGTCTTGGGATCAATTAGGTGAAATTTTTGTGAGGCAGTGACCTCTGTTATAAACTGAAAAATGTCTTGCAGTTAGAATGGAATTATCTCCTGTTATATGTGTGAGTGATAAACCAAAGGAGGATTAAGTTGTATGTTGTAGGTTTGTAGCATATGTGTAGTAGTAGTGAAATTCTCTTTCCAATAAAATTGTATTTTCTGCTACTTCTATTTGAATCATAGTATGTAATGAACTTCTAAGTATGAAATCTAAATCTCTGTTTTGCAGAAGGATCCTTCAAACTTTATTATATCACTTATGACACATAATTTCGTAAAAAAATATTACTTTTACAATTACACACAGAAAAAATATTAGTTTAAAATTGTGATGTAACAATTTTTTTAGAAAAAATTGTTTTATTTTAATAAAAAATTATTTCTCTCTTAAATTATAATATGCAAGGTTTTCAACTTATCAATACTTAATTTCCTATTGTATACTTAGCAATTATCTATGTATTTTTTTTATAAAATCTTAAACCATTAACTACTTTTAAGAAATTATGTTAAAGTTGATTTTTTCCCTCAAATCTCTGTCTAATCCGATTAATTATTATTTTTATATTAAATTTTATTTTTGCATCTTAAATCTGATGTATTCGTGGTGGCAATTTTTTGTAAATCTTATTACTTTCCCTTTCAGTTTAAGCTATTTATATTTGTATTATTTGCCTGAATTAATTATGTACAGTTTTTTTTTAAATTTGAAATATATTTTTAATTTATATTTCTTATTTTTACTTAAGTTGAATATTTGTAATGTAATGCAATCAATATTTACCAATTTAACAATAAAATTATGCATGCTAAAGTTTGTTAATTTTTGTCCCCTCTTTTACATGTTTTCTAAGTCTATTTTTTCAAAAATAAAGTAAAGATGTCTAACAATAAATATTTGATATTTGAATCCATAACAAAAATTGCTCAATTTAATTTAAAGTAATATACCAATTTTAATATTATGTATATTAAATTATAAAATTTAAATTAAGATATATTTTATAACATATTTTAAAACTAATATTATTATGAATATAATATTGTATTATACAAATTATTATTTATTAAATAAATATTTTTAAATATATAATTATTTAAATAATTTTTTTTAAAGAAAATATAAGACATGGAACTAAAAACAATCCAAAATATAATAAAAAATCATCATTAATATATATACTGTATCACGTTATTTTTAATTTTTTTTGTAATTTTTATTTTAATAAAATAATCTTATAAAATTCACACTATCATTAATATTTTATTTGATTGTTAAAAAATGTATGTTTTTAATATTTTTTATTTATTTTTATGATATAAGATGGATGATGTTTAAGATAGTGAATCTTATTAAATCTTATCCAACTTTACACTTAATGCCTTCTATCCTTTCTTCAACTCCCCCAATGATTACTATGTATTCTAAGTTAAATATATTATTAAAACCCATTTCAAATATGTTTATGTTTTTGGAGAAGACTCAAAAGTTGAGAGTTATTAATTGAGAGTTATCTTACTAGAATGTGTCTCTGCCTTGGTTTGTGTTGCGGATAAATGTTACTTAGATGCTTCGTAATTGACGGAATAATTGTCTTAATTACTGTGAAAAAATCAGGTTTAGGGTTACTCATATTTTCTGTGAAGGAAATGCGTGTGGTGATAAGTTAGCTAATTTATGATTTATTCATAGAAAATTCTTTCATTGGTATAATAGACTTTCATCTAGTCTGTTCTTATAATTCTTTATTAATAAGTATGGTTTAGTCTCCTATTTTCTGTATTTTTTTTTCTTTTCTAATATATTATTTTTAATAATATTTTTTTTTCATGTGATAGGAAATGATTATTGTTACTAACCCTAACTAAAATGTAAGTAGCATAACATAAAAGTATTTTATAAAAAAAATACATAAAACACCAATTAAATGGTTCATTTTAAATATAATAAAACTATTGTAACAAACAAAAGACACGACAACATCACCAATTAGTGAGTGGGAAAGTACACACGATGTTTACGTTGGCAAGTGCTAATTGGATAAGGATAATCAGTGTGACATGTTCATAATAAATCCAAAACAATGAAGTTGGGTTCTGTTCCCAACACCCTCTCCACCTCCTTCATCTTACCTTCCCTAATTTTCAAATTTCCCATTTCACTTCCATTCTCTCACCAACAAATTCCTTCTTCAGGTTCCTTCTCTCTCTCTCCACTTTCCAGATTTGTTTAGATAGTTTATCAATTATGTGATACAATGATAGAGTTATGTGGGTCACTTGTCTCATCAAATGTCCGTGTTTCATCACTATTGAATCTGTTTCTGCATTATTATATTGAGCAAGTTTATTCCTTCACAAGGGTATACTAAAATTTGCGTTCTTGGTGTGATGCGCAGGCAGAAAGAGCTTAGTTATTCGCATGCAAAGCATTGATCATAGAATTGAACCAATACCTAGTAGTTTGATGGCTTCAGAAAAAGAATCCCAAGAACTTATCAGAAATCTCTACCCACCAATAGAACCCTACAGTACAGGATTTCTGAAGGTTTCAGATCTTCACACAATCTACTGGGAACAATCAGGAAACCCCAGTGGCCATGTGAGTAGCAATTGACTCGCCTCCAACAATGGATTGAATATGTGTTTTTTAAATTTTTATCTTTTCTGTACAAGCAGTAGGCTTATATGTTTACATTTGGAGGCAATGGACAATTTTTTTAGTGGTTCTAAGTATTAATGCAGCTGTATGAACTGTCTGAAACCTATCTTTACACATGCATGTGTGGTTGGATGAATCTAAGCATTTTGCATCCTTTGGGAATGCTAAATTATACGCATTGGCACCTGGTTGTTTTATTTATTTAATTTGAGGGGAAAGTGTAAAGAACGGTTACAAGAAAATTTGATTAATCATTTTCCAAGCATTTTTTTACAGCCGGTTGTCTTCATTCATGGAGGTCCTGGAGGAGGAACTTCCCCAAGCAACCGAAGATTTTTTGATCCCGACTTTTATCGAATCGTTCTATTTGATCAGGTTAGTTTCTGAGTGCAATGATGGTCTCCCAAGCTTTTGTGCGATGGCAAATTGACAATTATTATCTTTATCAGCGAGGTGCAGGGAAAAGCACACCACATGCTTGCTTAGAGCAAAACACCACATGGGATCTCGTTGATGACATTGAAAAGCTAAGAGAACATCTGGAGATTCCAGAATGGCAGGTTATTTTACACCATCGGTTGTGTACAGTATACATTTTGTTATTCAAGATTCTTATGTAATGAGATATGATCTTCTGCCCTATATGATTTGCAGGTATTTGGTGGATCGTGGGGAAGCACACTTGCCCTTGCATACAGCCAATCTCACCCAGACAAGGTGTTTAACTCTCTTCTTGATTATGATTGGTTTCTTTTTTACTATGTTATTACGATGTCCCCTTTTACTATTATTACTATTATTTTTCCAGTACTGCTCAAGATTGTGTAGTCTGTATAATTACGGAGTTTGTTTCCATGCTATGTTGTTTGCTTTTTAAAATACCTTATTATCCTTTTGTTACAAGGTTACTGGCATGGTCCTCAGGGGAATTTTCCTCCTAAGGAAGAAAGAAATTGATTGGTTTTATGAGGGTGGCGCTGCTGCAATATATCCCGATGGTACAGAACTGTCTTTTCACCTGATTTTCTGGTGCATTAAGTTTGAGCATTTGCCATGCATAATAAGGTTTCCTTTTAATGATTTGAAGGGGTTTGACTTATTTGATATATGGAATTATGTGACAGCTTTACACTATTCTATATTCTTTTAATAATTTGATGTTTTCCATTGTAGCTTTGCATAATCTCATTTGATTTGATTGTGATTTCTGGCTTTCTGCTCGTTAGAATCTTGACTTTTAAGTTTTAAGTGGTTGATATTGGTGCATTTTGTCAGCTTGGGAGCCATTTAGAGATGTTATTCCTGAAAGTGAGAGAGGATGTTTCGTTGATGCCTATAAGAAGAGATTAAACTCAAATGATATGGAAACTCAGGTTAGTGTCTCTGTGGTTTTCTTTTCTCAGCTTGCCTTTCTGTACCATTTCCTCCCAAGTCATAACAAGACTTCTTTAAATATTAGTTTGGTTTCAGAGATGCTGTTCCATCTTTTCGGCCTTAACTCTTCTTAGAACTAGTTTAGAAATCTATCCTTTACAATATCATGTTTTCAACATATCCTCATATATGAAATGAGGAATAATGAGTTTATCTAGGAGTATGTTACCTGACTGGATTGTCTAGAGTGACTTTCTTGCATATATTGAAACATTGAATGTCATTTAATATGGGGTTTTCTATGTAACTGAGGGGGTTTGGGGCACAGTCTCTTTGTTAAATGTAGAAAGGACAGCCCTAAAATTTTCTTTTCTCCTCCCTTGTCTAAATGCTGTCAAAAGATATCAATCCCTTTCTATAACAGTACTTGTTTGAATATAATTTATGAATGAATTCAATATTTTTCTTGTTTACTTATCTATGTCTTTGTTCTTAGTATGCAGCTGCTAGAGCGTGGACCACATGGGAAATGGTGACTGCTCATCTTCTTCCAAATGAAGATAATATCAAAAAAGGGGAGGATGATTACTTTTCATTGGTAAGTTCGTCAACTTAAGAATAACCTGGTTGTTGTCTGGAAAATGTTTGCTAATCACTTTCCAAATCCCATCCCATTGTGCTGTGTAACTTAATTTGTAATGCTTACTTCCCCTAAATCTATCATTTCTCTGTATGTATGGTTGAAAATTATATGCCATTGCTTGTGTACAAATACGCAATTGAATTGTAGTTCTTAAAAATACTAATATATACCAATTATATGGATAGTTTGTGTTTTTTAAAGTTTGAAGTGCACTGACATTACAAATCTCTGTTCTATATAGATGTTGCTATTGGTCTTTTGGGTGTCCTTGAATTCCGTTATTAGTTTGTGGAAAACATTTTTATCTTGTGGTAAAATAGTTAATAAATTTTGTAGTCTGAAATGAGGAAAAAAAGTGGACAGAGTGACAAAAGGTTGTTTTTGCTGAGCAACTCTGCCCTTTTTCCTTCTATAGGCACTTTAAAATTGTTTTCTCTCTTGTCAAAATTTGTAAAGTCAGACAATCCCAAGTCAAATAGAGTTACTTTTTATATATACATATAAGAAAAAGCATAAACAAAAAGTCTACAATCTTTTCTCTTTTTAGTTTATCATTAATTTACATTTGTATATTCTTGTTTTTTGTGGTTGAGATTCTTTAACTTGTACTGATGAGTGATTACAAATATATTTTTCTATCAGGCATTTGCTAGGATTGAAAACCACTATTTTGTGAACAAGGGATTCTTCCCCTCTGATTCATTCCTGTTGGACAGAATTGATAAAATAAGGCATATCAACACCACAATCGTGCAGGTAAAATAACTTTAATAATGTACCCTCTAAAATGTAGATTCTTGATGTTTTTCTTTCTTAACTTTGCAGGGAAGATATGATGTTTGCTGTCCTATGATGTCAGCCTGGGATCTTCATAAAGCTTGGCCAGAGGCAGATTTTAGGGTGAACTAAAATGTTGCTTTTGGTCATTTGCTCTTTTTTATGTTGGTTTTTTCTGCATGCTATACTAATTATCGATAAAGTTTCAGGATAGAGATCTTAAAGTGATATTTTCTTAGATTTGATTTCTTCTTATCAAGAAACTCACACAGGAAGTTAAGAACTAAGGTTTCTACACAATGATGTGCATAACATGGTCAAGTTACTGAATCATTCGATGAAACAGGTGGTTCCAGATGCAGGGCATTCAGCCAATGAACCAGGCATAACTGCTGAACTTGTGGCTGCAAATGAGAAATTAAAGAACATAATCAAGAACAAAGGGGAGTGAAGTGAGTAGACAAAGCAAATAAGGAGGCCTACTAATCAAATGCTGCAAAATTATTTCAAGTGGCCATGCATTTAAAATCACTAGCATACCGTGTAAACTCAGGTTGTCTTTTTGTCATTGTCATAACAAAAACACCCAGATTAACCCAATTTCATGTTTGTGCATTTACAATAAGGGAAATAAATTATCATGGTTACGTAGGAATAATGGCACATGGGATTATTTTCTTCAGGTTCACTATTTTTTTTAAATCTATTAACTTTACTTGATTATCCAATAAAAGGGTAACAAGTACTCTATCCATTTTTATTTATTTAAGATTCTTTTTAGCAAAAAAAGCTATTTTTACAAAATCTTTTGATAGTTTGATAATACATTGATTATTTATTAGAAAGTTTAATAAATATTTTAAATGAATGAAATAAAGTTTCCTCCTAATCTGATTTGAGAATAAAAATACAATAACGGTAACTTCGGAATAATAACAAAATATTGATGAATTTATTTTTTCCAATTAATGTAACTAATTTTTAAAGGGTTATTTAAATCAGTTGAAAGGGTTTTATAAAAATGCAAGTGGCACCAAAAAGAAATCATGTTATTCACAGATCAAAACTTAAGCAAATAGTACAAATGAATCGTGTCTCAACTTACAATAAACACAAATTTTAGTGTGCTGTGGTAAACACAAATTAAAGTCCCCACCCCACGTTAACCACATTTACAAAATAATAAAGGAATAGAGTTGAAAACTGAAGTTACACTACAAGAACACTTTCTTCATCATCCATTTTCTCAACTAAAAATTCAATGATGATATTGAACAACGCCACTCCAACCCCCAACAGTAATTTCTCAAGTGCGTTTCTTGGTGTTGCAATCCTTTGGTACATGTAGACTGTGAAACTTTGGTTCCATAGGAACAGTTAATGCCCTCCTTCCCCAAGAACAGGGACCAGGAGCTGCTTCAACTTTACGTGGCTTTGTTGCTGCCTTTGGCTTCACAATGTCTGATGGCTTTTCGATAATAACACTAAGTTTTGTTGCAATGACAACCTTTTCTTTCTTCCTTGGTAAAGCACTGCAAAAAACACTTCCATTGGAATCAAAGATACTTAAAATACAAACACAATGTGTTTCACAATCTGACCATTACTTACCTCAGAGGCTTTAGAACTTTACGCTGCGTCATTTCGGATTTTCTTTTGAATTTATCATTCACATCAATGGACTTCTGAAGTTTAGGACCCGGATGATTTTTAAAAGGTGGTGTAGCAGATAATTTATGTTGCACCTTGCAGTTGGAGCTGTCAATTTGAATGCTACCCTACATAACGTTTTGGGAAGTCTCATCACACTGTCTAAAATACTGTTTATGCTGAAATATTTATAGGTGAAACATATTCTTCTGTGCATGAACTTACAGATTGGCTTTCTTGTGTTTTTGAGCTTGATTTCTCATCACAACTGCTATAATAATCAGTATCTGGTTCACTTTTTGTGGAAAAAGTTTCACTTTTCTGAAAGAAAATAAAGAGAAAGGTCAAATTTTGTATATTCAATAATAATGGAATGTTCACAATGGAACTGAACTCACTCGGTTTACAATCTGATGTTTCTTCCCACCACCTTTAACTGTGGTTTCTTTTAAAGGTGTGAGAATTTTTCTATCCAAGTTTGCTTCTTTAAGAATTCCCCTTTCCTGCAAGATATAATAAAATAACATGAATCACATTTGATTAAAATAAATTGTTTCTTAAACATAATCCCTTCCCTTACTTACATCAGTTCTCAGCTTAAAAGGCTTAGGATTTGTGGGCTTTAATTTTCTGTACTTCACAGCTGGAGAAGCAGTTGTGGTTGATGAAGATTTCTGTTTTAAGGTCAAAACCGTAAAGGTTATATACATAGTCAAATCATTCAATAAGGTGGGACTGAAAGTAAAATCAATCTATAACTACCTTTGGTGTTTTTCTCGAATCCTCATGCTTGCTCCCAAGAAGAGCCTTTTTTTTTGGCATGTTGTTATTGTTACTCATCTCTCTGCAGCCGCCAAGAATTCATTGATTTCACCAAGTTTAAGAAAACAACGGAGAGACAAACATTTTGAGAGAAATCAAATTCCTTACATATTTTCGTGAATGATTGAAGCATTTTCCTTGTCATCATTCTCAGTGAGCTGCCTCCCATTTTCTTTGTCATCATCAGAAGCCAATGAATTTTCTTCAGCGTTTCTCTTCTTGGATTCGGACACTTTTTCCTCAGCAGAAACCGAGTTCCTTATCTCTTCTTTTTCACTCCTTTCTGTAGTCATGTTCTCTTTATTGTTGGTATCTGACAGTGAGGTAGTGTCACATTTCGAAGCTTCTGACAAAACTTGAACTAAAACTAAGCTCTCCCCTCTTGTTGGTTCTTGGGAAATTTCATCTCCAAGAGATAGTTCAACACCACTTGCTGAAGTTCCTGGTTCATGGCATCCTTCTAGAGAGCCACATCTAGATTTCTCATCTATCTCCATATCACTAGAGTCATTGTGATGAGGCTTAGCAACCTGGTGTTTCTGAATGCTTTTCTTCACTTTCTTCTCCTTCAAACTTAACATTGAGTTAGTTTCTAGTTCCTTACGATTATTAGAACTCAAGGAATCAAACACACGGCTTTTAACCTCTCTTCCCCTCAGTTGCTTTTTGGAGGCAGTCACCGGCAATGATTTGGTTCCTCCTTCTCCATTCTCCTTCACTCCATTGAGTTCAAGCTTTTTCATTGCTGAACACAGTGCTCTCATTGGTGTTTTTAATTCTATAGAACTCTTGATCTTTACCACCTTCTTAGGCGACTGAAAAACAAGGGCCTTAGACACAACTCTGCTCTTAGGCACCCCAACAGTCAAGGTTTTCTTGCTCTGAACACTTCTAAACTGTTCTACATTGGCAACCTTCTTCTGATGGTTCCTTGGAGTGGTCAAGGCCCTGGCCACCGAAGGTGATGGCCTCACCTTAGCATTGGGGGTTGCAGCAACCTTAGAAAGAGGTTTAACTTTGACGTTGTTGTCGGTCATCTTGTGTGATAATGAGGAAATGAAGTCCATCCTTGACACCCTTGACTTTGCAGGAGCTGTAAGGGGGCACTTCAAATTTGAGCTGAAAACAACCAAATTGAACTCACAATAAATAAAACGTTCTTGAAGGTTTTAAAAAATGGTAAACAGTAATAATTGTGGTTGAATTCCTGTAATACCAATTATGGAAACAAACCTACAAGCTTTTAGTACAAATTATTTTGTAATCATTGTAGTCATAACTTTTGGCTAAGAGCTTTTAATTCTTGTAAAAATCCATGTCTCCCCAAGCTTAGTGTGTATTACCAATTGAGCCACACACAGTAGGAAACAAAGTAAAACTTAAAACCTTCACTTCTAGCCTCAAAAAGGAAATTAGATTAAACTAAAATGAGAGATTGAATGCTTATTTATATATTTATTTGTAATTCTTACCGTTTTTTTCAGTTTTTAAAATGTTTATGAATACACTGCAGTGACTATAGCTCATCATAAAACTTAGTTCCTGTCCAATAATGCATTTTATGCAAATCAAACCAAGATCCTCTCAGCCTCGTTAACTGATAGTGTGTAGTTTTACATTAGAGATGTGGTTTTCCATGTTCTAGATGTAATTTTCAGAAACTAGAAGTTCTAACTTTTACATCTCTTAAACATGAGTACTTAATTCTCTGCTTATTTCCAGAAGGTGAGTGTATAAACTAGTTTATTGGTTGAACGATGGCTACCTTGCTTCTCTTCTATTCAAAGCTTTTCTGAGGCGTACATTGGGACTTCTGGCTGCCATGACCTGAAAATCCAAGATCCATTCATCTATTCATCGTCATATTTACGTCCATAAGTAAGTAGAATGAGTCAAACAGAGTTGAAGAGGAAAAAGATGACAAACCCGAAGAAGAAAACTCTTGTAAACTGCATCAGAGTCCAACTCTTGTTCATGCCTTTGGTCACACCCTGTTGGAAAAAGTCACGTAATTCATAATCCAGAAGCTGAAAAAGATTTGGAATAAGATGCGAAGAAGTGAGAAGTTAAAGTACCAACACGTAAGCAGAACCAGTGGCGGTCATCACCGGGAGGGCGAGAATCAGGTACGGTGAGGTCCACGAACTTGGGAGCTTCGATGTTCTCGTAGAAGTCATCGTCTACTCCTAATTCCTCTTCTTCAATGATTGGTAAACACTTAGTTTCTGCCATAACCTCTTCTTCTTCTTCTTCTTCCCTTTGGAGCGTGTTGCTTTTGTTTTTGCTTTGGAGGGGAATATTGTCCGAATGTAATAAGAAAGACTTTGATTTTCTAACCGCCGACATTTTTAAAATAAAAATTGTCAGTAACTAGCCGTTATGATCTCAACAGCGGGTTAGAGAGAAACGGCATAAAGGGTCCTTTAGTCATTGCACTTATTTATTTCAGCTTGGATTGGATCCGGACTCTGCGTGATCCAAGCCCACATGTTCTTGTGGCCCATAACATTTTGACCAATTTGTCGCATTTCTCCATGCACACCAACAATGGCTTCCTGCACCCTATCATATTCAGAAAAGACAATTTTCCCCTTTTAAAAATGACTTCTAGATTATTCTTTCTAGAATATTTCTAGAACATACTTTCTGAAACAAATTTTATGAATTCTAGATTTAAAAGTGTGATAATTTTCTAGACTTTTTAAAATAATGTTTTTACATAAATTTGTTGAAATCGTGAACTTAATAAAATGTATACACATTGACAATTAACTAAAGTTTAGCATAAAAAAACTAATTATAAATTTATTTTAACAACTTAACATAGGTGAAACGTTAAAGTATACTAATTAAACAATATGAAAATAAATTTATTTTAACAGTAGTAAAATAATAAATTAAAATATAAATTTACACGTATTAAAAAATCCTATTAATGCAATATTATTTTATATCAAATTATAAATAAGTTAAATACTATTTTTAATTAAAAAAAATACCATTAAATCCATTGTTGTAGACACTTACACCGACTCAAAATTGCATTGTTTCTCTCTCTCATCGCCTACACCAAGATCTGCAACTTCTACACCACCATTTCTTCAACTCTACTTTTTGCTGCTTCCATCACTATCATCATCTTCTTTAGATGTGTTGGTTATATTATTTATGAAATGGTTAAGATAAATTAACACATTAACATGAAAAATGCTTATAGTAGGAAGTTTAAATTAATTTTAATTTTAATGTATTTATTAATTATGTTTAAAATTGAAGTATACCCTCTAATGGACAAATAAAAATAAGTAAAAGGTTGGTGATTATTTTATGAAAATACTTTTGATCTTAGATGTTGTAAAAAAATTGTGATCCAGTTACTTGATTCATTTCACCCAGTGTTTGGAAGGATGATATGATTAAGCTATGTGATTAAGATTTTATATTTTTGGTATATAAGGAGAACAACAATATTAGAATATTGGACTTTGTGGAAGTTGTTCAATCTTTTACTGTCAAGAGATAAAAATAGAAGTTATACCAAGTTATTTTAAACTTTTAACTTGTCCTTAATTATTATATATTTTCTATAATTTATAATGGGTTTATTTAATATTTAGAAACTAATAGAATATAAATCATGATAATAAATGTTATTTGTATTTTAAAAAATATAAAATAAAATATTATTTATGTCTTAAAATGAATGGGTAAAGAAAAGTGTTAAGAGAGAAACCAAATTTAGGTAAAATAATAACAATGAAAAGGTTTTTGTCCCCACAAAAAGGCAAAGCAATGACAATAAATATTAAAGGTCCATATATTTATATCTTCTGTCCTACATTGAATGCCATGCAAAATTAGTGGCCTTGCATTTGCCACATTACTTTCTAATTGTACACAAATTTATATCAAAACAAAACAACCTAAAGCTGCTGTCAAATATTTCTCAGAACCCATCTATATATTTTTTTTTTTTATATTTCAGAGTCTGATTTTGCAAATAAATTACAAATAATAAACCTTTAGTTGGTATACATATTAAGTGACATGAATAATACTTTATGAAACGAAAATAAATAAATAAATTCTACATCTAGAAAAATAGGTTTAAAAGACTATTTTAATTAACTAGTTTAATATAACTTGTGAAAATATCTTTAAAACAATACAATTTATTAATAATAACAACAAAACCTTAAAATTACTAATAAAAATAATAATTCAATTTTAAAATTAATATTTATGATTAATATTTTACATTTCTTAAATTTATATATAAACATAAACTTAAATTAGTAATATAAGATCTAGAAAATAAGTAGAAGTGGTAAATTTTAAATGACACTTGAATCTTGTATTATTAGAATGAAAAATACATATAAATTGAAAATTCAGTTATTTAGGTTTCATTTTAAAAGAATCATCATCTCTTTATAAGTTTTCTTTTCCCTTTTATTTCTCTTGTTTCTAAGATTTTAACCTCCTTGCTCATCAATTTGACTCATGATCACAGTACGTCATTAGACTCTTGGCAACAGCGAAGATTGACCGATCAGAATATCTGACAGAGTAAGTTCATTTTTGTTCATTTTTCCTTTTATCTTCCTTCTCTCTAAGATTCTGACATCCTCACTAATTAGTTTGACGATCGGAGTCTACCATTGAACTCCTGATAGTGAACACTACAAGATTACTCGATCAAAATCCCAGATAGAGTAAGTTCATTTTTTCTATTCTCTTTGAGTCAAATTTTGAACTTGTTAGGTTGTCTCTGTCTATGCCTTGCATGTAAATCTTTTAGCTTCAGGGTGAATTTCTGTTAGCTTAGGGACCTAGTGACATAGTTAGATTTTTTACCAGGACTTTGTGGTGCAGGATAATTATCTTTAAGCTTTTGGTAGATTTGGAACTCTTAGTGAACACCTACTTAAGTTTATGTAAGGGAAGCTCATCTTATTATTTTTAATAGAACCCTAGGTTAGAAAATCTGGATGTTATGGGGGTGACATGGTCACCAGTTTCAACTTTTGCTTGGTCACCAGTTTGAACTTTTGCTGGTAGGATTGTCTCTTTTAAAGAGTAAATTATTATTTAAATTAAAAATAATAATATTTATATTGATTCCTTATTTTTAATATAGTACTAAATTTTTTATTTATAAAATAACTAAATTAAATTTTTAAATAAAAAATTACAATTTATTAATCATATATATTTTTAAAAAATTGTAAACCTTATTTTCTTTGAAAAAAATGAAAAACTAGCCTAGTTCAAATATGAGCTGCAGTGAGGATAATCTTTCAGATGGGATTTTGAATTTAAAAATAAAAAAGGATTGGGTTGGATAAATAAGAGTGAGTTGGATTTTGTAAAACAAGTTAAAATATTCATTAGAGAAAAAAATTCTAATTATACACTATCCTATGATAATAAACATTAACCTAAAATAACCATTTGACTTTTTATTTTTATTTACACATAATTAAGTTTATGAAATATTTTGCATTAAATTTAGTTTAACTTTATTTATTTATTTTTACTTGAAATGAAGAGTACATTTTTTAAATTTTTTTTGAATTAAGACACTGAATTTAGTTCACTAATTGTTAATGGTGTATTTTCACAATTTTAGATTATTTGTGATAGATAATAAGTTGACTATGGAATTGTTTTGATATGATAGTTAGTTGTGAATATATTAATGATCTATCTAATACCTACCACCATGTTTAAGGCTATCTGTCCCCCCAATCTCCACCTTATTATAGTATATATTAAAACCCACTTTCCCAACCAAAATTTAAATTAAGCTTTTATAAATATATTAAAAGATAAATTTATATTAATTAAAGTTTCTTTCTGAAAAATAAAACTAAGTGAAATTTTAACATTTTGTTGATAGTTAAAGTTATTAATTAAAATTATAAAATGGTTAAACTAATCTAATGAAAATAAAATTATAAAAATGAATATTCGTATATGACATTTTTGAGTAACTATAAATTTAATTTTTTTATTAGTTTTAAACATTCGTAACTGCTTATTCAATTATCAATTGGTTTTATTATATTTCTGGTGTAAATATTATATTTGTATTATTCTTCTTATTTTTACTATATATAGTAATATATATAAAAGGATATTTTTTGTGTATATAACTTTTTTAAACTTATTTTTTATAATATTAAAATAAAATAATATAATTGACAGTTATTTTTTACATTAACAATTATATTATTTTATAAATTTTTTATTCAGTGTCATTTTTTAATTAAATAATTTTCTTATTTAGTAATTTTATTTATTTATTTATTAAATAAAATAATAATTAAATATATTTTTTATATTTTAAAATAATTAAATAACATATTTTTTTTTTAAAATAACGAGTATATAGTTTTTAATACCATTTTTATAAAATTATATACATATATTTTATACTGTATTATTTTTTAAATTAATTATTTGTAAAAGTAATAAAAACTATAAAAATAATAAATTATATATATATATATATATATATATATATTTTCACTGATAATTTAATAGGGATGTTTTCCATATTGGTGTAATGTGTTGGTGAAATTTCTAAAATGGGTAAAAAAAATTATTCACGTAATAGGTAAAGTTGTTAATGTTAAACACTATTTTCATAAATAGAATACCTGAAATTTAAGATTTGTGTATTTTTTAGACGGTTTATTAATTAAATTAATTTTACTCTAAAACAAACAACTCAATGTTTTTTTAAATTATTTCAATATTATAATTAGTTTAACTATTTATTAATTATTTTGTCATTCAAAAACCATTTGTCAATGTAAAAGGTATTAAAAATTATGTTATCAATTATTTTCTATCAATAACATTAAAAGTTAACCTTAAAAACTAAGATATTATTTAGTGTAAAAATTAAATAGTTGATGATTATATGAACCTCTACAGTGTTCATTATTTTTTCTCTGTTTTAAGAATTGTTTGAAGATTTTCTGAACTTGCAAGATAAAATGAGATGAAGAAGTGATTGCACCTGTAATAAGTAGAAAGGGAAAGAGAAGAAGGTAGGTTAGTTTGCATTTAAGTTGGGCAGTTATAACATGTCAAACTTCACTTGGAAAGTCCACACTTAGTTCCATCATCATCATCATCATCACCCTTTTCATTTATCTTTGCTTTACTTTTCAGGCTTTGTTCGATCTGTTGAAGATGGATTTTGAATACATTTTGGGAGGAATTACAGCTTCTACTATGGTGCTTCTATTTGTTCTGTTCAGTTCTGCATCAAAGAAGGAGGCCAAAGATTTAGCACATGCAGAAAATAATGGAGGCACTATGATAACAACAACAACACCAGAAAATGGAAACCAACATCAAGAAATTTCACCAACCATGGACATCATCATTGTCGGTGCTGGGGTTGCTGGTGCAGCCCTTGCTTGCACACTTGGCAAGGTAGAACAAAGTTGATACCTTTTCTTTTCATCTGTGTAATGTCTGTCTTTTGCAAATATATATAAAGTTACAAGGCATGTTATATAGGTTTCATAGAACATTTATGCTAAAGATTAATAGCTCATTTTTTTTCTTGAATATTTTTTTCCTTCAACCAGAAAAAAAAGGTTAAAAAACTGAAAAGTTGTCTTCATCTGAAAGTTCTTAGAACAGCACCACAAAGTACATATGTAGTCAGTTTCATATTTATAGTTGAGCTTGTAAGTTCTGGGTCACTTTTGGGATGGCGTAAAAGCTTTTTACATAATGAATTGTGTAGTCATTGTTGTAAAACGATGAATGATGCTGATATATGGTCCTTGTTTCAGGAAGGAAGACGAGTGCATGTTATTGAAAGGGACTTGACTGAACCAGACAGGATTGTGGGGGAATTGCTACAACCTGGAGGTTATCTCAAGCTAATTGAGTTGGATCTTCAAGGTAAGCAAGCACATGTTTGTTCCAGTGTTGAGATCACACGTTGACTAGATATTAAAATATTTGATATGAAGCAAATTTCACTTTATAAATTAGTTTTATAAGATTTAAAGTCCATTTTTAATATTACAAAGTATTGATGGATGGGAAATTGTATGAGAATTGTTGTAATCAATCGATTTTAGGTATAAAGAACTCCATTTTCCTCTGCTGTTCAAATTCAATACTCTTATTGACTGATGAATGTTGTGAGTTGTTGCAGATTGTGTGGGGGAGATTGATTCTCAGCAAGTCTTTGGGTATGCTCTTTACAAGGATGGGAAAAATACCAAACTTTCTTATCCCTTGGAAAAGTTTGACTCTGATGTTTCTGGAAGAAGCTTTCACAATGGCCGATTCATACAGAGACTGCGTGAAAAGGCTTCAACTCTTCCAAAGTATACAAACTTTTACCATCTTTTAAGGAAAATGTTTCTGAAAAGGATTTTTTTTCCTTTGCATGCTCTAATTGTTGGAAATGTGTGCAGTGTAAAATTAGAACAAGGGACTGTGACATCTCTGGTAGAAGAAAATGGAATCATCAAAGGGGTAAACTACAAAACCAGGAGTGGACAAGAGCTCACAGCTAAGGCTCCCCTCACTATAGTATGTGATGGTTGTTTTTCCAACTTGAGACGTTCTCTTTGCAACCCAAAGGTAAACATACTAAGTTTTTCTCTTTCTTTATCATATCACTTACCAGTATTCATTAGTTTTATCAATGATCAATCTTCATTGAAGAACTTCTCCTGGTACACATTGTGTCTATTCTGTTATTTTCAAGGTAATTGTATTAAGATAGACACTGTATCCTATATGCGAAACATTTATCTGCTTCCTAGTAATGGCTTAGAATTATTTAAGAGTGTGTTTTCTACTTAACTTAAGTGAGATGCATGTTAAAAATATATTAAGATTACAATGATAACCCTTCAAATATTCAGGTGGTATTTTTATTCTTGTACTCATTCGGATAGATTAATCTTATTCAGAATTTTGTTTTATGGCATGATTTTCATTTAGGTTTTGGTGTATATGGGAACAAACCTTTTCTGGTATCTAAATGTTAATATCTTGACTCCTTTGATATGGAAAAACATGTTTATAAAAGACAACACACCCCTTCATGCCGATAATGAGTGGTCCAAGGTTAATAAACTCATTAGGATATGTTCGAAATGACTCTGATATCATATTAAGAATTTAAGAAGTGGACTTTAACCTAACTAAACCTCATAAAACCAGTTTATAAGGTGAGTTTTGCTCTAATCTCTAGTCGATATGAAATGTTCAACCGTTTATTTATTTATGCAGGTTGATGTAGCATCTCATTTTGTTGGTCTGGTCCTAGAGAACTGCAATCTTCCATATGCAAACCATGGGCACGTTATCTTGGGTGATCCTTCTCCCATTTTGTTTTATCCCATAAGTAGCACCGAGATTCGGTGTCTGGTTGATGTGCCTGCAGGCGAAAAATTACCTTCCCTTGGTAATGGTGACATGGCTCGTTATTTGAAAACAGTAGTTGCTCCACAGGTACAAAGAAGTATCCTAGTCTTTGGCTTGACATAACATTCTAAATTATCAATGAACATATTCTTCAACTAACAACAATTTCTGTGTTTCAGGTTCCCCCAGAGTTGCATGCTTCTTTTATAGCAGCAGTTGACAAAGGAAACATAAGATGCATGCCAAACAGAAGCATGCCTGCATCTCCATATCCCACACCTGGTGCCCTTCTCATGGGAGATGCTTTCAACATGCGTCACCCTTTAACTGGAGGAGGAATGACTGTGGCTTTGTCTGACATTGTTTTGCTAAGGAACCTTCTTAGACCCCTCCATGATCTTCATGATGCTAATGCTCTTTGCAAATATCTTGAATCATTCTACACCCTACGCAAGGTTAACATTCATTACTCAAAGCTTAGTAGTCATGTATATACAGTTTCACATCATCAGCAAATCAGAAATCAATTTTAATACATACCACTCCAATAGTTATTATTAAAGTCAACAAACTCATCATATATATGATGATTCCTGAGTAGTTAATGTGTAAAAGGTCTATGCATGTATTATTTATTCTAAGTGAAAGAGTTTAATCATATATATTATCACTTATACACTTCCACCTAAATAATCAAGCTTCTTTTATTTCATAGTGAATAATAACAACAGTCAAATCATGTTTTATCAGTTGTATTGGTTTGAGAAAATGTGATAGGTTATTCTGGATTATGTTTGCAGCCAATGGCATCTACAATAAACACATTAGCAGGGGCATTATACAAGGTGTTTTGTGCATCCCCTGACCCAGCTAGAAAGGAAATGCGCCAAGCTTGTTTTGATTATTTAAGCCTTGGAGGTGTTTTCTCAGATGGACCAATATCTCTACTCTCAGGCCTAAATCCTCGTCCATTAAGCTTGGTTCTCCACTTCTTTGCTGTGGCTATATACGGTGTTGCTCGCTTACTCCTACCATTTCCTTCTCCAAAACGCATGTGGATTGGAGCTAGATTGATTTCCGTGAGTACCTTTTGCATTTCTTAATGGTTAAACATGCACCATCTTTCTCATATCAACCATAATCTTTGCTGCAACATTATCATATTCCAAATCATGACCAATTCTTGCATGAGAAGAATGTTTAATATATGGTACATTAAAAACTTGTGATTTTGAACCAATTTTGTTGTTGAGATTTTCAGGGTGCCTCTGCTATCATTTTCCCCATTATCAGGGCTGAAGGAATTAGACAAATGTTCTTCCCGGTGACTGTGCCAGCATATTACAGAACACCTCCTACCAATTTGAATGATTAAATATACATCTTGGAGAAAAGACATGCATGAACACATAACCTGTGTTTGCATTCTATGTATCTGTGATTACACCTACTAAGAAGGAAAAATAAGTGAGCCTAGAGGAGAATTGTAGTATAGAAGGCTCCATATATTGGTTTTGTCTGTCTGCAATATGCATATTTTGTCTGGATACAATTTTTAAACGTATCGTGTCTACCTCATACAAAAACTAAATGTCAAATCAAGTCCAAATAAGATCAAGTCGAATGACTGTTTTTTCCTGCACCTCCATATCTTCTTCTGGCGTCCATACACAACATAAAAATATATTTTTATCTTTTTTGTGCCGCCCCCATATAATAACTTTTAGATTGTGTAATCTGGAAACGCCATTTGAAAAAAGACTTCTGGATTACATATTCCGGAAGTTAAAAAAGACTTCCGTATGAGGTAATCCGTAAAGTAATCCTGTATCTGAAAAAAGACTTCTGGATTATATAATCCAGAAACTAATTACAAATTTGAAAAATGACTTCCAGATTATGTAATCCAGAATATTATATAAAGACATTTTTGAAAATACGAAAATCTATGGAGGTGAGAGAAGAAGGTATGAAAGTGCAGTACTAATCGAATTCTGTCCAAATGAGATAGAATGGAACCCACCCAAAACTTTTAATTGATAAGTGATAATATTATTAATAGAAGTTATACATATATATACTAATTGATGAGAAATAATATCAATGATTTTTTTTTAAAAATCAATCACGACACAAGGATATTATTTTAAAGTATGATATTTTTTTTATTTTTTTTCAAAATCATGTTTTTTTTACATAAATTTGTTTAAGTCATGTTAAGAATATAATAAAACGCATAGCCGTTAACAATTAGTTAAAGTTTAGCAGCAAATAAATATATGACACAAGTCTAACCGTTTGTTGTTTATCAAGTATTTGTAAATATAGGTGAAGCATAAAATTATCCTGATTAAATAATACAAAGATAAGATTATTTTAACAATAGTTACCTTTCATCGTATATAAGTGAGTGCAAACCTCACCTTATTGAGCTGGTTTTATGGAATTGAGTTAGGTTTAAAGTCCACTCTTTACTAACAATAGTAAAATTATAAATATTTCATTATACTAAGTATTATTAATTGAATAAAATTGAGTTTTAATTAAATTTTATATTTTAGGAAAGTGTTACTTGTAAAAATGACAAAAAAAAAATTTGGTAAGTTTATAGTAAATTTGGGAGTATTACATTCATATTTTCATTTTCTTACAAATAATTTTAAAATATACATTTTTATATCTCTATCCTTAAATTAATTTTAAAAAATGTTCAATGGTTAGAAAATAATTTAATATCACATTTTTTTCTGGATATTTAAAATATAATTTATGTCTATTTATTATAAATTTAATTATAATATAATTTATATACAAAAATATTTGTTATTATACATTTTAATCACATAAAATTAACTATTTATTTTGTACAAAGTTAAATACTAATTTTAATTAAATAAGAAAAGTATATATTTAACCCCAACTCAGCTAAGGATAGAGAATAGAATCTGGTTGTGATTGACAGCTACACCAACACAACACAAAATTCCATCGCCTCTCTCTCTCTCTCTCTTCTCCTCTCTCTCTCTCATCGCCTTCGACAAGACAGGGATCCCCACTTGGAGAGCACCGCCGTCACTGATTGAAGAGAAACTTCGGTGACGGAGCTCGCCACTGCCACCACCAACGTTTCAATTGGTCACCCTGCACTGCAACCCTCTTTCAACTAAAAATCGGTACTTTCTGCTGCATCCATCATCATCATCATCATCATCATCATCATCTATTTAACTGTGCTCCTTGTTTCGTTTTATTGAAATCCCATCGTTTACATTTTTTGTGCGTTTTAGGGATTTAACGATTTGATCGTTACTTTTTTATGCCATAAAGTTTCTCTGGGATTGGGAATTTGTGATTCAATTTGAAATTCAGAAAGTTTTTGGCACGGTTTTTTACTCAACAAGTTCAAGCGTTGAAAAAAAAACTTAATGCTGTGGTTGTGACCACATGATTTTAGGTTATTTGATTGATTTGTGCATTGAGAAGGTCTTGGGAACTTAACGATGTCTGTAATATGTGAAATCATAGTTTTGTTTTTGCCTTTTTGCTGCATATTTTGTCTCTTTCCCCTTCCCAACTCAAAGCAGTACAGCATCCTGGAGTTGTTTCATTGTTTTATTTAAGGTTGTGTATTCAATTAAAGTCTCATTTCTTTTGTTTTTTGTTTTGTTTTTGGGTAATATGGCCAGACACTGAAATGGATTTGGAGACTGAAAACAGATTAGCTGCTATCCTTATGAGGGAAGCAGCAGAATTACGGCGGCAGTCTGCAAGGGAAGGTGTTCTGGCTTATCTTCGAAAGCCTGACGTACGGACTCGGCCAAATTCGCGATTCCTCACTGCTACTGTACGTGGAGTTCAACAAGGTTATTTTTAGTCATATATTTTAGACTGAGCTTCATTACCATTGCCCTATATTGGCTTGAGTTTTATGGCTGTGCTTCTGAGAAAAGTTGTCAGATTGTGTTGGAATTAGGAAATGATATTTATGTTTCTGTTTCACTGTTTGATGATTGTATCAATAGCCTGTCTTTCAATTGATTTTTTTGAGTGCTGTGTATACCCATGAGTTCAAAACAATTCTTATTCAACTTTAATTTTGGGGTGGGGGGTGGGGGGAGGGTGGTTAGGAAGTAGATGGAGGGAAACAACTTACTGTTTCTAGTGGTGACTTGTGGTGGAAGGCTTAAATTCCTTCATATAAGCACACCATTGCAGCCTATGCTGCCACTAGCAACAAATTGCCTATGGCGGTTGGCAAAAAATCTGCCATGTTTCCATGGCACCACCATTTAAGAAGAATGCCCATGGTTTATATGGGAATTGGACATGCAGATTTGTTAGAGATTAGGATAGGTGCGTGTGGAAGTTGATTTTTTGGAAGGAAAGGGAAGAGAGGAAATGTTTTATTTCTAATAAATATTCTTTAATTTGCTAATCTAAAAAAAATGAAAGATTTGCGTAAACTTTAGAGGCTAAAGGATGATTATGTGGAGGACATTAGGAGGCTGTCTGGTCAGTGAGTAGTGCAGATAATTTTCGGCAGGAAATATTACTGCATGGCATTTTGGAACTAGGAAATGCAATTGGAGAAAGAAGAATGTGGTGAACACTTTTAAGATAGTGAACATGGTATGGGTTTTTTTGGAGAATTGTTTTATTGAAAAGAAATTGTTCGAGAGAAATAAGAGAAGTCACAAAAACAGTGGCAAGGTAATGGTGGAGCTGTAGATGTCATCTTTAGCTGCCTCATTATCATACTTACTAATACATTATAATAATATGTCTTGGGGATAATCAAAACTATTAGAATATAAAGTGTAAAGAGAGCCGTGCAAATTATGTAAAAGTTATTGTTAGCATTGGCTGACTCCATATATTCTCCTTTTTCTTTGCATGAACAAATAAGAAAAATAGAAAAGAATGCAATAATACCCAATATTGTTCCTTTGCTGGGTGTTAAAAGGTGCATGAAAAATAAACGAGAAAAAATCATTTACAGAATTAGTATATCACCACTCATCTATCCATATTTTTTTGGTTACACTTCATCCATCCATATTGTGTCTAAGATTTAGTTTCGAGTTTTTATTTAGTATAGTTCTTTAAGATAAAGATTTAATGACATGTTCTTCTTACTTTGTTGAAATAGTGCAGTTTTTTGGCTAACAAAGTTTTAGGTGAATCGTATATTGGACAAAGTTGTTAAATAACCATTACAGCATTGCCATAGCATTTTTTTACCCTTCCACCATAAGCAATTTGTAAACAGAGGTCCTCAATGGTGGTACCATCGGCTACATTGACAACCTCAATGTTTATATGGCAGAATTATGGCCTTCTGCCATCTATCATTCATAACCTTGATCAAAGGGTATGCCTCAAGTTGTGACTAGCATGACACTGGGTCTCATGAGTCATGACTACTTTACCCTAGATGAATACTGAAATTACTTTCATTTCTTTTAAGCGTTTGTGACAGACAAATCACCCTCCTCCTCCTCCTCTGTTGCTAAATGTTTTACATCTAATATTATGTGTACATGACCTGATAGTTTATTAGTAATCATATTGAATTTCTTTTGGTGTTCTCTACCAGCAAATCGAGTAGTGGAAGTGAATGAGATGTGGCGATTGCGGCACAAAGAACTGGAGCTTGATAAACGGATTAAAGAAAAATCAATTGATAAAAAAAGCAAAGATAGAAGTCATAGGGATGATAACTCATCAAGATGCACGGGAAGACATGCCGATAACAACACTAGAGCCTCTGCCTCACGTTCAAATAATAGAGAATATGGGCTGGATAAAAATGATAAAAGCAGCAGTGACAGAAGTCACAAGGATGATAACTCATCAAGAAGCCCAGGAAGAGATGCTGTAGTGGATAAAAGCCCTAGTTTCTATACTTCATGCTCTAGTGAAAGAGAGCATGAGCATGGTGTGGAAGGTTTAAAGGATGAAGAGCTTGAAGAGTTTCTGCACTCAAGGTATTATTTGTCTCTTATGCCTTTTGTTGTTTTATGTGTGTGCATACTCTAGTATAATATCTCTGATTTTTTTTAGAACTAAAGAAGCTCCATTTTGGTATTAGGACCAAACGAGGCAGAGGTGCTGTTGGCCCAAGGATGGATGAGACTGGACCTTACCTTCCTCCTGATGCAGATGGGGAGCCTGGTACTAGTCCGAATGCAAGGCATCACCGTGTTATTTTTGGTCCGGAGAAGCCCTTGTCATTGGGATCATATGAATCTTCTTATGAGGAGGAGCTCCATGAAGAAAGGCGGAAAAAGAGTAAAAGGTCTCACTCTAGGAGCTCGGACAAGGAGCATTCTAAGAGGCGCAAGTCCAAAGATAAATCTAAGCATAAGAAAAAGAAAAGGGAGGAGAAAAGAAGTAAACATCATCACTAAGGCTCTTATGTAACTTGATGTTTTCAGACGAAGGATATAGTCAATTTGGATGAAACTCGTGTTTGTACTTAGCGCATATGATTTTCTGTAACATGAAATGCAAATCTAACTAGCTTGGCCACAGAAAAGGTTACTTAGACAACCATCAAACATTTTAAACTTCAGCTTGGGGCGTAGGTTTCTTAGTCCTTCATCAATTGCTTGTCTTGACCTCAGTAGCTTGTTTGGAGCAATTCACCTTGTGTTTCATCATCATCCGGTCAATATCAGTGTCATGAATATCATGGACATTTTCCTATATCCGTGTCATTATAAACATTATATATTATCTTCATCAACCTCTCTAAAATTACAGCACCACTCACTTCATTGTTGGCATTCATTCCATACCATCATGGGTCATGGAATTTTCCCAAAATGTCAAACCAGAAATTATGTAACATGTAGAAGATTCAATGATGGCCCTTGTTTAAGTGTATGATGGCACCAATATCAACTTTTGTTGTGGATTACCCTATGTAGAAAATTATTTTTGCACTTACACCAAAGGAGTAAATTTCTTTTCAATATACTCCCTGGAAAAAAAAGCTCCCTAGTCCATCAAGACTAAAATTGAAATGTCATCATTGTATTGAAATTGTTGATGACATTTCAAGGTTTAGTCATGGTCTTATTAGGCTTCCAATACTATTAAAATTATTTGTTAATATTAAGTACTTGATAAGTAACCCTATGGAGTAAAGGGGATCATATGCAGATTTGTAAGCGCTTTATTTGATTTTTCTTATTTATTTATTTTGTTTGTTTTTAACATTACTTACTTTATAGAGTAATTTAATAAATCAAATGATTATAAATAACATATTTTTTTAAGTTTTAATACCTCGGACTTCAACTTTTAGTTTTTATTGTATTTTTTATTTTTTAATAAATTGGACTTCCTTGAGAAATTTTTAAATTATTGCATTCAACTTTTAGTTTTAAAAATTACATTCTTCTATTTTAATATTAATATTTTAATTTTTAAAGACTTGTTTCATTGTCCTTTGGTACATGTTTTCTAATTTATTTTATTTTAAAAAATTGAATTCAACTATTGTAATCAATACATTGATATTTACAATTAGTAATCCACCTTGATTACAGAAGCAATGGAAAACGTGAGGCCTGGTACTAATAATTATAATACAAACAAAAGGAGAAGACAAATGCAATTCAATAATTTTAAGATAATATAATTATTTTAGAAATAGTAGCTTTACCCAAGTTTCAACCATCTTACATTTTGATTAAGGCACGTTATACCATGTCATAGATTCATCAAAATTAAAGATACTTTAAATCATTTTCATTTTCAAAATACAAATCAAGATTACATCTACATATAACAGACACTATAACATATAACAGACACTAATACAATACAATAAGAATACAAAAATAAATATAATTTTATAATTTTGTTAGAATCATGCTAAAATTGTCAGAAATTCATCATATATTATTTTTTTAATTGAACACTTTACCGTCGGTATCTAAAACATAAACATGTGTTTGACACCAACACAATATTTAACTAAAACATAAACTTCTCGACACCAACACAATATTTAATAGAGTCCAAATCTTAGAGGAGTAAACACTTTAAATAGTGTATGCAGAATTGAATTATTGTACCTCAAATCAATGCATTTGTTGTCATTCTCCACTGTCTTACAACAAAATACGATGATGTTGATACACATAACATAAAGAAAAAGAAAAATAATTTTGATGTAAACGTATTAACAAAAATAGATTCTACCATGGATGAGGGCTTGTCACGTTCTAATCACTTTAACTATTCAGCCCCAACAGTTCTTCTGATTATCTAATGTAATCATCTACGAATCTAAGATGAGTATGTGAAATTAAGGTGAGAGACTGTAGAAAGATCATTGTCATGAATCTTCAAAGTGATGATCGGTCTCATCAAAGATCTCCTCCTGCAAAGAGATATTGATGTTAATAAAAGATTCAAAGGAAATAAAATTGTTCAGAGAGACCTTAATGAACTTGGTACCTGTAAAAGTTCTTCAATGACATCTTCCATGGTAATAATTCCAACAGCTTCTTCTTTTTCTGGCAGCGTTGGAAGTGTATTTCCATCTATTTCCAAAATATCTGAGTACATATTTTTTGACCATTTTCTGCTCCTGGAGCCACCCCTGTTGGAATTATTTGAGTTTGGAAAGCTCTTCCACTTTTGGAGTGATCTCTTGCTTTTCAACATATTATTATTCTCTTGCGGGGTCTTCTCCCCATCAATGTCTACCTTCACATCTCTCACTGAGCTCGTTTCACATGCATTACAGAGAAAGGGAGCATTGATTATGATGTGAAAGAAATTCTCAATTTGAAACAGAATGAAAACGAATTGTTCACATTAAGCATTAGATAATCACTGATTGTAATCTCATTGTGCATAGATAAATTGTTCAACCCAATTTGAGCATGTGATTACCATTGGCATGATTGTTGGACGAGTGTTGACCTGTCTTGTCAGTGTGTCTGATAACAACAGCCATGTGGCTATGGCCCTTCTGGAACTCGTTCAAAATATCATACAGTGGCATCGTTTCTGGAACCCTGTTATTATATGTAATGTAATTTCAGTGGTAGTTGTAATGTGTCTTCCTTAAAACTTGCAAAGCATAAAGAGAATACCTTGGGATTCTCCTTATTGTCACACTTTTCACCGATAACCCTTCTTCTGGGTCAATTCTCAGTAAATTCTTGACCTGAAAGTAAGATGTTTGCATGCTCAAAGTTAAAGCACATGCAATGAATCTTAATAAGTTTGTAATAATCTTCTTGGAAACAAAATTAACAGATTGAAGCTCACAGAAATTGGTGCAAATTTCTCATAACGGAAAATGACTGTTTAATGATGGATTGAAGAAAAACAAGAGACCCGATTCATACCAAGATAAGTCCAATAATGTTTGCAGTCTCCTCGTAGTAGACAGGGACTCTGCTATGCCCTTTCTCCAATATTAGATTCATCAATTCCCTGCTTAAAACAAGCATTGGGTTTGATGATAAAATGCTGTGTAAGATACATAAGGTAGTTTTCAATTCATAATTTTTTGAGTCACATTTACCTATCAAGCTTTGAATTAATATCAACAGAAAATATTTCTCTTATGGGAGTCATGGCATCACTGGCTGTCTTCTCAGAGAGTTCAAGTGCTCCAGCAATGATTGTTGTTTCATCATGTGTCAGTTCTCCACCTTTTCCAGCCTAATATAATAAAATTCATCATGAACAACAACAACATAAAGAAGGAAGCATGAGTGTCCAAGTGAAAGGGTCTAAATACATAGCCACAAAAGAATATAAGATGACTAATCATACATTGACAACCTCATTTCAAGATATACAACATGTGATTCATGATATGAAGAAAAAGTATTTTCATCATTTCATGAAAAAAACTGAAATTTTAAGCAAATAAATGGATTGTAGACTGGTGGAAATTGTCAATCTCAATATAAATAATCCTTACTGACAATATTCACAGTATTATTCACAGTATTGGAAGTAAATTGTAGCATACTAATGAAGTAACAAGATAAGCACAGAAAATTACAAGCCTTCAACATCAAGAGAATACAATGAATAGACGCATGCTCAATCCAAAACATCAAAAAGGCTCTGATACCTCATTTCCATGCAGATTTACAAGTGTTTTCAACTCAGCTCTACGGAAAAGTGCTTCATGTCGATGCCCAAGCAAATAGTCCAACAACTGGAAAACCAAATAAAGGGAACAAAAGAAAGCCAAGAAGATCAAGAGAATCAATTATTAACCAATTAAATTGGATCCATGTTTACTCGAACAAAACTAACTAAAAAAGTACTAACAATTGTATGTCACCTTGCTAATTGGATAGGCAACAGGAAAACATATCCATACAAGGACACGGACAAATGGAGCCACTGTTGCACCAATCGCTAATCCATACCGAGAACAAATTGATTGTGGTATAATCTACATACAGGTCAACACATGTCAGAACAATTTTACACTGCAAGAAGAGTAGCTAAGTCCAAAGATACTCTTAAGACAGTTATATGTTAGTGAATATGTGCTATTAAATGCAGCATTCTAGGATCAAAACATCAATTACTTCTAATGATCTGGTCTGAATTATTTCCACTGATGAAGTAATCATAATTCAACACGAGCTTCTGACTTTCCCAACCAGATGCATGTGTTATGTGTAACATATAAGGAGAAAACTTTCTCACCTCACCAAACAGGAGAATTAATGTTACTGAAATCAGGACAGCACCCCATGCAACAACTAGACTATCAAGAAAGATAGGAAGTGCCTGACAAAAGTAACACCCATATCCAATATTAGCAGAATCTTTTGGCATAACCATTTGATTAAATACACACTAACACATGATTTTAGTTCTACCTCCATGGCTGCAGCGTTGCAAATTAGAAGGGTGCAAAGCAACAAATGTTGATTTCTGACAACAGGCAATATCTTTGCTGTGAAGACAAAACACACAAGTTAAAACATCTCTGGATTCAATAATAACCTCCATAAGAATGTTCATTTCTATTTCTTCAGTGATAAAGCTTTCACAGATTAGGAATGATTCTCAGTATTCGAGTAGCTTAGTAAGGGAAAGACTTAATTATTATTAAAACTACAAATCACCAAACACCCTTGACTTAATTTTCTGCCCTGCTTACTATTCCCCCTTCCCAATATTTAAGTGTCACTTAAAGAAAGCTGATTAAACCGACCTTGTTTCAGTAGGGAAAAACTAAAATTGAAATGTTCTTACTCTGATTCAAGTAGATGGTTTAAACTTTTTAAGCAATAAACAAAAATCTCAGAACTGATGCATGTTTTGATTATGATGAGAAAATACCGGCATGTTTGCGGTCCTGAGTGGTGCCAGACTTGGCAAGAACCTCAAGATCAACAAGACTCAAGGACATGAGTCCTAAAGTGAGCCCTGACATCAATCCAGCAAACAACACAAGCAGCACAATTATCAGTAACCGTATGAAAAACTGAGTTTCACAGCACTTGTATTCCACCGCCATTGAAAAACCACTCTCCAACTGGTTGTCTGTTGTTGAGGACGATGTCCTTGTGTCTTAATCCTAGCAAGAGTTAGAGCAAGAACTCCATCGCTTTAAAGGGTATCCTAGTTATGTTGAAAAGATGGTTTCTTTAATAAATGGAATGCGTAGAAGGTGGAGGAGTGTTGGGTTTGTTTGAGAGTGGTTTTTTCCCAAAGAAGACTGTTGTCAAATGAATGCTAGAGTTGCTCAAACAGAACACTCTATCTGGGTAGGTCGGTGAGAGATCATAGTCATCGAATCGTTATGTAGCTTGCTAAAGAAGGGACCCACCACAGCACAAGTTGGAATTTTAATAAAGGTGCCATGTGTTTTTGAGTTGGATAATGCCCCTTTACTACTCATGCAGACACACACAAACACGAATACGAGATTGTTCCTGCTTCTGATTCTTGTTCTGTTTCCTTTTGGTAAATTAATGTTCCTCGTTCCACTACTTGTTGGAAAGAAGATGTATATATAAAGAGAACCGGTGAACAAGACACTTCTAACACTGAAACAGGAAAGAATGGATACTTCTTTCTTTCTTTTGTACGTGTTTCTTTAAAAAGAATTTTTTTTTCTCTATTGAAAATCATGTTTATAGTTGTGAAAAATACATATAACTTATTCTAAAGAATTTTTGTGCAGTGATATAAGATCATTTTTTAATAAGTAGTATATATAATTTACATTTTTAATAACTATCTAATAAATCAATTTTAATTTATAACTAGGTGAACTTTTTTTTCTTAATTAAATTTTATAAACTTAGTTATTTTTAATTAATTTAATTAAAATTATATATTTTTAATTCAATTTTTATTAAAAATATTTGCTCAATTTAGTGTTATTTTTTATTTTCATTTATATATATATATATATATGGTTTGACTTTGTTGTTAAATGTAGTCGCTATTTATGTTTTTTATTTTTAATTTTTTTATCCGACATTGACAGTGGGATGAAAGAACTAAAGAATATGCAACAGTGAAATAACAACACAACTTGAAAGAACTAGAAAAACTAAATAGATTGGACGTGAGAATATTTTAAAGAGTAATTATATTTTGACAACTTACTATAAAATATTAATATTTATAATAAAAAAAAATAAAAAATAAAAAAATGTTTTTAATGAAATATTAAATAAAATATAAAATATTAAAATAATTTTTAAAATTAAAAATAATTAAAATATTAATATTTAATGGGGTATAAAGTAGAACAATGAGTATTAAAGAATCATTTTCCTATTTTAAAACGACTCACTTTATATATTGACTCTCCTTGTAATTATCTAAAGAGTTTCTAAATATAAAATGTAAGTCTTTTTAAATCGATATTTCCTTAAACCATTTTAAAAGATATTTCAAAATCGATTCTTCAATAAAATGATGTTAAAAGTACTGTTAATTATTACAAAAAATATTACTACACTTTTTTAAGATTATATATATATATATATTTAAATAAACTTTACTTTTTGTCTTTTTAGATGCAATTACATGAGAAAGAAGAGTTTATTTCACGATAATGAAGATGGAAGAGATTAGAGCCGGAAATTAAATGAAAAATACGAGGTGTGCATAATAAAAAAATTTAAATTTTGAATTGGTTAGATAGATTAATATAAACGATGACTGAAAAAATTCTTATAATGTTACATCACCGTCAACTTCTATATCCTCTAATGTAATCTAACAATAAATTCTAAAATTAAATTATTCGATAAAAATATTAAACAATGTAAAAGCTAGAATCCTTCTAAGTAAATTTATCTTTCAACCAAAATATTGTTAATGATTATTTAATCCTAATAAGTATTTTGGTTGATGAATCTGCTTAAGGATATAAGTTTTGAAAGATGCTTTATTTAATAGGTATGAATTTTTTATCACATCTCCAATGAAATAACAATAATAAATAATTGTCAAAATGATACCTATCTTATTTTTTTCAATGTTAAATATAAAAAAATTATAATTATATTAATATTAAATGATAATATCAAATAACAATTGGATAAATGTTAAATAATTATAAAAAAATAATAAAAATATGAAATATGTAATTTATAAATAAATTATAAAATTAAGAACCAAATAAGAGTTAAGAGAAATCTTAAATTACTTAATAAATTAAAAGTGTTTAAGTAATTTAAAACGATAATAAAAATGAAAATGAGTAATTAGGACGAATATTTAAACTATGCAAGTATATATTTATTCTTGTCCTGTATTAATTCTCTATCTAGCACCATTTACACTTTTATTTCCCTAAATAGCACCCTTTTACTTTTATTTCCCTATCTAACACATTTTTGCTTTTATTTCCCTATCTAGCACCCTTTTGTTTTTATTTCCCTATCTAGCACCCTTTTGTTTTTATTTCCCTATCTAGCACCCTTTTGTTTTTATTTCCCTATCTAACACTCTTTTGCTTTTATTTCCCTATCTAACACCTTTTTGCTTTTATTTCCCTATCTAGCACCCTTTTACTTTTATTTCCCTATCTAGCACTCTTTTATTTTTTATTTCCCTATCTAGCACCATTTCAAAAATAAATAAATAATATTTTTTTTTTATAATTTTAATTTTGAATGCATTAAAAAATAAGTATTTGTAATGTTTAAAATAGTTAGAAATATAATTAATGAATAAAGAAATGAGTTTTTA
>Ga0123342_1001514_pt1 | contig 39075 bp, 21 predicted proteins | sample Turbeawhitnodule_FD_89960 | JGI IMG/M metagenome (GOLD analysis project Ga0123342, IMG submission 89960) | Root nodule microbial communities of legume samples collected from Mexico - Turtle bean Mexico white nodule | ecosystem: Host-associated > Plants > Roots > Nodule | place: Mexico: Nepantla...
AATATTTGAAATTAATTTGATAAATAAATTTTTTATGAAGGTATAAATACTTAGGTAAAGAAAATGAGAAAATTAATAATCAAACTTGAAATTGAATTTTATTATCAAGCTTGTTTGTGTGGAAAATTACTTTTATTGTGACATTCGGTTCTGCAATATGAACATTTTTTTTTCATATTTTTTATTAATCTAATAACCAAATTAATATATTACATTATCGTCAAACATGATCCATACACAATTATTCATTTTTTTATTACTTAAAACTAACACCCTTAGAAAATTATGTATCAAATTAATTTTAAACATTACATAACTTACTAGTCAATATCTAAACAAGAAAATTTTACAAGAAAATAAATATATATATATATATATATATATATATATGACATGGACAAAGTCGTGCCAAGTTGACACGACTTCAGGGGTTGACGTAGCAGAAGTCGTGCCAAGTTGGCACGACTTCAGGTTGACGTGACAAAGTCGTGCCAACTTGGCACGACTCTGCATATAAAGTCGTACCAAGTTGCACGACTTGCCCATATTTATAATTTTTTTGAAAACGATCCCATTTTAATAAAAACAAAAAAAAAAGCTCCATAATGGTCATAAAACCGAGACCTATTCTAAGTAGAGACGAGAGCGCTTAAAAAGCAAAATAACGAGACATTTATGTTCCATACAAGAACATATGAATAACTAAGATTAGATAATTACATATTTGTGTAAGTTTTATATTTTTAATGTTTTTTTTTTCATATATCACTTAAATTATGAAATTATGTGTTTGTATAAGACATTAACAAGCTATAAAGTTTCTCATTTAAATTATATTTTAAAATTTAAGATGAATTATCTCTATAACTAGCATAGCTCAAACAATATCATAATTTCAAAGGAAAGATAGTTGTTATGTTTCCTTTTACTTTATTTCTCTTAAAAAAAAATATGTTATGTTTTATGAGAATATATTATATTATATATGTATATATATTTGTAGCTTTGGTATAATTATATATTATTGAGGATAAATAATAATTTGAAGATCTTACATTAATATAAAATTATTTAAAAAGTTATTAAAGTATAGATTAGGCGTTGGTAACGCGGTAGCGTGGTCCAGTCTTGTATTCCTTAATTAGCCTCTTTTGAGGCACCTTGCATCCATGAGTTAACTCCCCTTCACACACGCAATTCACATTATCTCTATCAACCACTCTATTCACCTCCTTAGCTTTGCCAAACTTCTATTCCCATAATTCTTCTGCCATATCTCGTATTCCAAGATTAAAGCCTTTCTTAATCATTTTTTCAGCAAATATTCAGCACATGTAGCAACCCAAATCTGACTTCACTGTTCTGCCAAATATAAGGGGAATGACCATTCCCATAGACTTTATGAAGCCTTGTAAAAACAGTGCTTTGAATCCATCTGCAGGCAAGGGAAGAAACTAGGAAGTTGATGTTTAATTTTGTCCTTTTACTTTTCTAGCAAGTTTGGGGAATATACACTTTGCTTATGCTGACCTCGTAAACTCCACCCAACAACACAAAATAATGTTACAAATGAATCAACTTTGTAAAACTATCTCATGGCTAATTTGTAGTCATATGATTAAATGACACAAAACAAAGCTATCAACCCAATATATTGTTTTTATAACAAGTTGTTATTACATTGTTTTTCTATTCTCTATGTTATATCTTTTATAATCTATCATTTTCCTAACAATTAGATATGAGTAATCAATGTGAATCACCTCTTCATATCAAATTCTATTATGACGTTCTTAAACTCTATACAGTTAACTTTATTTTATTTCATGTACAAATTTTGAAGTAGATATTATAAAAATATATTCTAAAATTTAAAATAGTTAATAGATAAAATCGTTAATATTAAAATTTTTATTAATAATATAACTTTGTCTATATGTTAATAGCTTTTAATTTATAAAGTAATATCTAACTTATTTAATATAATAATTAATTAAATTTTATTTTTGAAATTGATTGTTATTTAATATTTTTTTACAGTGATATCTAAAATGTTAAGCTTTAAAGAAATTATAAAAGTTAATAAATTTAAAGATAGTATAAAATAATTTGTACATATGTTTGTATTATATTGAATTGATTATCTACAAAAATATATAATATTTTTAGTGTAACTTTTTTTTTCTAAATATAAGATATATAACCATTAATTATCCTACCACTATTTCATTCAACTTTACTTTTTTAACATCCTTTACAAAGAAAAAATAGAAAAAATAAATTAAAATATTTTTTAAAAATTGTTTTTTTATAACTTTTAGTTACTTTTGAAAAATATTTTCAATTTTTTTAAAAAAATACAATTACTTTGACGTGTCAACCTCTGTATTTTTGCTACTGCAATATTATAATTTTTAATATTTTTTTGCATTTTTTTATAATTTACTTTAAAATATTGATCAAATGCATACTTATTTTTAGTGCAAATTTTAGGAAGTACATTTGATGTTTTGACAATTACCTAATTCTAGATATTTTATGGATGTAGGAATAAAAGTAATAATAATAACAATTTGTATTCATTTAATGTCATCTATGTTGTTATTTTTATAAATGAAGTTAACTAGGGAAGGTCTTTCTGGTGGTGGTAAATCTGTGCGACATCGTTGTACGCTTTCATTTATTTATTTACAAGTACAAACGGTTTTTATATATATATTTCTAATAATATTTTGATAGCTTTAAGCTGTAATATACTATTAACATAGGTAGGGAATTCTCTCACATGGGATATCACTCTACATAGTTTAAGAGAGATGACTTTTTTTTATATTAAAATTATATTATATTAGTAAATGTTTTAAAGAGTTCTGATATAGTCTAATCAGAATTATGAGAGAGAATATTTTCCTTTTAATCATATATATATATATTCATACTTCTGATTTTTTTAAAGCATTTTAATATGTTCTGTTTAAATCATTTTAATAAATTTAAAGATATAATTTGTTAATTTAAAGTTTAGTTCAAAACAGGAAATTTTACTAAAATGGTGCACTTTAAGTTTAGAATGATGTAAATGGCAAGTGCCATAGAATTTGATTTCTATTCAAAGTTGCCTTTATGGTTAACAACTTTGCATAAATATCGAATGAAAAAGTTTGACACACCATTAACAACTTTAAAATTGTCTTACAAGAAATGCTTTCTTTCTCACATCACATGTCTAATCTACACTAATTGTTACTTTGTTGAGAATTTTTTCCTTACATATGGCTACAACAATTTTCACTTTGGTGGTATGGGTACAATAATAACAATGGTCACAGAGATTCTTTATGTCAATTAAGTTTGAATTCAAAATTACATTCATTGGTGTGGGTGAATTCAAACTTATATTCAAACTCACAATGTTTCAGCATCTCTATTTAATAGACTCCTACATGCAATACACATTCAATCAAACCCACTTTCATATTTCTTTAGCTTTGCCATTTTTTTGGAAGTTCTTAGGTGTGGCAATATGATACACAACATCATTATCAACATCATGTTGAGTCTTCTTCTCAACTTGAATCGTTTAAACAATAATCTTTTCGTCTACTAGGTGTTCAACCGACCAATTGTTCGGATATAGGGATCAACCTCACATGTCATTCCAATCGTCATTCCATCAACCACCTTTCAACTACTCAACATTTCCATCTCAACAACACATTTTTTTGGTCCATCAAATTCCTTTGCAACCTTTACCATGACCCCCCATCTGCCTACAATTCAATGTCATTCATGCAGTATTATGGACCAACAATACCTTCACAGGTGTCCGGAAATCAAAGTGAAGACAATGAAGTCTAAGGCATTAACGATGACATTCCACCTCCACCCCCTCTACCCTTCTATCTGAACAACAACCACGAAGACAATGGAGAAGATCACCTTGTGTCACAACTTCTCATAAATGACAATTTTTCCTACATTTCTATTTTCTAATCATGTATAAATTGTACTTATTTATCATTTTATAAATATTATTTAAACACTACCCCTTTTATTTATAATTATATCAACTATAAAACGCTACTTCACGAACATAATTTCAATTTTTTTAGAACAACAAAAATATTTTTAATTTTAACAATATTTAAAATGTACTAAATATTGTATATTTATTACACAATCTATTTTCAATCCAACTTAATTTTATGTAACTTTGTCTTTTGTAAAAAAAAAAAAAAATTAATTTTTTAATATTAGTTATCTATAAAATACATTTTTTTTCACAATATTCTTATTCACTTCATGTAATTTTAAATAATTTTTAAATTTTTATTAAATTTTTTAATTTTAGAAAATATTAATTATTTAAAAAAAATCAACTAAATTTACCATTTGAATTGACAATTTTAGTTGAAATAAAATATATTACCAATTTTATTTAAATTAAAATTCTCAATCCAATTAACAACTTTTAAAATAAACAAATTATTGAATTTAATTAATGTTATATCATTAATAATTTGACTCATAAATATTTATTTTCTATTTTTTTCTCCATTTACTCATTTACGTACTTCTCAAATACATCATTTTGATAAAATTTCCTTCAAAACAAATAAAATTAAAATCCCTACTGTCGGGTAGTTGGGTGGCGATGTGAAATTCATGCAGAGTAACTCAATGTATGTGGGACCAGTTTTGTAACAACAAATAGCACTAATATTTTTTATTAATTTTTTATTTATTTAATATTTTGTTTATAGAGTATATTAAAAAAGACTGTAAGAAAATTTATGAAAAAAGATATAGCAGCATTGATTTTTTTATTTATTTCTAGTATGTATATAGTATAATATACTTTATAAGTTATGGTAACAAATATTTTAAAAGATTATTAAAATCAGTAAAAATACAAAAGCTATCACACTTCTGGATTCATATTTATTTTTTTATGAGAATTAAAGAAATAGTTATCATAATAAATAATAATGAAGTCATAAAAATTATAAAAATCATTTGTAATTATCTATAAATTGTTAATATTAACATATATATATAATATTTTCATTTTCATGCATTTTTATCACATCATATTAAGGATGACAATGCCGACGGATGCGGATCAACTGCATAAGATTTTTTTTAAATTAAAAATTAATTATAAAAAAAATATTTTTGTTGTTGGAAAAATAAAGTTTTATTATTGTTTTAATTCATCCAATTAAGATAACAAATATAAAGGCATTCAAGTACGAGACTTGCCAGAATGTTTGATTAAAAATAATTAAAGTTTTGTCTTGCATATATTTTGCTTTTATATGTATGTAAAATGTATGAGAGTATCTTATTAAAGTTTTGATACAAAAGATTTAGATGAACTCTCTTATTTATATTATTTTTTTATTAATAAATTTTAAATGTAAAATTTTAATTAAAACTAAATCCACTCTTATTTTTAATATTAACTTCTTTAGATGTTTAAAATAATTTTTTTACATTAAATTTAATTTTTTTAAAATAAAATAAAAGTCACACTGCAATAATAAAGTATGAGTGAGATATCATTTTTTTTGTAAAAAAAATAAAATAATTACTTTTTCTATTTATGTGGGCCAGAGGGCCAACCCGCCTCACCCCGCATTTGGCCCACACGGACTGTGAAGCTAGATTAATGAGTCCGTCCTCATTATAGCCTATGCCTTTAGTATCCCATCAGTTTCTCATGACCTGACACTTTAGTTTATGTGATCGGGGCTACTAGAGGAACTTATGATATCATTCAATATCCTATAACATAAGCTCACCACACTAAATGCAAGTTCTACCTCTTTCGGTACCATATATCTTATCAACAAATCTTAATAGATTATGGACACCAACCTCTGACTCTACTTGACTTCACACGTAAAAAGTAGATTATGAGTACTAATCTTTGGCTATCACTTACCTCAAAGTACAAGCATATAACTATATACATTAATAGTTTCAATTTCATCTTGATAGAAGTCCATGCTATGCGGGACCTAAAATGATTATCTTTCTATTGAGTTATTTTCGCTTGAGAAAAAAAAATTAGCCTTTGTATTTTGATAACATCATTGTATGATAGAAAAGAAATTGAAAACAAAAATAGAAAAGGAATTTTTCAAAATTTGTATTTCGATTGATTTTGTATTTTAAATATTTATTTTAATTTATTTTTGTAATTTTTTAATGAAATTGTGTTGTTAATATTGTTTCGCATACTTACGTTGTTATTAGTTATTTTATAGTGATGATGTATTGGATTCTGGATTATGAATTACATTATATTAAATTTATTTTAATTATTTTATATATTAATATTTATAACAGTGTACATTTAAAATTTGGATTGAATTTATTGAATTATATTACATACAGAGACCATTGATTTATTGTTTTTATAGAATCAATGATAAAGTTCATTTTTACTACCATAATACTATTGTTTAGATCCACGAATTTACATAAATATATATATATATATATATATATATGATTATCTACTCTCTTTCATCTCATATACTCGACATTTATCTGTAAATGTAATTTATTAATCAAGTATGACGTTTATTGTAAAAAAAATTATTGTATTAAATTACTGAAGTCGCCCAACTAAACTTCGAATGTGTCAACTTCGATTAAATTATATTTTTGTAATTCACATCATTGAATTGGGTAGAATTTTTTTTAGTATATCTTATTAAATTTAACAAATTCATAATCGTAAATATGATGAGCCAGACTAAACTACAAAAAAAAAATATAAAAATATTATTTGTTTAGTAATTTAATGATAAAAATATTTTATGTTTTATGGTGTAAATATTATTCATGTATTTGTTATAATTAATGTAGCTAGCTACCTTATAAAAATAAAATAAAAATTAAAAAAATTATTTGAAGATATTATTTTCTTTTAAAAAAGGTAAATTTTTCTAAAAGGTGATATTTTTTTTTATATTATCCAATTTAATGACGAAATTCAACCAAATAAATTTATTAGATTATAGAAAAAAAAGATTAAATTTGATTCAACTTGGATTACTTACAGTTAGGTAAAATAAAAACGCAATAAAATTTATTATCATTACAAAAGAATTTCATTAATTGTTTCATTAAGGGTATATATTTATGATTTAATAAGGATAATATAATATTTGGTCATAAAAAATAAATTTTTTATAGCATATAAGATTTTGTGTGTGAAAATTTTGATTAAAGTTAATTTTTAAAAACTTGATTTTATAGGAATGTTATTTTATAAGAGATAAATCAAGTATGAAAACATTATATTTTAAATTGAGGATTTCTGCGAAACTATATTTTTTATTTCTTTTTTATCAAACACACCTTTACTTTAAAATAAAGATGCTTTAGCGTTAAACTTTACTTTTTAATTTTTTTTAATTAAATGTGCAACATACAAAATTAGTTATTAATTACACTTAAAGTAATAGAGAGAAAGATAAACCATCCTTAGAAAGGCGTATCACAGTCGTCGTTTTGTTTTTGGATTGATTAAAATATATGATATATCCTCTTAAGAAAATATTAAAATATATCATATTCTACATTAAGATATTTTATAAACGATTCAATAATATTACCATTTTTAAGACTAACATCATTAGTATTATTACTTGAAGTATAATTTAAAGATAAGGTAATTTTGACATTATATCATAAAAAGAAGTTTCATTTTTTATAATTACTAATTCAACCATGATTTTGATTAACATTTTAATTTCAATTTAACGACAATTTAGTTAACTTTTTGCACTAACTATATATAGAATTAAACTCTTTTGATTAATACCAATTTGTTAAATAGCGTTTTACAATATAATTCATAATTTTATAGTAATATAACTAAATAACACCTATTTTTTTTAAAATACACTGGTGAAGCATGAATCACAGTCTCTAATTCAAACACGCACTGAATTAAAATTAAAACGGGAAGAGTATAAAATATCAATTAATTATTCCATATTAAATTCGAAAACCGCTAACTCAATCACGATTCAATATTAATGAATGAATTAATTAATTAAATCACCCAACTTAATATTAATTAGATTAATATTTAAAACATAACTGTGAACTGCGCATACATGAATGCAATACAATACTGGGGAACAATTACTTAGGAAAACCTTTAAACGATTTTGTTAAGCATGGAAAAATTTACCACATTAATATTTAAAACACTAATTTAGCTATTAATGCAATGCAATACAAGGAAACAATCATCTACAAATATTTTATTAAAAATCTTACTTTAAAAGAAACAGTAAGATAAGATGACATTTTATTAAGGAAATAATATAATATTTTTCTCCAAAAAGATATAATCAAAAGAGTATGGTCTCTTAAACTAAATTAATTTCAGCCATTCATTAGGACTAGGTTAAAAGCATTGGTTAATAAATTCCGAATAAAAAGTATTGTAGGAAAAACTAAGACTTGAGCGTAAGAAAAAGAAATGGAGAATTAATAGAGTTTTGAAGAAGTGGGGAATGTTGATGGTAAAGCAGCGATCTTGATTTCTGACCAAATTGACCCTGAACCTCGGAGCTGGAATACCGTGGGACCCACATACCCCACCAACCAAAGCAGAAAGAAACATAAAATTTCCATGGCGTGACAGGGAGAGAGCGAAATCGAACCGAAACGTTTCGAAATATTTTTCTTGGCATAATAAAAGGGAGAGAGAGAGAAAGAAAGAGAGGGAACGCAGATTGCAGAGAGCAGAAGAGGTGCCTCTTACTCGTCATTCACCGTTACGAGTTCGACCCTCCTCTCGCTCTTCATTCCTATTCTCGTAGCTACAACACGCAATAGTTGCGCCTCTGAAATCGTAGATGGAAGAGAGTTTCGTTTTCCAGGGGAGCGATATCAGATCTCTCTTGTCCATCCTTCAGTGGTGGGCTTTCAACGTCACCGTAATCATCGTCAACAAGTGGATCTTCCAGGTTCCCGCACTTCTCTTCCTCTCATTTCATTTTCCAAACATCCGCCGATTCGCTTCTTCTTTTCTAATTCATGAGATTTCTTTTCTGTCATCTCGTCCATTTTCTTAGATTCCGCCGCTAGGATGCTCCACACGGATGCCTCGTGCGTCGTGAAACTGTCGGAATGAAATTGCCATGGATTACTGTTTTTTTAGTGTTTCTGCAGATTGCTATTTTCGGCGATGTGTTTTGATTTGTAGAGTTTCATATCTTAGTCGAAATCCATGTTGTGCGTCTGGATCGAGTTTTTTGTGCCTGTTTGAAGTGGCTTTTAAAATTAACGAAGATAGTCATAATTAATAACAAAACTAAACGTGATCCTAGCGTGTCCACCGAGTTAGATTGTAATTCAATAATCGTGTTTCGTTACTGATTTAGTTAATTGCCCGGTACTTCTGCGTGCGTAGGTTTCTCTTAATTTCTCAAATTATTAGCCTGGGTTTTGTTTGATTTTATTTTCTCTCTGATCTTGTTATGAATTTAATTTAAATCTAGATGTTTTGTTTATGGCGCAATTGACCTGAGACTATCGTTTGTTAATCATTGCAAAATCCATCTGTTTTTGAATCTTGGAATCTGTCATGTGAATTTAAACAGCTGAACTAAAATCTGAAAAATACTGTAACTGTAATGTAACTTTCCTACTGTGGAGTATAACTTAGTGTGAATTGAAAATAAATTAAAAAAATATTCTTACCGGTATGATGTGTGGTTTAGTTTGTGTACAGCAGTAATTGTGTCTTTTTTTATGTGTGGTTTAAAGCTTCTAGAAAGTGTATTTTTTTCCCTTGGAGATTAGGCTTTCTATTGGTGTGTACATTCTACAAGATTCTATTCTGTTTTTTGCTTGTCAGTAAAGGTCTGATGGTTTTCTTAGTTTTCATTCCTGGTTCTCAAAACTCCATTTTCAAGGGAGTTGTTTCAAAATAATCATTTCATGATGACATTGATCTGTAGAAAAAGTTTTGTAACGGGGCCAAATTGATTGTGATCGCCGAGTTTTTATATGTTCTGTGCTTGTGTTGTAATGAATAAAAAGGTTTATCAACATTGACCACTTATTTTCCACATTCCATGTGTATTTAGGATTCGTTGTCGTTGTATGGATTATAAACACTTTACCTTCTTTTTTCTTTTTTTTGCAGAAATTGGATTTCAAGTTTCCCCTATGTGTTTCATCAGTCCACTTTATCTGTTCAGCCATTGGGGGATATGTGGTAATTAAGGTGCTGAAACTTAAGCCACTGATAACTGTTGACCCTGAAGATCGCTGGCGAAGAATATTTCCAATGTCATTTGTGTTTTGTATTAACATCGTGTTGGGGAATGTGAGCCTACGATACATTCCAGTTTCTTTTATGCAGACAATAAAGTCATTCACACCTGCCACCACAGGTAGGTTTAATAGTCGGTGTTAACATTTCTGCCACATATATTCTACCTGCTTTATATTGAGATTTGAGGATATTTACAATTACACCTGATCTTGGTAAACTGGTGCAGTTGTTTTGCAATGGCTAGTGTGGAGGAAGTATTTTGACTGGCGTATTTGGGCTTCTCTTGTACCCATTGTCGGAGGGATTCTTCTCACGTCTGTAACAGAGCTTAGTTTTAATATGTTTGGATTTTGTGCTGCATTATTTGGCTGCCTGGCTACATCTACCAAGACTATTCTTGCAGAATCTCTTCTGCATGGATACAAATTTGACAGGTACGATCTCTATGCTTGAATTCCCTTGTTGTTGCTAACTTTGTATTTTGGTTTTCTTTCCTTTCTCTATTTTTTCCCATTTCTGGATTTCCCACTATGTAGACTTTCCCCTTCAAAGTTATTTCCACGTCTGTAATATTCTTTATTATGGAAAGTGGGTTTTACCCCATACATTGCGTTTTTTATTAACCATTTTTCTTATGTAGAGCTAGGAAGTATTCTACATTGGAGCTAAGAACACCTCTGGGTACTGCTTAGTGCATAGTTGCAACAAGTCAATCACTAACAAACACAAGCAAATATGTCAAAGCAAAAAATTATGAATTTCACCCATAAGTTAATGTAGAAGGCCCTTTATATGGTTATTTTATTTATTAATGATCAATATTTATGCTATATGAGAATACTAAAACTGAAGAGTGCATTTTGAAGTATAGATACGACACCTTCACATGCATCTTTATTGTTGTAGGCATGTAGCTAAGCAGTATGTCTTAGTATAGTATGGAAACAAGCATTTCTGATCACAATAATGTTTCTTGAGTTCCTTTGGATTTGTTTGCTTCAAAAGAAACGGAAAAGTGTTGTCACCGGATAACTGGTGATATTTTATTTTTTGTGTACTTGAAAGTTTAGGAGGGAAGGCTTTGCTTCATTCCAAGGTTAGGGTCATGCCTCAAGCCTTTGTAAAAGTTATGTTAGGACTCCTACATTGAGTAGGATGAGATACGAACTTAAAGCCTTGAGGTTTTCCCATCTAATGGACTAGTCTTTTGAGTTGTGGATGTCCTTCCTCAAAAAGGAGTAACAATGTCACGAGTTCTACGTTAAGTAAAATGAACTACTTTATGTTGTTAGGAAAAGGGATATTTATAGGCTGAATTAGGGTGCACATAAAGTAAATGAACTATTTGATGTTGTTAGGAAAGGGTTAGTTATAGGCTGAATTAAGGTGCAAATCGAAACTTATAGATGAGTGAAACCTTCAAAGAAAAAGAAGAGCTATCACCAGGTCAATATTGATAGAGTGAAGCTGTTTGTGGATGTCTTTCCTCAGAAAGGAATAACAATGTAAGAGTTCCACTTTGAGTAAAATGAACTACTTAATACTGTTCCACTGAAATTGCACCCAAGGCGTTTTTTTTGGCAATGACGATTGGCTTTTTGTTATTCCTTGTATTTGTCTTGGCTGTACTATTTTATTCGGGTCAAGTCTTGGTTTCTCTGAATTGCTTTCCCATGACGTTTATGCAGCATACAGACTAACTTTTCTTTGCATATCTCTTTAGCATAAACACAGTTTATTACATGGCACCTTTTGCAACCATGATCTTGGCGCTTCCTGCCCTGTTACTTGAAGGCAATGGAATCCTTGAATGGTTTGGTACCCATCCATATCCTTGGTCGGCTCTCATCATTATTTTTAGCTCCGGGGTGTTGGCTTTCTGTCTTAACTTCTCCATTTTTTACGTGATTCACTCCACCACTGCTGTGACATTTAATGTTGCCGGAAATCTTAAGGTGAGATTTATTATTTATAACTTCATGCATTATGATTTCGTATTAATGTATTTTGAGAAATTGTACATTTTTCATAGTATCTAATACCCTGAGCTGTAAGCCCACATTCTTCCTGCACGAGATGCGTTTCTCTTGGACTTTGTTTCATTCTGCCTTAACATTTACTCCCTAGTGGCATTCAATTTATTAATCTTCATTCTGACTTTCCATGTTAGTCATTAAGTGCATGGTAATGTGCTCGTGTTAAAGGATTAGTGAGTTTTCTTGACGGTGAAACTTAACTATATGTTAATCCCACTCTCTCAAACTCTTTCATTTTATTTGTGATTTTTTGGAATATTTAGTCTTAATTATTTTCTTACTTTAAAATATCAAGAAAAAATAATTTATATTCCTAGAAACCCTTATTTATTTTAATTAGTCATTTTCACGTTTTGTTAGTGTTATAAACAAGAGCAAATGACATTATTTTGTCACGGTAATTGATGTACTCAATAATTTTTAAACGAGAAAATGAGACCAAAGTAATAATTATTTTACATTTTAAAAACTAACCAGAATAATGTTGTTTGTGCAGGTTGCAGTTGCTGTCCTTGTTTCTTGGCTGATATTTAGGAACCCAATTTCATATTTAAATTCTGTTGGATGTGCCGTGACTCTTGTGGGTTGTACATTCTATGGTTATGTGAGGCACATGCTCTCCCAACAGCCACCAGTCCCTGGAACTCCTCGGACCCCCAGGACTCCCAGGACCCCTCGTAGTAAGATGGAATTGCTTCCTCTTGTAAATGATAAATTAGAAGATAAGGTCTAGTTTGTTTAGCTACGCTTGAAGCAGGTTTCAGCCTTTTGGAAGCCAGTAATAGATAGTTACAAAAACTCTAAAATCACTTCGCTTATTTATTGTTAGATTACCCAAAATTCTTAATACAAGGTTCTTTCGTTTACCTACTATCCTAGCACTGCACTGTAAAATCGCGCCCTTCTCAACTTTTTGTTATTTTTGAAAGTGCACACATATTCATATAATTAACGTTTATTGACAAAAAAAATTGCCGGTTCTAGTAAACCGCGAAGAGTGGGTAAACTGCATGTGATTTACAATACACATAATTTAAACGATAAATTGAAATATGGTACTTTATATTAATTATATAGTATGGTACACTTCTCAATATAAGGGACTGCGAAAATTAACAGTGGCCCCTGATGATGACTTTCTTTTGCTCTGCTCTATCGCTGAAGAACGAAACATATATTGTTCACAAGCATGGACAATTAGATTATTTTTATTAAAGTCAGATTTCATGGTCACTCAACATTAGTACACGATATGGTTAGAACTAGTTACAGGGTGATATAGATTATAGATGACGATGCAGATGCAAAAGGTTGCTTTTACCACTTACCCCTTTTTATCCATTCTAGGATCTGAACTAGCAGCATCTAAATTTTCAATCTAAGCCAAGAGCCAGAAGTTCTTCTGCCACCTAGTGCTAATCAGGTATCCATTTGTGCCCTGGCTTCTCTTCCTCACTCCAATTGTCAAGCACTCTGCTTTATTGATGCAATGCTTCACAAACTCCTCCGTATAACTGCTTCCGCTGCTTCCACAAATACTGCAGAAATAATTCTTAACTCGCTAAACTGCATACTCTGAATCGCTTAAAAACTCAAACTGAGTAAACAAGAAATTTAAAATTTGGTATCAAATATTTCTGACTGCAGTTGTGTGGATGCCAAGACTCACCAGCTTAAAAGAGAAGATGACTTCTTTTGGCCCAGTACCAGGACAGAGACCTCCAACTTCTTTACTTGGCTCATTACTGTGGCCAGTTTTGGTCCTTGGATAACGAGTGCTTCCACTTCAACCTATGTCAGACCATAACCTTATCAGTAACTCTTTATTCAATGAGGGTGGGAACAACATAGAAGAACTGTCAAAAGAAAAGCTGAAACATCTGAAAACTTCTCATAATTTCTCTCTGAAAAGTGAAAATAGAAAAAGGGACCAACGCAAGAAGCTAAGACCGTTTGCCATCTAAAGAAAAGAAAAGTTGGAAAAGAAACAATGGCATCATAAGAGGTGATGTTAAAAGAAAAAAAAAGAAGGGACTTCCTACTCCACTATTATTGAACAGCAATGAAAAATCAAAGACCAACTTGAATCAAGATCTACCAAGCGCAATGACCATCGCTTGCCTTTCTAGACGCACAGAATGGAAACTGAAGAGCAGAAGATAAGATCTGCTCTCTGTTTGAACACAGTATATGAAAAAGGAAAGAAGTAACAAACACAGCCAACTTACCCCTGGCTTGCAATCTTTGCAAAGGGACGCAAGATAATTGACAAGATTGGTGGAACAAGAAGGTTCAGAACCCTTGTGAGGGGGTACAATATGAAGCAGAGTCAAGGAATCACCCTTATTAGTTACATGAGTAAGCGCCCACATCATTGCATGCTTGGAATGTGAAGTGTCATCAACCACCACCATCACCCTCTTCCTCCCCATCACCCCACTCTCCTCATTTCCGAGCATGTTAAACCCTTCCATTCGATTCACACTCTCCGACGCTCACTCCCCAACCACTTCTAATATATCTCTCTTTCCCACTCCACTGGTTTGGACGTTGGTTTTCAAGACTCCTTGGCACTCAACTGCCTCAAAAACGAAGCCGAAGAACTGATCATTGATCTCTAGAACACCCGCAACACTTGATTTATGTAACCGCAAGTGTAGCACCGTACTTTTATTACTAGATAAAGTGGGGGTAGGATGCTAGAGTGTAGCAGGGGTTTTGTTTGACAGATTACTCTGGTAGGGAAAACACACTTGCACTTGCTAGTTCCTAGAGAGAGAGAGAGGTGCAGAGTAGGTAGAGAGGGTGATGTGGGGGGGTAAAATGTGATGCAAATTGCGAAGCTTGGGGCTTTTATTTTTGCGTAGATTAAAGTGTCACGGGAATCTGAAGTCTGTTTTGTGCATGATGCAAAACAGGATCTTTTGGAAAATCTTTTTCCCCTATTCCAGAATCTTTTGTACCATTGTAGTAATACTTGTTTTGTCTACATAAACTAATATCTTAGGTAATAACAATAACAATAAAGTTCAAATTACCCATAAAATATGATGGGTTACCTCATCCCACATGATGTTTAGTGGTCCATCACAAGACTTATCCTCAGCCCTCAATTCCATTTGTCAGATCAGTAATGTATATGTATAGAATCCAGATTTTCTGGCAATTTCTTGAATTGGATCCAAAATATGATCTTTGAATCATATTCAGGTTGCATTGTAATAATAATCTCTTCATGAAAGTTTTATTCGTTTCAAAAAATCATTAACTTTTAATCATACAACTGTTACCCACAAGATTTATTATGGGAAACACAGAACAAATATTTTGAAAAGGAAATTAATTATTTGAATGAACCACACACAGCACAGTGGCTCTCTCATGAACTCTTGCACTATTACTATTTGGAGGTGGACTTAAATGCAAGTCACTTTCACCAAAGCAGTTTACCCAACTGAGCTTGCCTGGGGAATGGTATGTGCCTATTTAGACTAATTGAACATTTTTTAAAAAATCACTGCAGAAACAATCTTTCTATCGTACTAATAGCTTTTAAAATTGAATATAGTTTGATTTTAAGCCTAAACTATTTTATCAAACCACACTTCCGACAAAAAAAAGGCATAGGAAGAAGCTAATAAAACAAATACATTTTGGCAAGAAGAAACATATAACTACTAATCAATCTAGGATTTTAAATATGGTTGTGTTTCTCCTCCTACCTAATAAACAGAATCCCAAAAGGTTTCAATTTGCACTAATTAAACACAATTAAAGGTAAATGAGAAGATAATGGTTGGTAGTCTTTGATGGCAGGGATATTTTTTTTTGAATAAAATAAGAGTTGCTTTACTTCTCATTCACTCGTCAGTGGTCAGACAGCAGTAAAGAAACCTGACCTCACAGACTGTAATAATAACAAATTTGAAAATATTAAAATGATATTTAATAATTAATTAAGGAATATGATGATTATTTATTTATGCATATAAAGGGAAGGGTGTCAGAAATAAATAGGGAGCCTCGAGAATTGGGTTTTGTTTTGTTTGGTTATGGAAGGAGAGGTTGGAGGGAGCAAAGAAATTAGTACCTTCAAATAATTGCTCCCGTATGCTTCGCTGAACCAACTCAAGTACTCAACTACTATACTTCATCGAAACTACCATTCCACCCTTTCCAACACTTTTCATTTACCCTCTAACTCCTAAACCTAGTTCATTAAACATGGAAGGGTGGTGTGGTAATTTGGTGCATCAGATTCATTCATGGACTTCAATGGAAGCACACTAGGTATTCTTGCATCTACATCATTCATATATATATATATATATATATATATATATATATATAAATATTTACTTCTGCATTCAGTTTTCTTTCATTCCATGGAAAATATTTTTTCTTTGAGTTTGATGTAATTTTGTATGAAAAATGAATTTGAGATGAAAAACTAAACATATACTTATCAACACTAGAGTCAAATATGGATACCATTCCATTCGATTTAAAAAATATATCTAGTATAAATAACGAAAATTATTCTTATTTTGATTAAAGTTATTAGATAAGATAATGGATATAAATTGAGTATTTTATGTGAAATTTATTAAGATAATATTTTTAAATTAATTATTATATTTAAGTTATTGTTTGTTTGAGAGTTTTATATTTCTATCACGATTTCTTTTTAGATTTTTTTTTCTGAGTTAAAAAAGAAATTAGTTCTTTTGAGATAGCAAATTTTGGTCATTGGTCCAGTATATAAGGTTAAATATATTATGATGTTAATATTAAACATGATGTAATCTTCAAATATAATTATTAGTTGAAACTTTGATTACTAATTAGATTCAATTTAAAAATTAATTTAGAAATCAATTTTACTAATTAGATATTAATTTAAAAATTATTTAATAATAATACAAATTAATTTAGAAATCAATTTTTTTAGTTTCTAAAATGTTTTATAATTTAGTTACTATTACAATTAATTATTTTGATCTTTAAAAATTAATTTTTATTTCATTATTTTGTTTTAATGATGGAAGACTTTTTATCATAGTCAATTACTTAGTTTTTATTCGGCTGAGCCAGAGTCAAACTTTTAATAATATAGAAGAAGAAGAAAAAAGTGAGAGGATTTTATAGAGAGAAAAAAGTTAAATATATAATCACAAATATTTTAATAAAATAATATAAAATAATAGAAATATTTTAGTGATAAGGCAACATTTGTTTCATAATGTTTTTCTAAAGAAAACAAAATAAGTAAAAATATATAATTTGTTCAATTCTTTCCAAAGAAGAAAAACAGAAGAAAAAAATGTGCAGGCAACAAAAGGGAGAAGTAGAAAGAGTGAAAATTAAAAATACAGTGAACCGAACCGAAGGGGAAAAAAGAAACAGATTGGGGACTAATGACGAAGGGGTGATTTTATATCGCTATTATAGATTATGGAATTTAGATTAATTTAAATATGTATTTTCATTAAATTTAAATCGATTTCATCATTCTCTTAGGCCCACAGTTTATTTGGATGAGAAGAAATATAGAAAAGATAAATAAATATAGAAAAAAAAATGAAAAATGGAATTGTTTGAGTGGGTGGGTAAACATATAACGAAAAATGAATGATTTTTTTAAAATTAAATTATTTGGATTGATAAAGAAAATTATAAATATAATACAAGATAATTGCATAGCTATCACTTTATGTATAAATTTAAATTAAATTGCTTACTAATTTTTTAGTCAACCTAATTAAATTTCTCAATCTTTTTTATTTCTTATCTGAATATGTAAGCTTTTACTCAAAAAATATTTCTTTACTTATTAGAATATGTGAAATTGATCAATTATTCGAATAGGTAAAGTATCAACGAAGTTGCTTATTTCAATATGTCTCCCTATTATTTGAATTTGTCTTTGAATACTCGAATAGCAAATGCAAGTTATTCAAAAAATTACAATATTATTTGATTTTTCCGCTGTTATTCAAATATCTTAATACAAACGTAAGTGCACAGCTTTTATATGTATATGAGAAAGTTACAAATTACAATGCATTGATTCACGAGTATCAATAGTTTGATTGAGTAATGTAAGTTTGTGTATATAACGTTAAATGAGAGTTAGGGAAGACGAGCATGCATGCCATTCATTCACCTTAACATTGAAAGGAGCAACAAAGAGAGTGGAGACGAAATAGTGTTCAGAATCTCGTGAAGTACCACAATAAAAATGGCATCGATACTGTTTCATCATCCACAATACGACAAACTCTATTTAAAAACATTATTAACAAGTTGTTGACCCTTCGTTCCTCACAAGGTTTTTTCATATCAACTTCAATCCTCGTCCAAAACTCCATGGTAGCATCCAACAATAACAACAACCATGTCTCATATATATAAATAGTACTATAGAATGGAGTAGATTCATTGTTATTTTAGGAATCATCATTCATTGTTTCACCATTTGTTTACCATAGGAATGGTTAAACATAGAAGATAAACTTTAGGTCTAAGGTAAGTAGTGTAGAAGAGAGAAATTAAGTGAATAAAAATAAAAGTTACGAATGAAAGTAGGTGTAAAAATAAAGCAAAAGATAAAAGTTTAGCATGGAAGAGGAAATAATAAAAATAAATAGGTAGATAGTATTATAATGGATATCACTATTCTTAAAACTATTTTCACTTTATTTTTCCTCTTCCAAACATTTCTCACATATCTTTATCTACTCTTCCCCTTCTAATTCTCTTTTGTAAAACACTTTTAGAATTTTGGATATATAACTTATAACTCAATTTAATAAAACTGTTTTTTTTTACTTATTAATTTAATTATATCAACTAATGATAAAAAAATATATATAATGAAATCAATATAATTTGTTTAAAAGTAGAAATAATTTAAATGAGATGAAATATAAATATTTTATTATTTAAGTTAAAAAAATTATAAATAGAAAATGTTAAACTTTATTTAACAAATTACATCATATCTCTAAAATATTTTTTCTACATCTTCTTTATTTAAAAAAATAGTTGTTTATTTTTTCATAAATTTGAGTTTATCCTTATTGTTCTTAATGGAGAGCACAACATTTTCCTCCACTATTTTTTAGTAAGTTTTTTTTTATTCTTTTTTTTAGTTGAGTTTATGGGATGCACTCGTAGGGTTAAAGCTTTGCATGTTAGTTCCTAGGGCGTAGAGAAATATTTCTTAGTTCAAAAGCGTGATGATATATTTAGAGTGTTAATCATAGTATTTCATGTACAATTTAGTCTTCTTGAGAGATGTGAAGTTGGGAGGTTAAGCCTAATAAAAAAATTTATAAAAGTAAGAAAGTTAGTTATACTTTTGATAGCAACTTAGGTAGATCTAGATGACCTAGACTAAGGATGTCACTTGGTCACAATAATGAATTTTGTAGATGAATTGTGTTTTGTTTGAGAATATTCAAAGTGTTTTGAATAGTATATGTGATTATGATACTTTTATGTTTACAATGTAGTTAATGTTACTTATAAACATTACTAGTTTATAATGAATTATATGAATGAGATGTTGAATTGTTGAAAGCAATTACAAATGTTATAGTTTATGTGGATAAAAATTCTAACTAGGATATATTGTATGTTTAGTAGTTAAAAATGTAGAATGTTATTAGTGAGTCAAATTGATTCAAGATGTTGTTGTTTAGAAATGAACTACTCAATTTTATGCATAAGAAATGAACCAAAACAATTTTTGAAAAAAATTATTACAATTGTAAAATTTTGCAAGAATATAATATATGCAAAGTTGTTAGGCGACCAAATTTCTCATTGGACAAAATTCATTTAATTGAAAACCTCAAAAGATTTAATCATTGGAGAGTAGGCATTTGATTAAGCGGGAAGAATGATGGTTTGAGCAAAGTGAATGTATTATATAATTTTTTTTTATATATATATATATATAATTTTAAAACATTAATTTATCATATTTTCTGTATTTGTATGCTATTTAAAAAAAAATTGAGATGAACTTGTGTGTTGTATGAAAGCAAAGGATAATTTAGGAGTAAAATCTCAACAAATATAAGGTGAAGAAAAGGAAAAAAATATCAAAATATTTAAAATACCAATTTTTTTATCAATATCTTTAGAAGGTCAAAATTAAAACGTGAATATACTAATAAATCAATAACCACAACTAAATTTTGATAAGATATAATAGACAAAAGAAGGTTTAAAAAAAAGGTGGAAATAGGTTTGACCACCCAATAGGAACCTATGATCTGATCCGTGACCTAATTAAACAGAAAGGTTTAGGTTTAAACTTTCAAAAAAATCCTATTTAACTATATAGGTCAGGCTTGAGCTTATGAAAAACATGTTAAACCTAATAAGCCAACTTATTTATTAGTTTAAATTTAATAAATTTTAATATACTTATTATACTTTTTTATTTAATATTTTCATAAATGATTAACAGACAGATAAAACTTTTGAAAAGGTTCAACCTAGTAAGAAAAACATTGAGACCGAACCTTAAATTTATTTATTTATTTTTCTTACAAATAAGTTTATTTATACAAACAGTAGCTGTTATAAAACAATTAATTCAATTCAACGCTACTTATTTAACCGGTTCAATCTAAAACATGTCTAACACTTTTCTACGTATTTTAAACACTAACAATTTAAATACTTAATTTATATTTCTCTTGTCATTTTTGTTTTTATTTCAATATATTACTACTTTGCTTTTATTATATTTCTCTCTTTCTGCTAATGTACATTCCTCACCATTCAGCTCCATTTTGAAATTTTATATCTATTAACTGTTCTAGATGGAAAGAAAATGTAAAGACCAAAAAAGAAATAAAAAATAAAATTGAATATTTAATTATTTGACAGTATAGAAGTAATTAAAAAATAAAAAATTATATAATATTATTAAATTTAATAAAAAAATATAGATTTCACTATAATTTTAAAATTAAATTTATATATTTATAAATTTTAAAATATATATTAAGAAGTAAATTTTAAATTTAACTTTTATAAGTTTATAAAAGTTTATAAAATGAAGTTTATATTATTTATATACTATGTAAAGTTTATATTCATTTATATATTATTAAATTTATTTATCTCTAGTCGATGATGTAAGATATTTAATTCACAGTTAAAATTGTTAACTCATGCTATAACTATATAATTATAAATGATACAAATTCTTACTAAAATAACTCTAAATGGCTATAACAAATTAAAAAATAAACTTTAAATTTAAGTCAATTATAATTTATAATATGTGAACTGGTTATTTAAGTTTAGAGTTTAAAGTTTTTTTTTATAAAAAAAAACTGATTATTTAAGTGTCAACTTTTATTTCAAAATTAACTTTTTCTTTGTCACTCTTGCATATATACCCATCACCAAATGGATGGTGATGAGATTGAAAAAGGAAAAAGAAAACCAAAAGTAAAATGCAGTGATGGCAATTATGGCTGTCTATGCCACCAAAGTTCTGTGGAGACTGAGAAGGTCAAGCCTGGGGAGTGGCAGGTTTGGTATGCCAAAAGCAATGGTACAAAAATATAAAATAAAAACGGAATCATATTGCTCTATCTGTACACACCAACACTTTTTAAGACCTTATAATGGGAACTCATATCCTTACACCATTAACAGTAAATAGTTCTCAAAGTATATGTGTTTTACTTTTTTGTTCTCAAACAAATTTTTTTCAATCATTATTTCATTACTATTCAAATTTGTATTTGTGGCCTTTCTAACGGAAAGATCACCCTATTACCATTTCAAGATCCGTGTGAAGAAGATGAAAATACAGGTTTTTTTATATAAAATAAAAACATAAAAATTATGATAGAAATAAAAAAAGACGTGAGTACTTATTTTTTTCACTATCAAATACAATAACCTTTTTATTTCTCGTGTGTTTCAGTTCTCTTTCTCTATTTCGTCCTTCACTGCAGGCAAAGTCAGGACTGAAACTTTTTTTCGGATTATCCACAATTCAATAGAAAAGTTTAAACAGTATCTTTAATTTTCATAAATATTTAGATAAACTAAAATAAATATATAAATTAATGTAAAAAACTGACACGGCAAGAGAAAAAACACGCATATCACATAAAATAAGACTTTAGCATTAAAGTTAAGAATGCAATTAAAACAAATAGTAATAATAATCCGCATAACTAAAATGGTATAGTTTTGTCAATTTAATAAAAAGAAAAATATATCTTATATGCGTGGTGTCGGTGTTGATATTTTGGTCGCTGTACAGAATGAAAGTATGAAATCGCATATCCATGTGTCTTTATTAGTGTGCAGTATTTTATACTCATACAATACATGCACCAACTAAAGGGTTTTAGTCAACTGAAATTGGTTAAACCTTCTGATTCAAATTTCTTTAACTTAATTACTTAGAACTATCTATAAAACATTTCTTTTTCAATTAATTATTTTTTATTTTATTACAATATGTGATCACCGAAGATATTTCATTATTATTAAGGTCTATTGCATCTTATAAGGTTGAATCATAGTTCTCTCATATACGCAAACTTTTCCCTTCTGCTGAATAGCCCTTAAATTGCTTTTCACAGGTATATGACCGAGCATGAATACAATATAGTTCCTACCCGTATGCATTTTTTCCTCATACAGAAACTAATTTATGCTTTGCAAAGATGAAAAATGATTATTAATAATTGGGTTAACTCCTCCTTCCTCCTCTGCTGTTATTGTCACTCCTCTAGATCAATTTACAACCTTTGCCCGTCAAAATAATCGTAGGCAAAAACAAATTACGTGAACCTATCCTATGTCAAACGTCAACACGCTCTTTTAGCTGGCTTGTGTATTATTAAACCTATACAGAAGTTATAAATTGCCTCCTATGTATGTTGGGAAGAATTTTTTCTGTACAGATCACCATCGGTCACCAAAGATATATCTTCTGGAGACAACTTGGTAAATGTGCTCAAGTAATGCTGAACGCCCCGTACCCTGCATTGAAACGTAGTTGGGCAACTATTTAAGGAAACCTGGTTAACTTAGAATAAATCAAAATAAACTGAAATGCTCGAGATTTACCTTCGTCCTCTCTTCTTTTCGGTCTCTTTTGAAATGCGGAAAGCTTCAGACCTTGAAATTTGGCGTAATGAAGATAGATATTCGTTGAATGCACAACCTTTTAATGCCAAGGATGTTCTTGCGGGAGCAATGGATTGGATGACCTCGATCAGAGATCTTTTCTTTTCACTGTATTAAAGGCTCCCATAGTAAGGTTTGACATTGAGAGACATACAGAAAATTGTTTTGAAAAAAATCACAAGAAAATTTGTCACGAGAGGAATTGAATATTAATTAGAGATGAAAGGCAAGGCGAAATACCTCTTTTGCATATTATTTATTTGGGTGTTCCACTCTACTTCATTTCCAGTATGGAAAGCTTTCATTTTCGGGAAATCCTGTCGGGATAATTTCCCTAATGCCATAATATCAGTGGAGGAAGCCAACATCTCAGAGGCAATATCAACAGAATTTGCACAACCCAACTTTGATCCTTCATCTGCTATAAGCTTGGCGTAAAAGCAAAACCCATGCTCAGCCACAGTGGACATCATTTCTCCACAATACCCATTTGATGCGGCTTCATTAGAAAGGAACGTTGAAGGCTCCATTATATCCTGCATATGCATATATTATCATAATTTCGTGCCAAATACATATAGTAAGAAAAACTTATTTTCAGCTGAAAAAGGCAGTTACCCATTTTGGAAACAAGTCAGCATCTGAAACTAGATTGCACAGTCCACTAGCAAGTTTAACAACTTGAAAAGCACCAAGCTCTTCTGAGATAGAATGCTGTCTTAAATCCACTCGACGATCACGGAGATCTCTCCACACGTTTTGAATCTTTTCTGTCTCGTCTAATGGATTGGACTGCGACAATGTTGGCTTTAGTTTGAAATCAATTCGACTGCACTCATCCATCACTTTAACAATTGTTTCAGTATGTTCATCTTGAACATCATGCTGAACCCCTTCAAGAGAATGGTCTGGAATTTCAGTATCCGCCAACAAATCTGGATTCTGGGACAATTTTGTTAAGCGCCTACGAGCATTGAAATTGAATGGTTTCAACTCATTATTCACAGATACTTCTCGAAGCCTAACAAGAGGGTTAGCAGGACCACAAGACACGGCTCCAGACATTGTCTCTGTTCCATTTTCAATTTCAGTTTCAGGAACAAACGTTGATTCTGGCACACATGATACATCTAGTGATTTACATGTTTCATTTAAGTATGTACCATCAGCCGTTTCTGAATATTTAAAATATTCCTCCTCTGAATGCTCCAAATCGGGACAAACTATTCTGTGAACTGATGTGTCGGGGTAGTTCCCATTTAAATGAAATTCTGATGGACTGCGATTATTTTCTTTCATCAGTTGTCTGTTATTAGCTTCATCATGGGAGTCTACAGGATACCCATTATTTGAATCCTCGTCCTCAGACTCAGAGGTCATAACTACAAGTTTCCTTCGCCCATTATGCCTAGAGGATGCAAGTGGGGAACCAGAAGAATTGGAAAACTCAGAAATAGTGCTATGTGGAATTTCAAGCTCATAGTACGATCCATTCCTCTTAATCATCTCCACCTTCATGGCCTCTATATCATCAGTCTCCATATACTTCACATTTAAATCTTTTTGCCATTCACTTAAGTGAAGATCTTTTGTAACTAACCCTTTGGAGTTTTCTTCAATTATATTTGTTGGTTTGGCTATTTCAATCTCAATTAGTTCGGATATCACTGAGGGAAAATCCCAGGGCATTATCTTCGGTAGAATCTGATGGCCAAGCTCAAGATCAAATGGAAGTGAGCCATAACCTGTTTGTGCCTTTTCATCTATACAGCAATGGGGGAAATCATAAGGTCTTGTAAATCAATACAATGGCAAGAAGATAGATGGGAATTACAAATTACATCATATTCCAATATTAATTTCTAAACACAAATATAATAACAAAAAAAACCGCTTTTAAAGTTGTATGTTTTTAGAAAGACCAAACAGGGGAAAATCTACCAAAATGGAGTCAAAACAGTTGGAAAAACGGGGAGTGAAAAGAAAAGGAGAAAATTATTCACTCGCAAGATTAAAAACAGATTATTGTGCTAAAATACTAGATGACTACAACAAACATTCTTAAATACTCCACACTTCTTATAATCACTTCCTAAACACTTTTAAATCATGTTAACTAAAGCAACTTCCCCAACAGTAAAAGAAAGATAAAGAAGAAAAGGGGGCAGGGGTGAATAATGATTACGTGTTGGTGATGATTTAAAAACAAAGTTTATCATGACTAGGCCAAGGAAGACAAATAAATCCATAATTATACAAACAAAATGAATCTATCTTGGCAATAAATAGTGGTTCAATTAATTTCACTGCTTTTTCTAGTCCATTTTATCTTACCCTTAAATGTAGCCACATTCACCTTTTAAATATTTTTCCAAAGTCAAAATGCATATAGCAAATATTTGCTTTGACGTGTACAACTAACAACAAACTAATATAGTCTAGAAACACAGAAATGAACCAAAGTCTGTGATGTATACCTTTTTGAAATGTTTTAGTCTGAAACCAGAATTGAAGATGCATAATGGTTTTTCGGATATCTCCATCACAAGAATGTATAAACTTCTCTAGTAAAAGAGGATGGATGTTGATTCCTTCAGTGAGACAAACCTACAGGTTATTCATATAACATTAATTTAAATTTGGACAAATTTCTTTTACTGCCTGAACATAAACTGAAAAACATACAGTGTACAAATGGCAAAGCAATTCCTTTGGCGATGGCAACACGAATGGAACATGGAGAATGTCAAACTTATGTGGCAGACCAGGATTATCACCTAATGTACAACAATATGTCATAAATATGAAATCTGAGAAAATCTGAGTTAAGAAAAAAATGCATCATTATAACCAGTCGCCTTACTATTACTGGTCAATATAATTGGCCCCTTTGAAGTCTCGGCAATCTGTTGTATGGCAGCAATACATCCACGGTCTTCAGCAAAAAGGATGTCCACGTCCTCAACTAGAACTAGAGGATGGACATTATATTTTTTAGTATCATCATTTTCACCATGTAACTTTAATGTTGATCCACTAGGGCTATGAGCTTCATCATCGGATATGGTTAACAGTTCATCCACTCCATTAGCCTCATCAGCAGCTTTACCACTGAGCATAGCCGGAGCTTGGGGCAATTTTATAGAGGTCTTATGTGAACTTGCAGTGTTTCTTGATTGCCTGAAATATATACACATCAAATATTATCACAAAACAGGTTGATAGAAGTTTCTATTATGGAGGAACTTGACTTTACTTAAATACAAATGAATCAAGGCACATCATGTAACAGTGAAGACTAATAAATATCACACCCTTATTTTACTTAGACCTAGACATTTTAGCTTGTCTCAGAGAGGATTGAAGAAGGAAAGAACCAGTTTTTGCACATAAAATGGAGAATGAAAAGTGACTGAAGAAAGAAGCAAAAGCTACAAGCCTTCAAGAATTGTTTTGGCTTCTCACAACGACAAACTTAAAAACTATGTTGAGGTAGATTGCAACAAGGAGATTTAAAAGAAAACTTTTTAAGACAAAGGAAGGAATTTTAGGGTCTGTTTGAACAAACTTCTTCATAGAAACTTCTAGGAGGGAAAAAGAAAAAGAAAAACTAAGTTGACTTTCAAATGTTCAAATAAGCTCATGCACGAGCTAATTTATAAAAACTCTCGGAGCTTCTTCAAATTTCTATTTTTAACTAGCACATAAGCTAATTTTAACTAATGAAAAAGTCAATTTCATTTTACTCTGAGTATTTTTCTCTCCAATAAGTTTTTAGAGAGAAGTTTGTCCAAAGATACCCTTAAAATACTTAAAGTGAAAGAGTTTTAGAAAATAAAATCAATAGTCAGTTTCCGTAAGTAAGGAAATTATTTCTTGGCTAAGAGATGATTTTCAAAAAATTTAATGGGTTACAAAGATTTCATAAACACTTACGTAAGAGTTTTGTTCTTTTGAATAAGAGTAACTTTATGTTGTAATTGATTACAAAATATGTTCAAGGCTTCTGGAAAACAAATGCCTCTATTGTAATCAATTACATTGGGGTTACATGAAAATAATTCAGTGAACATGTTATTTTACACCAATCTAGTCCACACATCAAAAACCTACAACCCAAGGTCTCTAGGGACTCCAACACCACTATCACATGCTTAGTTCATAGAGTTGTTTAACTATTTTACTCACTTTTTTAACATCAAAATTTTACTCTAATCCTCGCCTACTGGATAATCACACTACTATACTCTTGAATCTCCAACTAATGACAGATTGCTTTTTGCAACTTGGCATACAGTATTGTTTATCAATAACAGTTGAACGAAGGCATCTACATTCCCATGTTCAATGGCCTATTGATTTCCTGAGAAATTTGAAATGCTCCTAAAATAATATAACACTCAACTAATCCGACAATATTGCACGAAAGTAAAAATAAATGTAAGACATTAGCAGTTCGTTAAAATTACATAGCTCCAGAAGATTGGAAGATATCAGCTAGCATTGTTAGAATAAGTTAGCAAACCTTTTGAACCCATGTGAAGTAAGAGTATATTCCAAGTTCCTGATAGCAGTCCCATTTCTAGAATGTGATGAATTGATCTGTTAAAACAACATGAACCATAATTAAATTTGGCCATATTCATTGTTGAAAAGACAGATATATAACAAGGAGAATAAATCTTTTAACTAGTAGATGTTTTAAGGGGAACAAATATATTGGGTACATTTGCTTCTCAACTCAATAACTAGATATGAAGCCTAGACTAGCAACGGGCAATACAAGAAATTGTTTCCACCATTTTTTCTCGTTGTTTTAAACCAAAAATTGCCATTTTCAGACAACCACTCTTCCCATGAGGCAGAAAAGAGCAAGCTTAAATTCACACTTCATCAGGCTAAATTCAAATCTGGGTAATAGTCACTGCATGATCTTTAGTAATACTTATAAAAAAATTTAAGGTGGCTATTTACAGGACCATGGGATCCATTAATAAATAATATTACTACAAAGTATATCAGTTTATAAGCATACATTAAAAAAATATTAATTAACTGCGATACCTCTAAAATATTAAACCCTTGCTCTTTGGCACAAGCATAGACTGCTGAAGACTTGCCACTCTGCAATATCAAACTTATATTTAGCTACCAACTAGAACAGGAAGTGTTGATGCAGGAAAAAAAAACTGGTTCTAGATAAAGTTAAATAATGATAATGCTTTGCAACTATGATGAAGTTATCCAAAGAAAGAAGCATTTAGAAGGTATGAATAGTGACGATTAGATTTTATGCAAAATAACTTTTGTTGACCATGAAAAACAAAGATCAACCTTCCTACGTCCATGATACGTAGAACTCAGATTAAATTAATATTAATGATCTTTTCCTAACTATTATGAGCATACACAGGTTCAAAAATAGAGATAGAGGAAACTAATTGCTGAAAAAGAAAAATAGAGACAGAGGTTCAAAAATCAATAATAAATAACTAAAAAGAAAATAGGGACTTGGCTATTGTCAGATTAACCTTGGCGAGGTAAAAGATCATTAGTAAGTAATAACCGTAACACTAGTAGCAGAAATAGTGCAAGTGCATGCAGAGAGTTGTTTGCAACTAATAAGCCACAGAGAAATCCACAAGCTTCTATGCATTCTTGAAATTTTTGATAGAATATAAGAAGAACCAGATCTAGTTTGCTTTGGTGGCTTTCAAGTAAAAGGAATGAAAAAATTGCCACTCTCTACTCTGTTCAGAAATGACATTTTTCAACCATGTGATCAAGTAGCTTAGGATTTATTTACCCATGGTTTTTATTATTTTTCAGATTTTCTATCATCTAAACTCCACTTTCCCATGATTATACTGGGTTCAATATGCACTTGAAATAAGCTCTATTTGAAAAAATCTCCTTATCCTAAATTTACTCTGCCATACTTTAAATTTTTAATATTAAATTCAGAAACTGACCATTACATTATAGAATAATAGTAGCCATCAGTATATGCATAAATGAGGTACATAGGCAACAATTCATATAAATTGTATGCAAAAGTTTTGAAGTAGATTTACACACCCCAACTGGCCCTGTAATTAAAAGAACTTTTTGCAGGGAATCCTTCTCATTTATATCTTCCGAATCATAGTCACTATAAGAACATTTATAATCATCGTCGTCATCTTCAACATTTTGCATGTCACTTTTATCCATGTCAGCATTATCCTTCCTGCTTTTATATCGCCTTTCATGCCAACAATGTAGCCAGTCACTCAATAAATTAACAGATTTATCATTCCCACATACCTAAAAAATCACAACGAAAAAATGCAGAAATTAAGATTATAAAATTGAAAAGACATGCAACCTTAATATTTTTAAAAAATTACCTCAACAGCCTTCTTTGGCATGTATTTGTATGTCCATAAGTTGCACTCCTCCATATCTACACAACTATGGTAGTATGATCTCATACTGCAATGCAGATGGCAGAATACAAGGTCAAACTCACTATTAAGGAATAAACATCCTATATATGTCTTAAACATATTGAACTGAAAAATGAAGTCAGTTTTTAAAAAATGAGCAACAGAGTATAATTAATTTTCTCATTTACATTTGATAAATCCCAGTGCTTAACAGCTCAAAGATCACAAGTACACAAGACAGTGGGCTAAGATAAAGAGAGTCAAGAATTGCATAAGTAATTGCTTTGCTGTCATCAGGAAACCCTGACTGTCAAAATGGATACCAAGAACTATCTGAAACCATTTTGCTTTAAGCCACAATATGATCTCAAATAAGTCAATCAATCAGTTAGGACACATAACTTCCTAGACATAAGATTCTCTTGATTGGATCCAAAAAAACAGTCCTAGCCTCGCCAGTGGAAAAGATAAAGACATAGGTAGACAATTGCAAAGCATTATATTGAATCAAAATGAAGCAACTTTGACAGAATGCATCTTTCATAACTAAGCATCAGTGGAGTTGATTTCAACATAAGTGAACAAATTATCTCCTGGGAGACTCCTTATTATGTCATAACCATAAATAAATAAAAAATATAGTTTATGAAATAAGTTACTTCTCATTCTGTGAGCTTCTGGCAACTACTTTGATTCAATAATAAACATGGTCTTTTAGCTCTGACAGAGATAGAGAAATATTAGGGTTAAATTTCAACAAATTTGATAAACAGATAACCAACTGTATACATGACTATCAGCTGTTAAATTGCAGCAAGAGGAATTACTTAGAATTTGCAAATGCATGAAATGAACATATATATATATAGAGAGAGAGAGAGAAAGTTATACGTATATAGGGGCTTAGATAATGAGAAATTACTTATTTTAAGTATGTTGTCAATCATATAGCCAAGCATCAATAATAAAAATTGCTAAGTAATCAAGTGTCCAAAGAAAGTACTGTGCATTCATATTTAATCTTGGTTATTTATATAAACATTTAAAGGTTTCAGTATATTTATCTATAATGGGCCATTGACAAATGTACAAAATGGTATTTCCATAAAGATACTTGGGTGGCATGTGCCATGCCTCTACTAACCTTTCTTGAAGAAATCTACTTGGTGGTTCAGTATCTTTAGACTTTCTAAAAATGCCAGCTTGCACAGTTGTAGGAGCAGATTCATCCACCTCCATGTCCTTAACAATTTTTGGCCAACAGTCAACAACAAATTTAGACAAAAAAGAATGTACCCTTCACCCTCTAAACTAGCTATAATGGATTACAAACATACTACAGCTATGCATAGAGAGTATGTAACTGGTGACAGAACTACAGAAGTGATTCACTAAAAATATAGAAGAAATGACATACCAGTTCAGCATTTTCACACGTCAGACATGTTTTCTCTACTAGGGAAGCTGGACTTGATGCTTCTTCCAGTTTTTTCGGAATTATAGAAAGTCTATCTGAAGATAAGGCATTCTGAGAAATTGAAACGCCCGATGGATTCAAAGAACTGTGAAGCTTATCAAAATTTAAGGATTCAACGGAACCCTCCAAAACAGATGACTTTGGACTCTCTTGACCATAGTTCATAGAGGTGGTATTCCCCATAAACGTCCAGTTTCTCCAGTCAATAGATGAGGTATCATCCTGCATGAACAAATTTTACACCCAACTCAATAATATGATGCTACAGAATTCAAAACCCAAACACCAACTATATGTACAGAGGGAGACACACACAAACACACCCCGGCTCCCAGCCAAAAGTAACATACCTTAACATTCTCAAATACATGAATAGGGCCACAAGTAGCCCTTTTATGCTTGCTCTTAGCTGTTGGTAAATTACTTCCTGATTCACTCACATCAGGAACTTTTTTTGCCTCCTTCCATAATGAAAAAAAAGGATGTACCTGACGTCCTGCATACATCCTCGAATCTTCCTGGTTAAAAAAAAGTTTCAAAATACACAAATGTCATTGACTGTATTTTCACAGTTTATTGACAATGAAAATGTGAAACTGAAGTTAAAACAACAATACAAGGAAAATTTCAGGCCAATGTCTTTTTATATTTAGAGCATTCACAAGATTCACCTAATTTTGTAATTTCACACAATTTAAACCACACGAGAGCAAACGAAGCTATTACAGACAGTGCAAAACCAAAGACACTAACCTCAGCAGACAATTTTGCCTCTAGAAACAAATCATACACGGGTGCCTTAACCTGATCGGAATTAACTAACACCTGCTGCGAAGTTAATCCCTTAGTACCATTAGCAGTTGATTTTCTCTTTGGCGCGGGGCTCTGCTTGTAGAGGAAAAATAACAAAACCAAAAGCACAATCAGAAATTGAAGTCCTCGATTCTCTCCTCTCAATGCATGTCAACTTATCCAGCAACACTTGAATTTCACCATGACATTATTAAGCACGAGAGATAAACCTTACAAATTTCATAAGTAAGGCTTCTAAAGAAAAAAAAAGTTCAAGCTTTAAAAGAAGAAAATAAGAGAATAAGGAACTACCTTAGAAGAACCTTTTTTGGGAGGAGTGGCTTTTGCCTTGGACCTCTTCCTCTTCTTCTTGTTATTCTCAGCCTCAGAGTGATCCTCGTCGCGTTCGTCCTCTTTGTCGTTCTTCTCAACGGGCTCCGGTGGCTTGAGAGGGAAGAGCGTCGATTGAACCATCTTCCGGCGACCACTGCGGCGGGGCGGGGCGGCATTGGAGGAAGGACTGCAGTCCATGACAGTGGCGTCCATCTGGAGAGAATCGAGCTGAGTTGGTGTGATCTATTGGATAGGGTTTTGGGAATTGGGAATAAAGGAAAGGGGATCGCGAGTTGAGATTAGGGCGATAAAGATTTGGAGGGAAATTACTTCCTATCTCACCGGATCTGGAGGGAACTAATGAAATATATTTCTTTTCTGTTTTACTTTTTTTACTGAAAAAAAAAATAAGATTTTATCTAAAACAAACACATGCATATAGGAAGTAAATTACAAAATACATACAATATTTTATCATTGTCAATAGCAATAACCTATAACAATATATAAAAGATTCTTTTTTTTTTTAAGTTTATATTTTATATTTTTATTTTACATTTTTATATTTTAAAATTAAAGAAAAAAATAAATAATATAAAGAAGATATATATTGAATATTTTTATTTTTATTTTTATTATATTTACAATAAATAAATAAAAATAAATTATAATCTTTATTTATTATATTCTTTATTTAACCATTATTAATAATGTTTTTTATATATAAAGATAAAATGCCTCTTTTACATGGTATAAATAAGGGATATATGACTTGCTAGGTTTCTTTTATATAATTTTTAATTAAAAAACTTATGTTTTAATAAATAAAAAATAATTTATTTATTTATTTAATAAATTAAATAATTATTTTAAACAAAAATTAAATAACTCATTTTTTAAAATGATCATCATATAATTTTTCTAATACTATTTTTATGAAATTATATATCTTTTAAAATATATTATTTTCACATTTTTCAATTAATTACTAAAAATAATAAACTTATATAATTACATAAATATTAAAATTATAAAATTACATTTTTTTTTAATTATAATAGTTTTTTTAAAAATCAATAGATTATGACTTCTAATTTTTAATTTTTAAAATAATTAAATATTGAATTAGCTATTCAAATCAAATAATGATTTCAGTTAAAAATTTAATTAAACTCCTCCTGATTTAAATAACATCTTCAGTACTTTTAAAAAATAAATTAAAAATAGTAATCTCGAACATTTTTTTTCTTTAATATGTAAACAAAATAAAGTTTTTTTTAGATTCATATCCATAATTTATTTCCAAATCTACTTTTTACTGTAAAAACGTAAAAGTCCTTCAGTTCTAACTGCTTTTAGATTTTGTTAAGGTGACATGTTCTAACTGTTTTTAGATTTTGTTAAGGTGACATCTTTAAGTTTGTGTTCGCTGTGTCGAACTGAGCTAGACAAAAAGGATGTTTGTTCCAGATGAAGTTTGCCATTTGAAAAATATTTTTATATATGGAGATTATTTTTTTAAATTGTGATTGTGTAATTGACCAAAAATATTGTTATAAATATTTAAATAAAAATTATAAAAATAATATTTTATATCTGATTTTTAGTTCATTGTCAAGCTCAATGGTTTAATAAAAGTAACAATATACTTTTATTTTTGTGGAACTTTCATTTTAATTTAGAAAAATTCTCATGAGAATTTCTGTAAAATTGTTTTTACTAAAATTATTTTTTTAAAAGGATATAAACTAAAAATTGTTTCATTTTATAAGAAACTAAAAAATCTATTTCTATCACACGGCTTCTTATGAAATACGGATTGAATTTTCTTATTCTTATTCTAGTATTGTATGTTATAAATCAGCAATAACAATATATAAAGAGATTTTCAATTTGGATATATATTTTATGTTGTACTTTGAATTATATTTTAAAATTAAAAATATAATATTAAATTGTATAATGATTTACTATTTTTTATGTAATTATTATTACTATTTAAAAAAAAATACATAGAGACACGAAGTGGTTTTTTTTAACGAGTAATTATTTTTGTACTTATTTGAGTTTAACTTTCACAAGATACACAATGGAGACAACATTTATGTTATTAATTAGCTAATATTTTGGTAAGTAAAATACAAATTTTTATTTTGTATAATTACAAGTCATGGTTAATAGAAAAAAAAAATCATTTTTAATTATATTAACATGTAATCAGGATTATCTTTCGGTTATACGAGTAAGACTGGTTTGGTGAGATATGGGTGCATTTTGATAAATAAATTTGCTATTGTAGATTTTATTCAAACTCATTTTGATTTTGATAAGAAAATTGTGCATTGATCATATACGATATAAATATGGATAATGTATGATTTTTTTAAAAGGGGTATGAATATATACGTATCTACCTCGTTCTCATTCTTTCACTCATCTCTGTTTTAAATAACCTAAAAATCTCATTTTCACTATTCTCTTTAGTCACTGATTGTTTGTTTCATTTGAGATTGTTTGTTTAATTTGAAATACAATTCTTTTACTACACAACTCTTCATTCTCTCGTAATTTCTGACTTATTCAATATTCATCAAATTCAAACAGATCTCAAGGTACTTTATTTTCCATCACATTCTTAATTATACGTTTTTCCTTTGTGTGGTTTTCTTTAAATAATGTATTTCATTTCAAGAAAAAAATGTAATCCTTAAATTTATTGAATTAAATTGTTTTTAGGACACATTATCACTTGAGTTTCTTTTATTAGTTGTAATTTTTTAAACAATATTTAATTAACATTTGGGATGGTGCAAAAGTGGGTGTGGGCACATTTATGGGTTACCCGCTACTCGAGAATGATGAGAATGAGACACAAATATCATATTCAACTAGATGAGGATAGTGTTTGGTATGAATTTCTAATTTGAGGGTGAAAATGAGTATAGTCAAACTCGAACTTGTCCTAATTGTTGTCATCCATGAATAGGATGTGAACATTAAGACCTAATTATCTCATTGAATAAGACATGTAACTTAATATTATTATGAGTGAGAGATATAAAAATAATATAAATAAGGGTATGTTAGATTATATCATCAACTAGGCTTGGTGGTCGTAATTGATATAACTAAAGACACCAATGCTACGAATCTATCTTATGTTGAGATAAAACAAGCAGTAGTTAACAAAATATTTTATGACCAGTTATAACATTACATAATAAGCTACTCCATATATAGAAATTAAAGTCATTAAATTTTAATTATTTTAGTAAGAGTTAAATCATAACAACCAACAAAAAGTTCACATTACATATATTTCATCGAGAGGGAATTTAAATATATTTAACCAAAAACATTAAATGTTTATCTCTAGATAAAATTGTTTCTCGAACTTATAATAGTATTTTATATAGTACAATTACAAAAGAAAAAATAAACACAATAAAGACGAGGATGAAACTCTATTTGGATCAATCATAAATGAGTACAAAATAGAAAACAACAAATTTCAACTTTAAAGGTCAACATTAATTAATTTCGCAAAATTGTACACTAGTATCATGTTTTAACCGTACATACAATATTCCTTCACTTTCTCATTACATGATGTATTAATCATTGTGATTTAGACCATCACAAGAATAGTGGTATATCCTTTTATGAATAAGTTTATACTTAATACTTTAAATAAATGACATGATCATCTCAAGCAGTTGAATCAATATATTATACTTCATAACAAACACAATTATCTTACGAATATCAATATTCATACATAATAAATATGCATAATAATTTATAATAGATTTAGAATCATAGGTAAATTAAAAATGTGGATATAAATAAGGTACTATCGTCGAGCAAATCAAATTTGCCCAACAAATTCAATTTGTTCCTCCCAATTGCTTTGGGATAAAGACTAATTAAGTGGATTCTAACATGTCAAAGCATATTTAGCTAATTTGTTGAGCATATTAAGTTTAGGAGTGACATTGACTCGCTAAATGAAATTTGTTGAATAAAATTCCATTTGTTTGGCACAACATGTAGAACTTGCAATTTTGCACAACCTTCCCAAAACAAATCCAATTCCAAACAAAAGTAAATTGTCCACACTAACAAGTCTAAATTATGTTAAATAATTCACATAGGGCACTAATATCCTATAATAACAAATATTCCTCATACTATACATATGAAAACTCAACATTTTACAAATGCATAATTCAATATCAACGTACATCAAATATGATAATTAATTCCAAACTCTCCCACGAAGTCTCCAAACCCATTTCAATTTTATTTCCAAACTTAACATATGCATATTTTACACTTCAAACCACATCCTTACTATCCCCATACTATGTAAACAAATATAAACAAACCACCTTAACATGTTAAGCTTTAATTTAAACATTAATTTATCTTAACAAACATCGTATCACTAACACAATTTCATAATCATAACACATTCACGATTCAATCAATGATTCAACATAACTTCCTTTACTTAGAATTTAACTGGAATCCAAATAAGACTCGTAGTATATGGAAACTTTAAAATATAATACCTACAAGCTCATCACAAAAAAAACACAAATTAAAGGGGATTTAGTTAAGATAATATAAGTTTTTGTTTTTACAATATAAGAGACCGAATATCCCCTATCAAGTATCTTAAGTCTCGTCTTCTGTTATCCGTCTGTCAAGTCCGAAGGGTGGGGTACCTGCAAAGACACTCCAACACTTAAGTCAGTTGGGGTGTTAAGGTGTTTGTGGATTTAGAACTAGAAAAGTCATTACCTTTTACCATGAGACTCTTGTCCTATTTTTAACTTTCTATTAGGCTTTATTTCTTAAAGACATTGGTGCAGGCCCAATAAGTCCTTAATTATGTTTTGCTGCCCTTAATTATGGATTAACCTAATTAACCAACAAGGTTGTTATTTTATGGTTTTGGCTGAGAGGTCGTGTGGACGTGTAACTTGTCGGCCATTCGATCTTCCAAAATCGGGTAGGACAGTTTTCAAGTAAAAAACCAACAAAAGGTGAATTTATCATAAATATAATTAAATTGTAAGGAATAATGAAAACACTGAGCAAAAATCAAGTTATTTTATAAAAATACAATACAATCAAATAGAAATGTTACGTACTCAAATACCATTTATATGGTATGGTTTGTATGAGAACCATGTGAGATATGAAGACAACAATTTAGAGAAAAAGGAGGTAATGTTTAAAGAGATAAAAGTGTGCAACTCAAAAGAAATCAAGAGAAAAGAAAAAGAAAAAAAGATGGGTCAAAGAGCCAATAGCGTGAAAAAACACATGTTTCTTCCTACATAAATAGTTCATAATCCATTATGCTTAAATAATATTTTTCAGAACATTTAATTAAATAATACTAGAGTAAAGGTGAACACTAAAATCCTCACTCATTTTTATAAATTTATGGGGTAAATCCCATTTGGGAACTATCAAATACATATCCTAAGCATCTTAATAATATGTTGAGATACAAACACCTTCAATTTGAGAACACCCATGAAACACCTTAACTTTAGTATTATATTTCCTAACTCATTTGTTGACTTGTTAATTGTTGATAATGAGTTAAAGATTAAAACAAGAATAAAGAAAACATTTACAAAAGAATAAAAGAAAGGATGCAACATAACATACAAACAATAATGAGAGAAAAAGGAGTTGATGAGTGAAGAAGGGAAGAATGAGTGAAAAAATAATTAAACAAACGTGAATAAAAAGGTGAAAGTGAAAACGAAAAGAAATAAAAGAAAATGGAAAACTTGTTTTATACGAGAATAATGCAAAAGGTGGAAAGGAAGAAAATAGATTGAAAGAAAAGGGAAACAACAACAAACAACAAGATCAACGATTGAAAATGAACAAAAACGAAAGAAGGAAGTAGGAAATCGTGAATGAAGAAGCAAAAGACTATTCCATTTGTATTCCAAAAGTAAGTTATTGTTTAAAAAAAATAGATGTAGTGTTTGGTGTAAATGTAAGTTCCTTTTTTTTTGTCAAAAATGCATGAACCTTGTATGCAAAGTTCATTTTTTTTGTCAAAAATTGATGAAGCTAGTATGCAAAATTGTTAAACTTTATAAATCCTTATCATGTTGACAAAGTGTTTGTGAAAATGTCTCAATTAAAATATATGTTTATATTTATGATATTTTTTTTTAGTTAATGTAGTTATCAAATATGGTTAACTAAGGTGAATGAGTATTTTCTTGTGAAACAATTCAACACTTTCACTTGAGTAGTGATTGCTGTGTATTGGTACCTTTTGAAGTTTGTTGTACATGTTGGTGATTGAAGGGGGTTGGTTGTGGTGACAAATTTACAAGTAAGTTGACTTACATCTAGGTTGGGGGGGGGGGGGGTGGGGGTTGTGTAAAAAAGCCAATTTAATTTTTGAATTGTTATAAATTTTTGCTACTAGTTTAAAATTTGGTGAATTTATTTTTTTTTTTTTTTTTTTTG
>Ga0123342_1001515_pt1 | contig 39043 bp, 14 predicted proteins | sample Turbeawhitnodule_FD_89960 | JGI IMG/M metagenome (GOLD analysis project Ga0123342, IMG submission 89960) | Root nodule microbial communities of legume samples collected from Mexico - Turtle bean Mexico white nodule | ecosystem: Host-associated > Plants > Roots > Nodule | place: Mexico: Nepantla...
TACTGTAATATGGTATCAGAGCCATTTCGAGCCTATCCTAGCGAGTATTTGTGTTGGGCCTATCGTGCCACCCGCTATCGGGCCGCTATCGGACCACCCATAATATATAGTCTCACGCACGAGTTGGTAGTCTCGACGTGAGGGGGGTGTTGGAGATCCCACATCGACTAGAGATTAGAGCCTTTCATTGTATATAAGTGGGTGCAAACCTCAACTCTATGAGCCGGTTTTGTGGGGTTGAGTTAGGCTTAAAGTCCACTTCGTAATAGTTATCCTAAATGATTTTTTTTTACATATTTTTATTACTTTATAATATTTTTTTCTGTAATTTCAATTTATTAAAAATTATTCAGCGTGTTGTAATTTTAAAAGTTATTCATGTCAACGAAAAAAAAAATAAACAACTAAAAATATTAGTCACAATTTAATAATTTAAAAAAATATAAAAAACACAATAATTATAATCACATGTTTTTAAAAAAAAATATAGAAAAATTAATTTTCTTTCGGGTAAATTTATGTAAATAAATATTACTCATTTTGGGAAGCATAAAATTCACGTTTTGAAAATATTTTTAATAAAATAAAAAAAAGTCGTGTTTTCAATAAAAATATTTTATAAATTTGGAAAAAATGAAAATACAAAATCTTTATGAATTAAAAGAACCAGAAGTAGGACTAGGAATTCCCTTTCAAACACAATTTATCAATTTTTTAAGAAAATAATATATCCACTTTTTAAATAAAAAAACAAATAAATTACACCAATCTCATAAAATGCTATTTTCACTGCTCATGTACGGAAAATTCAGTAGAAAGCATAATAAAAGATAATTTCTGAAAATGTTAGATTCTTGTCATAATTTTCAAAAGTGTCCTATCAAATCAAGCATAGAAATATCACATTGGAAAAACTTAAAAAATCTTCCTATAGAGTATCTTTTGTAAGTTAATATTCAAATTTTCATAACATACTTCTCGTACATATTTTTTTTCTGTATTTTTTATTATCAATTGAAATACATTAAGTATCATAAAACTAAGTACTTTTTCTTTAATTTAATGAGTTCTGCTCATAACTTATATTAAAGATTAATCAACGAGGGTGTGGTAAATGTTTTTGAAATAAATAATTTTTAAATGAGTATTTATAGGAGAAGTAAATAAGTGAACGAAATTTTTTATTAAAATAAGTAAAAATTAAACATTAAATAAAGAATTTGTTTTTAAGAATAAAATCACAAATAAATAAACTGCCCTAAGTAGTGATGAGGAAGATAAATATGTCCAACTTGTGGCCTAATTATGTCTTTTCAGTTCTCCCATAAAGTAATGGCATAGGTGCTTTCCAAATCAATACATCTTTTCCACTCTCATCATTTTCTTTCTGTTCCTTTGTCAGCAAGCACTGGCAGGAACAGAACAAACCATGATACAAGGAATCATAGAACAAGTTCATGACATAAGAAGCAAGGGACAATGTATTCAACTTCATAATCTGTGAGCTATTGGAACATACACATATCCATGGCTGGAACGCTTCCAGGAGTTGAATGTGCAAGAAGGAGAAGATTCCATAGATGCTTGGATTCAAACTCAACTTCTTTAGCTTCACATGTATCCACAAGGCGCTCTTCTTTTGGTTTGTATGCAAGTAACCATGGATATTGTTCTTCCTTGTCCACTTCACAGGTGTGTTCCTAATATCTTTAAGTACCTTTTCATTTCTATGCACATTTTATCATTAATTTTCTTCCCGGGTTTTAATGAAAACAGCAAAGAGACATGTTATACAAGAGACACCCTGAGGAGGATATGGTAGGAGCAGCCAGAGAAGCCAGACAGAGATTGGATGACAAGTTTAGAGCACAAAGGATGTCAGATAACAAAAGGTATACAAAAAAGTCAAAACCAAAAAGTTGTTTTTTATGCAGCTCTGATTATCTTGAAGAAGCATCATAATACTATAAAAGCATAGCCAAATCAAAGAACAAGCAGTACTAGGCTTGGCCTAGCTTAGAGGAAATACATACTACTTTTGGTCATATTTAAACAACACCATAGTTTCAAAAACTCCCCTTCTTATGTCTAGATGAAGAACTAGACATTCTGCATAAAAGGGCATTCCACACCAGAAACTATGCAGCAGATACTGCTAGAGACCCATCTGACTGAAACCATAGCAATTCTGTGACCAATTATTTGAGCCTAAGCATCAAACTGCATAAGGAAAAAAACATTTTCCTATCAAGTGTAACACACCACAACAGATTTAGTAATTGTCCCTCATGTCTATTGCAACCACTTCCGCAGATCTGATTATCGGACCCAACTAGCAGTGTCAATTTTTTATAATATCAATCAATTAGAAATTATCAATGCCAGGATTTTTAAAGTAGCCATTGAATTAACTTATCATACATTACTCAATGTGAGTTTATGTCAGTGTCTTTTGTTGGAGATCTACGTATACTAGGATAATGACAGAGTTTATCTAGAGTGGAAATAAACTTCTTATTAACCGATTTTATAAGATCGAGTTAGATTTAAATTACACTTTTTAATATATTTGTTTAATTTAACCGGTTTTATAAGATCGAGTTAGATTTAAATTACACTTTTTAATATATTTGTTTAATTGTTTGTGTTTTCTGAAATTGGTGTTTCATGTCATGGTATGGCTACAATATCAGCTTTCTTCAGGCTCAAATAGCTTGTATTTAATTTTGTGGAATAGTTGGTTCATGACTAAGTTGAATTTTAGCATATCAGATATATGATCCTACTATATATTGTCCTAACTTCAGGCTTAAATAATTGTTACTAATTGTTGTAAGTTTTTGGAATTGGTGGTTCATGACACCTAGAAGAATAATCACACATAAGTGAGTGATATTTTCTCTATTTTGTTTTGGAAACTTATGGTTTAACTAATTAACAGACAAAACAGTACAACATGTGTGGAGGGCGAAAGAACAAGGATAACAGAGTTGCACACAGAGGTATATGGGTCAAAGAAGAGTGGTGCAAGGAAATTCAGTTGGACTAGATGGAGCTGGAAGGCCTCTGAACAAGAGGACTGTGCCGTGTGCTTGGAATCATTCAGAGTTGGAGAGACACTGATCCATCTTCCTTGTGCACATAAGTTCCATGACAGATGCTTGAAACCATGGTTGGAAAACAATTCTCATTGTCCATGTTGCAGAACAACCATTCTTTCCCTCTAGATTTAACTTTTCCTTGTGTTCAATTGTAGACTGAGATGGATAAAACATGAACTCAAATGTTTGAAAATTTGAACTTCAGAGTGATCATGTGTATCTAATCTAGCACATTTGAAGATTAATCACTGATTATTTTGGCAAGCTCAGATGAAATTATCATAAACTTGATAGGAAATCATCAAAAAGTTGATTATCGATAGTTTGGATGGAATTAAAAATAGTTTCTTCAAAACTAGATGGATCTGTTTAGTTTAGAAATTGAAGTGAATTAAATTATTCATTAGTTCAGAAAACTAGTTTTATGCTTAAAAAACTGAACTGAACTATTAAAGGTTATTAAATTATAATTTTTTTAAAACTGCACTGTCTTTACTTTTACAACTTGAGAATTAAGCTTTTTTTAAACTAAATTATTCAGCTATAGTAAATGAATATGTATAAAACAACATTCACTTTAATCTTATAATTTTACTTAAAACACATAATGCTACACTGAAGAGCATAACATGTACATGTACTTTATAATAAATAGGTTAGTCATACATTCGGTTTACAAGGAAAAACTAAGTTAGAATCAACTATATAACTACATTCTTGTCAACTTGTGACTCTTAAACAATTTTCACATTTAATTAATGTATCTTCATGAGGTTCATGGATTAGATTTCGTCATCCTTTTATTTTGTGTCTTACCTTTACAAGGTACTTCTTTTAATTTTATTTTTAAATTACATAATAATTTATAGTTAAACAATAGCATAAAAATCTTTATATTCTCCTTATATTTCAATTGAATTCATAATTTGTTCATACTCGAAACGTATTATTTAGTGATTCAAACGCTTGATTTTACATGTAAAGGATATTTTATAACATTTCTGACGAGAGAGAAGAAAAATAAGTTGACAAAAAGAAAGTATTTAGTAAGAAAACAGAAATAGGAGAGAAAGTAAATAGGTGTTAGAAAAAAAAATGGAAAAAATAATTAACTTCCGAAAGATTATTTAATTTAAAAATTTATTTTTATTATTAATACATTTCTCAACAATTCCAACCTTCTCTTTACATAAATGATTTTACTTTAAGTTATAAATGATTTTAATTTAAATTAATTTAAGAGAAAAATTTTGTTAACACCGTAAAAAATATACATTTAACATTGTTTATAATAATATAATAATATTTTTAAATTAAAAAATAAAATAAAATAAAATATTAATTTATTAAAATGTGAAGGATATAATTTTACTTATCATCACCTTAATTTAATACTTTCTTACTACCAAAGCTGTCAATTACTCCAATTTAGAATCAAATTTCAGTTTAAATTTTCCTATTTAACTTTTTTTCTGTGCCAAAGGATAACCAAAATCTTCTGAATTTTCTCTTACTGCCTATTTCAGCTGTGTAATAATTTTTTCAATATAAAATTGGAACAAACCTTTAATTCTTTGTTACAATTTTTATTTATTTATTATTTTTAACTGTTTTAGTTTTCATATTTTTTAAAACTACATAATTTTGTATATATTTATTTGTGAATTTCAGTTACTTAAATAATTTTTTATAATATATTAAATCAATATATACTTTTTTTTACATTTAGAGTTAAAAATATTAAATTTTTAAAATATCAAGATTAAAATTGTCAAAAAAAAATAAAAAAAAATAATCTAAATCAGATACAAAAAAAGTTAAAAATTAAATATTTTATTTTTTGAAAAAAAAAACATATTTCTTAAATAATTTTGTTAAGTTTAGTTTCAAGTGGGACATTTGCAATTGCCATCCCCATTAAGCAACGGCTAGTTCCCTCACTTTCGTCATCATCATGTGACCGTTCAGCACACCACCCCAGATTCTTCAAAATACATCATTGTTGTTTCTTCTACTATTTCTACAAAAACACCATTTACATTGTTGTGCAAAATTCTTGTTCTTTGTAGGAAAAAATGGGGTACTCAAATGCACCCACTGCATATTACTCCACTCTGCACGATTCAATCACTTCTCTATGCAAGACCATTCTTCCCTTGGGTCTCAAGAAACGGTGTTTGGTTTCCGCAGAGCACAGGCTGTGGAAACTTCAATCCGACAACCTCAAATGGCAGCAAGACTCTCTCCATCAGATTCTCAACTTGTTGGCTCTACACAAAGATGACATCCTATCTGAAACAGAGGTTTCAGCTTTCAGGACCCATTTGCTTGACACCCTTCTTGTCTCTCCCCCTCCGCAACAGGATTATGCCCCCATCATCAAAGACAAGCTTATGTTCTTACAGGTGAGTACTACTAGTTTTGATCTGGGAAGAATCTCACTTTTGCCTTCATTTGGCATTGACCCTCTTTGAGATTGTGTTTCCTTGGGTGATTTAACCACTTGAGAGGAAGGACCCTATAATGTTTCCAAATATTTTTAACCACTTAAAAGTAACAATCTTTTTGTAGTAAATACATTTTTGTACAAATCCATTTTTTTGCTATCTTTAACAGATGTAACTTTATTTGGATTGATAGAAAAATTACTGAGCAAAATAAGATAGAATGAAGGTTTTAAATTGCAGTCCTTATGTTATGGAGAATTTTAGATAAAGGAGTTGATAGCACATTGACCCCAATTACATTTATGTTTGCGGTTTTGTTACAATTTTTTGATGTTGCTGAAAAATAAGAAAAAACGTTTCTTATTTGTCCCAATTGTGGATGATGTGTATAGACTCTAAAACTAGTGAATTGTGGCTGAGTCACAACAAAGATTTTGAATTCCAGTTATTGTTGCAATTTTTTGATGTTGCTGAAAAGTAGGAAAAAGCGTTTCTTATTAGTCCCAATTGTGCTAGGGATGATGTGTATAGACTCCAAAACTAGTGAATTGTGGCTGAGATCACAACAAAGATTTTGAATTCCAGTTATGGTTGCAATTTTGGACAGAATATTAATAAGAAGTTCAACTTTTGAGTTACTTAAGTTTTAACGAAATGTGACAGTGCTTAATTACTGACACATTTTACTTGTTGGTGCCAGGAACTTCTTCATGCCAAATGCATTTCTGAAGGAGAGTATCAATCTTCAAGAAGGCCTTTGCTTGTGAGATTGGCAGTTCAAGGAGGTGAGATTAAAGGCAGGGAAATGATAATTTCAGGGTTGAAAAACACAAAAGAAAATCCAGAGGAAGAATGGTCAGATATTGATTTGAAGGATGATCAGTGCTTGATGAACAAAGAGAAGTCAAATTCAAAGAAGACATCAAAGCAGCCAAGGAAGCAGGCTATGAAAGGAGCATCCTCGGTTTTAAGCTTTGGATCTCCTTTCAAATCTGGGAAAAACTCCATGGAGAAGAGCATATTCAATTCACCCACTTTACACATGCACTCAGCACAATCAAAAGTCCTTTCTCCTTCTATCTTTACCCAAAGTGAATTGAGGCATTCTAAGGAAAACAAACCCTTCTGGGATGGATCAGAGAAGATGAAGAGGAAGCCATTTAGAGCTCTATTTCATAGGGATAAAAATAAGAAAGAGGGGCATGGTGGTGGTGGAGATCATCATGGTCTTGAGACAGAGAAATCATCAAAAAAGCAATGGGGGTATGATGGGTTGAGGAAATGGAAGGAAAGTGACACAGATGATGACACAGCTCCTTTGTCTCTAAATGAGAGGTCCGATAGTGAGGCCTACTTGCCTTCCTATAAGCTTTCAAGAGGATGTGGTGAGGTGTCGCTGATGAACAAGTTGCAGCATGATCAATCACCATCTGCTTTTTCCGTGGATGATAAGGTTTGAGAACTTGAAACACTTCCTTTGTTTTTCAAACTGCAAATTACATTTGCTTTTGGAAAAAAGGAACACGAAGAGCTATTTTGAACATTGAGCCAAATTTCTTTATGAATAAACAGGTTTTGGGGGACAATGTAAAGAAGGAGCTGTCAAGAATTCCTACAGAAATGAGGAGCAGAAATACAGAAACGAGGAGTGCAAATACAAATCTCAACTTCTCGTATGGTCATCTGTCAATTATTTCATTTTCTATGTTTGACATCCATCTGCATATTTCTTAGAAATGCAATTTTACTTACTTTTTTATTGTATAAAACAGAAGTGATCAGAAAGCAAGCAAATAGGTTAATCTTGTTTTGTAAGAAGGGTTAATGTGTGAATTTTGGACACCAAATTCTAGCAAACAATATAGGAACTAAAAAATAGTTAGATCAAACTATAGGGGAACCAAGTCGGTAATTTAACATATGTTTTTTCATTATAGCAGTAGAACTATTATTATCTGTTCCCAAGGTTTCAAGTGTTGCTAACAAGTGTGGTTTCTTATTGTGTTGAAGACCAAGGTGTGACCTGCACAGTGAAGAAGCGGTGAAGAAACAACTGAAAAACCGTGTTGGAGAAATGGAAACTAGGCACAATGATGCAGAAATGAAACACGAAAACTCGATGGGGTGGACAACATTTGAAGACGAGGAAAACCTTCACCCAAATCTTTTTGTTCACCATGATAAATCATTGCGAAGCCTTAGCAACAATCCATTTTCTTCATGGTTAGAGTAAAAGTGGTACTGTTTGAATTATTTGTATAATATCTGTGTTGCTATCATAATGTGGTCTCCTTGACAATATTTACATTTACATAGGCAAAAAAATTTTAATGTATTATGGAACTTTACGTAAAGAGAGGAAAAGTTGATAGATTTACCTTTAGTGTGACTCTTATCACATTTTTATTTCATGACTCATCCTTCAATGTTTTTGAAATTATTGGATCCGTAATTTCTATTCTTCTTAAGTCTTAAAAAGAAGAATGTATTATATACTGGTAAGGCCCGCATAACCGAGACTATGACTCGGCACTCGGTCCAAACCGACTAACACCTCAAAGACCATTACGCATAAGCAGGATTAGTAACTAATCAGCGATCAAAAGTTAGGTAATGTACTTCTAAACATGATTCAACTCCCTAGTTTGATCCAATAAGAAAGAGTATATGATAATCATATAAATAGACACAAATTCCAAGTATCAGGTACGTCATTATACAATACTCAGAGTATCGAGTGTCAAATTCTCACTTGAGCGTTGGAGTGCCTTTTGCAGGTACCATTTGAGCCCTGACTTCACGGAGACCGAGAGGCAGAGCAGTGAAAGGAGAATGAGGAGCCTGCTTTAAGAAGAAGAGATGATCGGTCGAATTATTCTCTTGGTTCCAACCCCGTTCAAGAACAATTGACGTCCATTGTGGGGCCGAGAGAATCATCTTGAAAAAGAAAGTAAATGGTATCAACCCCTAAGCATGGTGAACGAGAAGATGTCTGATGCTGAGCAGATGACACTCTTGATGTCTTTGTAGAAGGAGATTGCAGAGATGAAGAGAAAGAACGAAGAGACTAAGTGGAAGAATGAAGATGAGATCTTAGCTCTCCAAAAGGAGAACAAAGAGATGAAAAGAAAGTTCGTGGAAGGGGTTCATCCATCGAGTTGCCCTGGTCCACCAGCGTTTTCATGATGGTGAACTTCTCAATGTCGACCGATATCACCATAGGATCGTCCTGTGAGGGGTTGACACCTTTGAAATCTTCGTTGATGAAGGTGATGGATGACATCCTCGGTCGGAATTAAACGACTTTTACCTAATGCACTGTCCTTAGGTGTTTTTTTTCTGGCGCTGTTGGAGCTGCCTCCTCCAGCGAATCCCCTAGCGATTGTGTTGATGACCTCTCGGTCATCCCTTCTTCCATTCCTCCTTGAAGGGTCCTCCCTTCTCGGTCGACACTTGGGTGGCGGTCATCTTACATTCTCATAGAGGTGTAGTCTCTTCACTCGTTTGCTCCCTTCGCGAGGATCGCTTTGCACCTGAGTCCCCTTGTATAAATCGGTGGAGATGCTCGGCTTGGATAAGTTCCTCGATCTCATCCTTCAATGTCTGACACTCCTCAGTGGTGTGTCTACTGTTTATATGGTAACGACACTTAAGAGTGCAGCCGGTGTTCTCAGGGCTTGCAACCCTCCTTAGTGGTGGAATTAGCTCGGCACTCAAAGCCTCGTCTAAGATTTTTCCCTTCTTGATGCTTAGGGGGGTGTATCTTGTGAATCGGTGTCCCCGAATATCTCTGCACCAATCCCCTCTACCAACAGTTGGTCGGTTCTAACCCTCCTCCCTTATCACTTGCTTTGGAATTCCTGAACTTTCTCAGTTCTTATAACTGCATGAACTTAGCGGTCCTCCACCTAAGCTCGTCCCAGTTTGCAGCTGACTACATGCACAAACTGTCAGCAAAAGGTCTCGGTCGTAAGGCCGTGATCATGTGATGCATGACCATGTTCAGGCTTAGATTCTGAATGCTTATGGCTACCTTCCCAAACTTCCTCAAGGACTCCCCCTTCCCCTGGCGAATGTTAACCAGGGCGATGGAGGTCAGGTGAGGTGGTCGGGTGGCAGCGAACTGTGTCTTAAACTTGGACACTAGGGTCTCAAAGTTGTCGATGGAGTTTGGAGAGCTTCGTAAACCAGCTCAAAGCTCCCCCTCCTTTCAGTGACGTAGGGAACACTCGACACAAAACTGCATCGTCCGAAGTGTACATGCTCATGTGTGGTGTACACGTTCATGTGCTCATCAGGGTTGATCGTGTCATCATAACGTTCCATGTTAAGCCTTTCCACTTATCTGGTAGTGGAACTCCAATTATGGAATCGGTGAAGGGGTGTCGGCGGACCGAGTCCAGAGTACCGGTCATAGGGACCGACCTATTTGGATAAGATTCACCCTCAACTTCCTGGGTGGATCTTATGCCTCGGCTCCTCAACGGTTCTAGAGCTAGGATCTTATCTTCATTTTTTCTCTTAGTCTCTGCCATCTCCTTCTACATAGACATCAAGAGCACCATCTGCCCAGCATCAGACTTCTTCTCGTTCATCATGCTTCGGGTTGATACCATTTACTTTTCTTCTTCAAGTTGATTCTCCGTGGGCTCCAATTGTTCTTGAACGAGGTTAGACCCAAAGCTATGGAACTTGTGAGTAGTTTGTAGAAATTGAATGACCTTACTATTGTTATGTTTTATTGAATCAATTGAGTATGCCCTAATCTTTGAATCCCCATTTTGTTTTACGCTTCCTCAGCCAGGTTTGAAATAGTGGAGCAAGTAAAGTTTATTAGCATAACACAAAAAGCGTTCCACATCATATTAATATGTTTGCTAGTGGTAATAGCTTCTCGGAAAAATTGATGAGTATCCAGAACTATCTAAGAAATCTTCATTGGTTGGTTTAAATAGCCCCGAACTATCAAACAAATGAGTATCCCGAACCTTATTTAATTTTTTTATTTAAAAATTAATAAAATATTTTAATAATAATACGATATTTTCATTTATTTATCAGACAACGGCTACCACTAATAGCCGTCTTTGTAGACCAAACACTTTGGTCTAAAACGACATATTTACTTTAGAGCCGCCGTTTTACACTGATTTTATTATCCTAATTCGTAGCGCGCCACTTACACTTTCGTATTTTCTTTGTCTTTTCGCGCTTTGTCTTCCTTCTTTGCTTCGTGCTCTCTTTGCTTCTTCTTCATCTTCAAGCTCTTTGCCATTGTGTAAGTTTCTTTCATTCACTTACCATTGCTTATTTGTTTCTCTTATCCTTTTCTGTCCTTCATTATTGGTGAAAGTTTTCATTGCCTACTGTTTCATTGTCTTCCACCACTGCTGTCTTCATTGGTTATTTTATGTTCCTCCGTTGGTTCTTCGCCACTACTAGCCTCCGCTGCCGTGAGCTCGTTGCTGCTCTTCACCACCACCATTGCTGAGATTAGGGCACCATGTTTTTTCTCATTCAAAACATGAATAATTGCAATTTTTTAAAGGTTATTAAAACGACGACTTTTACCATAACTGCCATTTTAGACTGAATGTAACACGACGGCTAAATAACCGCCTTCTTTGCTTAAAGAGAATAGACTATGTGCTGAAAAACAACGGTCAGAAAGCTGCCATTTTAAGGCTAAAATAACTGTCGTTTTTCACCTTTTCTGCACCAGTGATTGTTGAATATAGTTCCTAGGAATTTGGAACTTGAGATATTGAGTATTTATTTAGAATTGATTAGAAAATAAAATAATGATACTAATTATGAAACTATTAGTATGTTGTTATAATAAATAACTATGTTATATCCCTTAGTTCAAATAATCAATGACTACTTTCAATTATTAGCTTACCAAATGGGTTGAATTGGGGATGTATTGGTAATTCCTCAAAAGAAAATCCTTCTTAATATGAATCATTGAACAACAAACACCACCAAGATCATTCTAACAATCATATAGAAAACCCTTTATGTCATAAGAAAAAGACAAACGACATATCAAAGAGAAACCATAACCATTTGGGAAGGAGTTTAGTAGATTATGTAAGGAGGGAACAACCAAAATAATTTAGAAATGAATTAACAAGGACTAGAAATGAGATATTTCAACAAACTAAATGATTTATCAAAATTGAATTACGAAGAGGGTGTAAAAATCCCTTATTTACTAAGTTCTCTTATAGAAGAGTAGACAATTGAAAATATAGCTCTATTTGAATGTGGAGATATAACATTAAATGAAAAAGAAAAAATGAAGTATTTTTGAAGTTTCCTAAAAAAAAATGTTTTTACTTGGTTTAACACTTTATCACCAAATTCGATTTATAATTGGATTCAATTGGAAGAAATTTTACTTAAGATTTTTTTAAAGGAGAAATTAAAGTAGGTCTAATTTACTTGACAAACATTAAAATATATAATAGTGAGAATATCAATGATTTTCTAAATTAATTTAGAGAAAAAAAATCAAGATGTTATACTCAAATCCTTGATCATCAGTTGATTCGTTTGACAATAACAAGATTATATTTTTTGATAAGAAAGAAAATGGTAAATTTACCCTTAAAAGATATGACCTAATTCACGAATGAAGTTAGAAGAATTAATAAAGTTTAATAAAGAACATACTAAAAATTTGATAGACTGATAAAGAAAATAGAATATCTACAACTTTTATGAATAATAAAAAATAAAATAAAATGGACAAGAACAACTTGTCTAGGTTGACAATACCTACTACTACCAATGAGAGCAAATGGAGTGACATAGTCAATCCCAAGGAAATCTACCATTATTGCAAAGAACAAATGGAAGATTCACTATTTCAAGAAGAGGGTTAATGATTTATTAATTACTTATAAGTTTATAAGTTGAATATAAGTATTTTTAAATTGTGTCTTAGACTTATATTTGGGCACTTCTTGTTATTTTATGACATATTTTTAGTAGTTTTTAGCTAAAAATTAATTTTTATTATTTTATGTTTTATTATTATTTTTCTTCAATCTTTAGGAAAAAAGAGAATATTTTAGCTCAAAGTTAAAGTCAAGATATTCGATTAAGCGAAGCATCTACTCCTTTGACTGAGCATGCTCACTCAAGAAGCCTAAACGAGTGATTCTTGCTTAAGCAATGCACACTCCAAATAATTTATTAAGATTATGTGTACATCTTGTTGTTACTGTTGTTTAACCTAGGAGGTAATATCAAAATTTTATAAAATTAAGGTTAGATCTCACACCAAAATATGCTTTGACAACCTTGTAAGTACATCTAACAACACAATGACACATTAAATTCTTAGTCTTTTAGTATTTCTATAAGTATGAAGCTATAAGTACCATATTGTCAGAAGTTGATGTAGCTAAGTGACTTATTTATTTTCTCTTTTCCAACATTATTTGATTATTCAGTCAATTACTTTTACTCTGTTCTCACTTTTTTGTTTGGCCAAGCTAGTCGAATCATGATTTCATATTAGTTGTGGTTGGACAATCCATTTATAAATCAGGATCTAAGGAAAACTTGTGGTACAACTATAATTAGGAATTAGGATAGGAACTACCAAATCAAGTTTTAAGTCATAAACTTAACAAATCTCACCACGAAAATGATTTTTTTTTTACGTAATTTAGGTATTTTCCCGTTGAAGATTTGAATTTAAATCAAATAAGTGGATCATTGAATTATTGAGTAATTGAACTTGTTGGGATGTGGAAGAGCGAATTAGATGGAAAATGTTAGTGAAATCAATATATGATACCTCTTTTATATATTTACATCTTTATCGTTATAATTATTTTATTTTGATTTCTTTTTGATATTATATGCTTTCTTATTACAAATTCCTAAATCTCTGTTTTGATTGATATCCTTTTATCATTTAAAATGTTGTCTTTAGTTTTGTTTTTCAAATTCAAAAACCCTATAATTTATTTTCTTTCTAATTAAATAATTATACAAAGAGTCTATGTCAATAAAATATTTGGATTATTTTCATTAATCCTTGTGACAATTTGGTACGTTTGCAAAAAAAATTTGACTATCATCGCTTAGATTGAGTTAATGTTTAATGCTTGTAATATGCGAAAGGTTAGATTATTACGAGGTTTGAATTTTTGACTCATGTTTTACCTTACATATATACTCAAATAAGAGCTAGTTCGAGACATAAGAGAATATGGTTGATAGTAATGTTCTTATGGACAATGATACTCCATTCAAATTTGTGGACATTGAGTCTATTAAAATTTGTATCTAAGATGAAGTAGTGAGGATATTGTCAAACATTTACCACTTTAAGGAACTAAAAAAAAACTTATATGAGTGGGAGTCCTAAATGTTAAAAGTTTCACATGTAATGTTAAAGGTGACGTGATGCAAGTTTTGAAGAAAATGAGTATGGTTGTAGATAAATTGTAGATAACTTATATATTCTATAAGATTTCATTGTGACCGAATATTTGTAATAATTTTTTATGGATGTTTTAGCCTTATTTAGCCTTTAATAATATCATATATTAATATAGTAACTATGATTTATTTTAACGAGTCTTATTGATTTTAAGTGTAAATTCTAGTTATTTGATATTTTATTTTTCAATTAACACTCTATATGTTGAGATGCTGACATATATCTTATCCTAGCTATATGTTGAGATGCTAAAATAATGTCCCTTGAAAGTTAAGAGAGAAAGCTCTACAACTTTTCTATTGGGAGCAAAATCCATTTCGAACATCTAAAATCCTAATAATTTATTCAAAATCGCGATCATGTACTAATTATTTAGAATATTTTAGGAACAGATTAGAATTGTTATTGGTGGATGAGTGGGTCGAGTTTGTAAATAGTCTGAGTAAAGACTGTACATTTTATATTCATTCCTTAGCCTCATATTCTGAGTAAAAATACTAAGCTCTTCAATTAAATCATACCTTAAAAAATATTATACATTACAATTTAAGTTTATTCAGACAATTGATTGATAAATATTAAAGAATTAATTTGGATAATATTTTGATTTAGTTCTAAATAAGTTTGATTTCATTTTTTTATTAAATTGTATAACTACACCAATAAATGTTCAATTTGGATATTAAGTTACTCTGATAATTCATCATGCATGAATACAATAGTTTATGAATCAATGTTTTCCGAATCTATTACATTTGTTTACATTGTAGTTAATGTGATAAAAATCCTCTTAATAACAGTTAACTTAAGGAATAAGATATTTTGAGATAGAAAGTTGAAGTTTCAAGGGGCATTTTGGAGAAGTTACGGTCTGATCCAGACACAAATACGAGGAACACATATTTGACTCGCAATTCTCGGATTCAATATCTTACCAGTTTCTACCTTCTGGCATCCTTCTGCAACTCCAAGGTTTACACGTTCCCTGAATCTGTTATCTGTTTTCTTATGTCACTACTTTTTCACTCCACTTTTGACACCTTCCTTCCCACCAAAACCACCTTCCCTGGCTTTTAGCCACTGCTAAAACTTACTTTTCGCCCTCTCAAAAACTACCACCATTAAGATTTCACGCCAACAACCGACTCTTTGTAACGGATGATACAGTAACCCCTTTTGATCATTCGGCCTTCAATTCCAGTCTCCAATCTCGGATCCATCTTTTACATTCTTCAGATCATAGATTATATTATCGTATGCAGTTTTGAAAGAAAAAGGAGAGATATTTGATGTTTTCGTAATTGTGCTGCGTTGGATTATATTAGATTCATTGTGGAGAAAAGAATCCTTATGAATTAGAATGCAATCCGAGAGTTTGAGCCAGACTCCAGCTCTGAAACTCTTTCCTGGCCTGAAACCCCCTCACAAAACCCTACTATTCCACCAAATATGTGTTCTTGTTATCACATTCCTTGCATATGCTTCCTTCCATGCCTCTAGGAAGCCCCCTAGCATTGTCAAGAGTGTTCTGGGACCCACAGTGCCATCGAATGCAACTCAAGTTCCCATTTTGAGTTCCTATGATACAGGGTGGCCCCCTTTCAATGGAACCCAAGGTACTTACAGGCTGGGCGAGCTTGATCTCGCATTCCTTACTTCTTACTCTGTTGGCATGTATTTGGCTGGTCACATTGGGGATAGGATTGATTTGAGGTTGTTTCTTGTATTTGGGATGATGGGTAGTGGCTTTTTTACCATACTTTTTGGGTTAGGTTATTGGTTAAATGTTCATGCGTTGGGGTTTTTTGTTGGTGTTCAGATTGTTTGTGGAGTGTTTCAGTCAATTGGATGGCCTTGTGTGGTTGCAGTTGTGGGGAATTGGCTAGGGGAATCGAAGAGAGGCTTGATAATGGGGGTATGGAATTCGCATACCTCGGTGGGGAATATCATTGGTTCAGTGGTGGCTTCAGGGGTTTTGGAGTTTGGCTGGGGTTGGTCCTTTGTGGTGCCTGGGCTCCTGATAATTTTGGTGGCGATTTTGGTGTTTTTGTTTCTTGTTGTGAGCCCTGAGAGTATGGGATTTGTGCATCCTGGAATGGACATCGAAATGAGTGTTGACACAAAAAATGTAGAGAATCTGAAGAAAGGGGAATCGGAGGAAACTAAGCTTATTGAGTCGGATAATTCAGATACTTCTTCTGCAATTGGGTTTTTGGAGGCATGGAAGTTACCAGGAGTGGCTTCGTTTGCTTTCTGTCTCTTTTTCTCCAAGCTAGTGGCTTATACCTTTTTGTATTGGTTGCCCTACTACATAAAGCACACTGGTAATTGTTATTTTATACAGAGCTATATGATATTAGATAGAATTGATTGGCTTTTATCTAGCATCAGTACTTTAGTCATATCCAAATATTTGTTTCTAGTGTTTCCATCTTCCTAATAAATTGTCTCCGGGTTTGCTACTAGGAAATTGGAGTGGTTATTTGGTAGAACTGTTATGTGATGTGTCTTTAGGCAGTTATGAAGTTGAGTGACAGGTATTTTTGTATGGTGTTTTATCCGCATTTCCGTACAAATGAAATATAGAGAAATACTTGTTTATTTTTCTAAAGCTCTCTCAGCTAGCTGACAAAATTAGGTGATTATTTAAACTGAACCAATCATATTTGTCATGACAGTTTCTATAGTTTGTAAGTTTTTGTATTTTTGTGTATTTGAGAGAGAGAGAGAGAATGTTTGGGCTTAGGTTTGTGTATTATGCTTGTTGTTCTACAATTCTGGTTTAATCCAGAATTTCTGCCTATAAAAAATCGAGTTTTATGTGCAAACTAACGTCTCACTTTCATGATCCTAATTGCAAATTTGGTGTTCATTGCAGCTGTTGCGGGTGTGCATATGTCACACAAAACTGCTGGGTTACTATCTACCATATTTGACATGGGGGGAGTCCTAGGTGGAATCACAGCTGGTTTCATTTCTGACTTGATTGAAGCACGTGCTATTACTTCAATTCTGTTCCTGTTTCTATCAATGCCAACACTGGCTTTATATCGCATTTTTGGGAGCCTCTCCATGTTGATGAACATCATTTTAATGTTTCTTTCGGGGTTTTTGGTGAATGGTCCATATTCGCTCATCACAACCGCTGTTGCTGCTGATCTTGGTACGCAAAGCGTGAATGATCGGAATTCCCGAGCACTGGCTACCGTTACTGCAATAATAGATGGCACCGGTTCTGTTGGGGCTGCCCTTGGACCACTTTTGGCTGGATATATTTCTACTAGGGGATGGAACAGTGTCTTTTTTATGCTCATTCTGTCTATTTTCTTTGCTGGTTTATTCTTGATTCGTATTGCAAGAACTGAGATAAGAGAGAAGCTTTCAGGAAAGTGATTTTAAATAGTTTAGAAATACCGACGTTTGATTATTTAGTCAGGCCCTTTTGATGGTACCTTTTACTACACGGGAATTAGCTATATTGATTGAGAAACTGCTGAAAGGCTTCATTCAATGTTTGTATTATATGTTCATTCTTGATTCACTGATTGTAAAAAAGAAGAAGCAAATATGTAAGAATGTTTAAGGTGAAATAATTCAACTTCCTTTCGGTATTTTGTTGTTCATGCAGTCTTTAGTTTTGCCTTTTGTGGATATTCCTGACTATGGTTTTAAACATTCGAAGTTGGTGTCATGTATGATGGTACACTTTCTGTTTCTACATTCTCTTCATCGGATGTTTGGAATTGGCTGATGTAGCGATAGATGATTTATTTGTCCATTAAGTTGTTTCACAATAGAGCACTTTATAAATGGTTTATCTGATTTAATTTTGAACCAGCAGTAAGTTAAGAGGCAAGAGGTTTGGAAACATTCAGCTCCTCACCATATATTGTTTGAGAGGTTCTCTTAACAAATATCAATTACCACTGCCTTCTTTCAAAGTAAAAATCGTTATTCTTATTTAATGCCTGATCAATAGTCACTAAGAGCAACAGTATATACAAAAGATTTAAGGAAAATGTAGCTTTTTTTTTTATCTTGTTATGCTTACATCCGTGTGAAGGACATCTGAAATGAGAAGCTAGACCCTCGTAATCAGTTGTCAATCATTAAGCCGATGAAACGTAAAAGTAGAATGTTACATTTAATCATATCATCCAATGTTACATTGTTTTTCTCCAAACATATTGGGAAAAAAAAATTGTAATGAAGTAAACTTATTACAATATTATTCCACGCCTTGTTCTTTCTTCATCTGAGAGGGCAAGGATTAGGTCAATCTTCTGATAATTGTGTGGTGGATGAATATCTGTACATAGTGGCATCTCTAAAAAATCAGCTTAACTATTTATTTGCATACAAAAAATGCTTTATTCTTTTAGCAGGCATTTAAGATTCTGAAGTCCTTCTACAGATATGCTTCTTCTTACTCGTGTTCTTTCCACAGCCACAGGTGTTGGAGGATCTGAGTTAAAACATACCATCACAACTGTCAAGTTATCAGTTGATTCTCTCTTGATTGCTTCCTGCACTATTTCCTTGCAGCATAGTTTCTCATCGTTGTGCTCTTGAAGCCTCCTCCTAGCAAAATCCACAGCATTTTGGCTACTAAAAACATCCCATATTCCATCACTAGCAATTATCAAGAATTCATCTTCTTTGGTCAATGTCATCAATTTAAGTTCAGGTTCAGCACTCAGTGGTCCTCCTCCTTCACTCGTTTCCTTCATTCCTTCAAGGTGCCAATCTCCAATAGCGCGAGTAATTCCTAACTGACCATTCAGGTAACCATCGTCAATGAAGCCACCTAGGGACTCAACCCGTGTCTTTTCATTGACACAGTTTGGTCTATGATCTTTAGACATTTCTATGGCTCTTCCATGGCGGGACAAGACAGCTCGGCAGTCTCCCACATTAGCTACAAGTAAAGACCTGTACAAAACAATGAAAAGGGCTATGTATATGAGCAACAAATAAGGAGACAAAAAGAGGCACATAGATAGATCTATTCCATAACAAATGTTTTGATGAAACTGGATGGATCATACATAAATCTAGTGGGGCAAAAGTAGCTCTGCTTTTGAATGTCTGATGTGTTGCCAATAAAGGATCACCCTTATTTTGTAGTGATTTTATGGACCGAGAGGAGAAAACAAAAAATTATAGAAAAAAATGAAAAGAAGTGAACACTTTCTTCCTAAGTGATATTTAACAGGATTGGGGGATGCAGAGTAGGCACAGATTCATACAAGTATAAATCAAAAGAGATGATGTTGATATCAGGCACCCCCTTTGATTTGAATGTCAATGTGCCACTTTCGCAGCTACACTTGTTCTATGAAAATGTCACTAGATATGTGGGAGGGAAAATATATGCCATGGTTCTTAAGAACTAAAGAACAGTGGAGACAAGTGGTCACCTTCCAAATATAATTGCAGTTAAAGCAGTTGTACCAGAAGAAAGTGAAGGCTCTTGAGAGGATGACTTTAGAAATGCAGCATCAGTCTCCAAAAATGACCTTTTGACCACCTTCTCAAGCTCCAAAGGAAAGTTAACATCCTCAACAATAAATCTTGGCAGATTATCACGTACAAATTGTGCTGCACTCTTCCCTCCATGTCCATCAAATACCTGCACATTGGACCATTTTCCTTTCACACGTCAAACCCTGAAAGATTGCATATCTTCCTTCACAAAATGAAACATTAGTCCTCTCAGATCACTATTTTCCCACATTTTGTCAAGTCAGATTTTAAAATGGTTATAGAACTAAAACTGGGAAAGAGAGGGAAGGGGATGACAATGCAATAAATAATAGGTCAGATCAGATCAGATCTCAACATTAAATATCCTACATGAAGACTTTCTCAATACTGAATCTTGTGACCTACTTTAAGTATTTAGTAGAAAATGCAAGTTAAATGAAAGAAAAGAAAAATCTACCAGCATCATATAATGGTTTTTGCCATTTAATAATCTATAAGAGATTTTCTTATTTTAATTTATTCATCAATGGATGCATTGAACCCCTCAAGACTTGCTTGCTAGCTAGCCAAGATAGTGTGATGGATCAAGAATGTTTAAATTATCCATGCAATATCACAAAAAGAAAAATAGTTTCAGAAGAATTGAAACATTAATTTGAAATTCGTGAGAAGGAGCAATTAGCATAATAGTGTAAATAGTTTACTCCATAAAAGGAAACAGCTTCCCCAGAAAGTGCATTATAACTAAATTTCTTTGCCAAGTCTCCAATGCATATGTGAGTGTCCTCCATGTAAGGGCGTTCTCCTATGTCAGACCACTCTCCAGACCGAAGAGCCGGGGCCAAATTCATCTGATTCTGTTTCTTGTCTGCAATCACCGCGTCCTCATAAATGCTTTCTAGCTACATGCACCACAGAAGAAAAAGGGAATCAAGATGATAGAAGTAAAAACAGTGGATAACTCAGGAAATTGAATCTGCTAAGTAAACTCAAGAACGCAATGAAAAGTAAGAGAAATACTCCTAATTTACACACAACACAATAAAACATTGAGCCTCAAAATAGCTTTGTTTTTGGGCTTATTCCTGAAGTTATATCAAGTCATCACAAAAAAAGGTATGCTCACGGAAAACACTAACAAATTCTGTGGACAACAATCAAGTGGAAAAGGAACACAACAATAAAAGAAGACAATTTAATAGCCAGCGATGCAAACTGATTCAGTCGGCAACACAATCAATGATTTCACAAATAATTAAGCTACAGTGCATCAAAATCAATGAATCCAAGCCGACTGAACTAACTAATTTCTGTCATAACCACTTATAATATTTGACACCCTCAAGCCCTTCAAAATCACGTGAGAGGAAAATCCAAAATTACACAACCCTGAGATCAGATCATTGCTCAAGTCTCCATCCCAAGGGGAAAAATGGTTGTTAAAGAAGGAAAAAAAAAGCTTGCATTTACTGTCAAATTCTGTCGCATCCAAACAAATATTACTAGATTAGACACACACCATGTATCATAGTCATGTTTCATTTGCTAGGAGATTCTCTTCCACCAAGAAAGCGTTAAAATCATTGATGAAAGGCATGTGATACAAACCGATGTCAAATTCAGAAAATCCATGTCTCCCAAAAAGGACAGCAAGAAAAAAAAAGAACTTCGGTAAGAGGAGATTAACAACAACTTTCATGCCATGTAAAACACAACTGAGCTAGACTAAAAGTGTTTCCACAAAGCTATCACACACATAAGAAAAAGACAGAAGGGAGAAGTTTGAGATAGAAAAGCAATATACTCACAGGAATAGAACTTTGAACAGTGATATGAGTGGTGTCATTAGTTGAAGTTGTGAAAAAAGATCTTGTTTTGTCCATGTGGGAGGCGAGCAAAAGGTGACAATGCAAAGGCCATGAATTTGTTGAGGTTTTATCCTTATCTTTCTCTGCATCCTGCACACACATGGTGCAACAGAGAAGGAAGATTGTTAGGATATGTTAAAAGTGGAGAAGAAAGTGAAATGAGTGTTGAGTGTGAATGAGAGGGAGAAAGAGAAGGTTGAGGCAAAACTCCAGAAATTTCTGTGAAAGAGTGCCTAAAAATGGAGTTACATGGTTGCTGCTTTTATTACGCATCTTCCTATCAAAATATTTCTCTACGCCTACGTACCCAATGCCATCATCATTCATTCCATTTACTTTCACCAAAATAAATAAATAAAGCTTTAATATTTTTTATTATATTTTTGTCCATTCTTAATTTACTCTACCTTTTCAAAATAAATTAGTATATTTTATTTCTTTAATAATGATATTTGACATAAATAAGATATCATCATTTAAATAATAAATGATAAATCATCAATTAAAATTGTTTTAAACAACACATAGCAGAAACAAGGAATGTAACATCAAAATATTTCTTATGAATTGATTGATCATCTAAAATCTTTTACACCATCAAAGTATTTTATATCATTGGTCTATCTCACAATTATGTAACTTTATTTATAATAAGTTTACTGATTCTTAAAATTATTATTTTACCATTATAACTAATAAATATATATATATAGTAAATGTTTAATGTTCAGCACAATAGAACATTTTAATAACAATAAAAAAATATAATAAAAAAATTAATTTAATAATTTTTAAATTAAAAATATAATTATATCTAATTTTATATTTTAATGTATACTTTTATTATTGGTATAATAATACCCTATTCATTTTCTAGTAAAATATACGTGTACTACATGAATATTTATAGCATAAAAAATATTTTTGAAAAACTTAAATATCCTTTCATTTTGATAAATTACTAGAATTTTTTTTATAGTAATTTTTAATTACTTTTTTATCTTTGCTAAATTTTTTATTTTGTTTTTGTCCAACTGTGATTTAGAATGGTAGTTAAATAGCATGCCTTAGTAGCACTTTAAGGACAAAAATAAAATAAAAATATTATCAGGATAAAAAATATTCAAAAGAAAAAAAATATTAGACACCGAATACAAAATTCAGTAATTATAAGAGGAAAGAATATTTAAATATTATGGTAGTTAGAATGGTAGTTAAATAGCAATTTAAATATTATGTGATTTAGAATGGTGGTTAAATAGCAATTTAAATATTTAAGTAAGATAATAATATTTTATTCCGTAAAATAACAAAACAAGAACAAATGTAAAACCTACAGTTATTAGAAGCTTTTAATTAAACAATATAAAAAATTAGTTTAGTTAATTGAATATTATTTTATTTTTATTTTTATTTTCTAAATATCGTATTATGTTGGTTAAAATTAAGTATTCTTAAAATAATTAAGAAACACATATTGATTTTGAAGAAAAAATATTCATTTAGTATTTAATATTAAAATTAGAAAAAAGATATAGCAATAAGGAAGTAACATGATAAGCCAAAAAAGTAAAAGAACGTGGAACAAGTTTTTTTTTTTTTTTTATATTCTTTGCATCACATGAGGAAATAATGTTGTTTAATCTTATTGAAATTTTCTTCGGTAGTTGAGACTTTTCATAAAAGGGTAAGTAATAACTATTTAAGAATTTGGATATTATAATTTTTTTCACTAACGAGGATTCATAACGGCAATTATTTATTTAATTAATAATAAGGAATCATTAATTAAAACCCGTCTTATATATTATACAATAAAACTGTTTCTAACTTGAAGAAAAATGTGTAAAAAAACTTATGAAGAAAAATGAAGAATGACACACAAACTCTAAGATTAATGAATTGACTTAATTGATAAGTAAATAAATAAATAAAATAAAATAAAATAAAATTGTTTAGAGTGGTGGTAGGTGAACGGGCACATAAGGTAGCCAGCAAAGAACTTCAATAATTCCAGGCATTCACACGTGGCTTTCATAATAATGAAAAATATTAATAAAGTTATATATTGAAACACGTTTTCAACATATTTTTGAAGCTATTATTGAAACACGTTTTGTACATATTTTTGTGTACTAAACACAACTACAAATTAGGTGGGTGGGGAGATAAACTATTATAAACTTTCTATCACAAATTCAAACTCCTCATTAACATTATCCTCAGGGGAACTTAATAGTCATTACATTTTTTTTCCTTCATTTATCTTGTTTATCTATTAGTCACTAATTTTATTTAGAATAATATTAATTTAAATTAGGTTTTGAAATATTAAGTTGCTTAAAGATATTTAGTTGTTTCTAATGTTTGAAATTAAGAGCTCTCTGAATTCATTTCTAATAAAAGCAGCAAGAAATGAATTTACAAACAGTTTGAATGTGTTGGTATGTTAAGTTGCAATTTGGTTATGTTTTTAAACCATCACTCATATTTGTTTCAGCTTTTGGCAATATATTATGCAACAGCTATAAAGTGATGCATTGTATTTTTTTAAGCAATTTGCAATGCTTCAATTATGGTATCATCATGTTTTCGTTGACGCTTTAACGGTTAATTTGAGCATTAGATATTTTTCAGAAAATAATGAGACATTAGGCATAGTCATTTTTGTTTGTATACTTTACAGTATGTTACAGTCAAATTAACCTAAACCTGTTAAATATTTTTCAATCCAACGCCTAATATTTCACGTTGTTTGATTCCTTAGTACATAAATTATACTCCAGTTTTAGAATTTAAAATATGTATTATTGGTTTGAAAATACCTTTTGAATTATAGAATTCAAAGAGTTTGAAAAATATTTTTTGGTTTCATAAAAATATTGTTAGATGTTTCTCATTTTGTAATGCATCTTGTGTTGAACATTCATGTACCACATCGAAGGTTATTTGCGTCATGTTGTCTCTACATCTTCTAAGTCTTCAACTACAACATGTTTTGCTGTTATTTGTGTTTTGCATCTTCAAATCTTCGATTGCAACTTGTTAGTATCTACTTCTCATATACTTGAGTGTCTAGTGTTTTAAATTTATTGGTTCTTAGACTTCAACAAATCTGCTTAGCATTCTAAGCTTGAGTTTAATGTGAATACTTATTTCACACTAATTAAAATATTTAAACACATTAAAATATGATATTATTTGTTATGATTAAACCACCAGTGTCTTATGCATAAATCTATATTAAGACATTGTTTGTATCATGTGAATATTTGTCGATGCCTTAAAAATCTTCCTCAATTTTATTATGACAAATAATGTTAATTTTGTAGAGTATGTGTGTTTTGTTTGCAAACAAATAAAAATGTGTCTTTACTATAAACCATGTAGTCTTCCTAAGACTTTTTATATGTTTTAAGACTGTTTATGTGGATTGTGAAGGCATGGTAGTAATAAGAAAGTAGTTTACTTCTACTTTTTAAGTGGGTGAAAAGCTTTCATAAATTGAGAAGTTTCTACAATTGTATCATCAAAGATTTTAGTACTATTGTTGCACCTTTAAATGAGTTAGTAAAGAAAGATATATTGTTCAAATAGGGTCATGCACAAATCAAAGATTTTGAAAAACTTCAACAAAAGTTTACTAATGCATCCATTTTAACATTACCTTACCTTTCTAAGTTATTTAAGATTAAATTTGGTGCCTCTAATGTTGGCATTGAAGTTGTTCTTCAAGAGAGTCACCCCATAGCATTTAATGAGAAATTGAAGGTAGTAATCCTAAAGAATGTGTGATCAATAATGATTATGAATCTCTCAAATATTTGAAAGGACAAAACAAAATTAACAAGAGATATGTTAAATGAATAGAGTTTATAGAATAATTTCCTTATGTTATCAAACATAAGCAAGGCAAGACGAATATTATGGTTGATGGTCTATCGAGGAGATACATATTACTAAACCATTTAGAAACTAAATTCATGTGTTTTAATCAAATCATGGAATTGTACTTGGATTATCTTAATTTTTCTACCATTTTTCCAGAGTGCTAAAAAAGAGTACACAATTATTTCTTCCTATAAGATAATTCTTTTTTTTTTTAAAAAAAAAGACTTAGTCTCCTAAGGGTCTTTTAGACAATCCTTTATTAGAGATGCTCATGAAGGAGGACTAATGAGCCCTTTTGGGATAGCTAAGACTCTAGAAACCTTACGAGAACATTTCTTTTTATTATATATGACAAAACATGTCCAAAAATTTTGTGATTCATAGTTTTCGTTTAGCAGTCAACTTAAAGTGATTCCAACATAGTCCATCTAATGCAATGATAGTGTGTCAAACGCCAAAAAGATGATAATATAATTGTAGTTAGATGACCTTAAGTCGTCTCCCAACGAATCCAATAGTGAAATTAGTAAATCAGTGTTCAAAATCTATTTTCAAACAAGAAAAATTAGCAATAACAATAAAAATAAGATATAATTACCTTATTTGTCCCTACATTTAGGAGCAATATTCAATTTAGTATAGTGGTTTTTTTAAAAATATCAATTTGGTCCCTATGTTTTTTAAAATGTATAATGATCATTTATGTTAAATCGCACCAAACGATGTCAAGTGGTGCTTATGTGGCATAGAAAAGGGGTTATATGGATTGTCAAGTAAAAGACACATCAGATTGGACCATTTTGGATACATAAAAAACATTACAGAATTGTTATAGCTATTACTGTTCATTGAAGTTGTTGGTGTTGGATAAAGCACAAGTTGTTTCTGCACATCTGGGAGATGTTTTAGTTTATACATCATCTTCATCTAGATCGCAATTCCTCCAATCTAGCCTTGATCTGATCCTGCAACAACTCTAACTGCTTCAAATACACCTCCAATTCCAAAATCCCTCGTCTTCTCCATTGTGCATGGTCCATATCCTCAAGACATAGTGATAATGGGATTGGCACCAACCCAGGAGGTGGTTGTTCGTGTGCTTCATCCAACACTTCCTTCAGCAATGGGGAGAAACAGGACTTCATTGGTGTGAGTTGATTTTTAGATGTTTTCATTTATGGTGACACTTTTACTTATTTGTCTTTAACCATCATAGAAAGTAACACATTCTATGACGGTTAAAAAATTATTTGTCAGAGAAAGTAACACATTCTATGATGGTTAAAATATTATTTGTGATAAAAAACACATTCTATGATGGCTTTTTTATACCCGACATAGGAAGCAAATTTTCTATGACAGTTATACAATCGTTATAAAAAGTATAGACTTTCTATGTCGCATGTATCTATGATGGGTCTAAAATCGACATAGAAAGACTTATTTTAATCGTCATAAAAAGTGTATTCTCCATTAGTGTCAATATCCACTTGTATCCATGCGTGTACTCGTGGGATGTTTTTTTCCTCTCTCTTAAATTATGTGCCCAAGAAATTAATCAGAACAATGCGAACTAACTAAGAAACCAAAATTTAAGACAAGGTAAACTCTTAATCATGCGTTCAAGTACAACAACTCAAAAAAACCATATTTCTAGGAGATTAGAAGATTAAAACAATTGCTATATAGAATTGAAAAATGAAACTTTATTGACTAGAACCTCATACCTCAATAGGGAATTACAAATGAATCGACCCAAAGGGTTTTAGCCTTCCATGCGGAGGCAAAAACAAGAAAAATACAAAAAAGAAAATAAAACTAGGTTAGAGTGTGTTGCATATGATGCTCCTCCATTCTTCTTCTGAAGTCTCTTTTATAATCTTATTTTCCTTGTACAAAATTTGATTCAAAATCTGCCTCATGATATTCTTTTACAATTATCATATGTTTCCTTTCCTAATTCAAATTATTAAGAAGATATCTTCATTCCTAATCAGTCTCAAATTTTATTGTTGTTTCTCTTCTAGATATATTGTTTCCAATTTTTCTTCAAATTTACATACTGATTGAAATTAATTTTAGCACTACTGTGAGAGATATTGCAGAAGATTTGCTTTCAATTTTATTTTTTTTGAAATATCTGCAAATTTAATTATCTAATTCTTTATCTCAGATTTCATTTAAAGAAGCAATTTGGATTAAAAACACAAAATTAACAAAAATAACAATTAAGGCTCAAATAAGTCCAATTAGAAAAATTTCAATTAAAACCGTGAATTTATCCAAGATTACAATTAAAAAATCTACTATTAAAACAATTAAATATAAATAAAATTATATTCATTAGTTACATATAGAAAAACTAAATCTAACTCTTTTCATGTGAGTGATCTAACTTTTTTTCAAAACAAGTGTTGTCAATTTATAGTGAATTTTCTCCAACTTGGTGAGGAGGATGAGTACATGAGCGGGTCCATAATAGAATACCAAGGACTGGTATCTTTCACGAGGGTAACCATAAGCATACCACAAAGTCAAGACCTTGGTCAACACCATATTTTCTTTGTTTTGTGTTGCTTTAGATTATTTTTCTTTCTATTTTCCCTTTTAATTAGGATGAGCTTGTAGTTATAATTCTTTAAGATTTTGGGAGCTTCTTCCTGCACCCCTATTTTTTTGAAATATCAAAATTACCCTTTCACGGTTTTGAATTATTCCAGAATAGGGATTCCATAGGCAAAAAGTGTTTCCAGAAAAAAAATTCCATAAGCAAAGGTATTTTCAAAATAGAAAATCTAGAAGACAAAAAAACATTCCAGAATATTCTTTCCAGGACATATTTTTTTGATTTCTGGATTCGTAAATCCATAATTAATAAAATGTGTTCCAAAAATATTCCGGAAAAAGAAATCCAAAAGTTATTTTTAAAAAGGATAAAACAGTGTTTTTAAAAAATGATGTGGTGCAGGAAGATATTTGTTAGAGTGCAGGAAGAAATAGCCTGCGATTTTCTTTTATGGACACACCATGTTGATGGTTTGGGCCACACCTCCAAGCCCAATTATGGATTCAAATTCTGGGCTAAGGAGTGCAAAGGAGGCAAGGAAGACACGTTCTTTAGGAAGCAAGAAAATGACGATTCAAGTATGGGAAGCATGTTCCCAAAAAAATCAAGCAAGAACATAAAAATATTCTTTTATCCTATTTTTGAATTTTAAATGTACCTCCTTATTTTAGTTTAGATTTTGGACAACTCCTCAAGAATTCTAGATTTAGAATTTACACGTAATTCAGGCACATTTAAGTTTCATTTAACTAGTAATTCTTTTAAGTCATAGGCTACACATACCCTACATCAGTCCTTGTACATAGCTTTAGATATGTTTGAATGAATTTAGAGTTTTTAAAAGTTTTTTTGAAAGAAAAATAGTTGTTTTTTTTTCTTTGAAAATAATGATTATTTAAAATACAAGCTCACAATTACGTTATATTATAAAAATGTAATAATTTTACTCAGTACATAAGTAAGTAATATTGTTGTAGATAACTGTGAAACCAACCAAAATTACAAAGATACTATTTTTTTTAGTTTAAATTAGAAAGAATGAGCACAGAAGGGGCAGATAGTGAATTTGATGGCACCAGTTATTATGACAGTTGGGTGATGGGTGTGAAAGATTTGTTGAAGGAATTCTAAATGTGTTTACCCTTCTCCTTATCCTTCTCCACCCAATTTTGATAGCTCCAAAACGGGGAACAACAGTGTGTATAAGAAAAAACATAACATGTGAACCCTCGTGCAAGAATGAGCAATCAATCATAGGTAGGTCAAATTGAAATGGGTTACCTACAAACATAGGGATGCCACTTATGGGACCCTTCTACAAATTCCTTTCCTTTCAAGGACCTACCGCCAGATAACACATAATTTCACCATCAATTCCTTTCATCAACTCCTCTTCAAAATAATCCTAATTAAACCTAAATATTCACTTAACAAAAATTATTAAATATAAATCAATTTTAACAATAAAAAATAATGAATTACTATATTAACTAAATTAAATATTATTTTAAAAATTAGATTACTTACTCTTATTAATAAATAATTTTTAAATTGATATCTAATTAGTTACCAACTTTAGAATCTAAATAGTTGTTAACTAATTAAATAACAATTTAAAAACTATTTATCAATAATAGATATTAAGTTAGATATTAATAATTTTTTTAGTCTCTAAAATAGTATCTAATTTAGTTAATATAGAAACGAATTATTTTTTTGGTTCTAAATTTAATTTCTATGTAATGATTTTCTAATTCTGGTTGATTGTATGATTCAAATATAAAATAATTTTAGATAAATATTGTTGTTGTAAAAGGGGTTGAGACAATAGTATCCACCGGTTGAACAATTGTATCTCATCCTTTAGTCTCTCTCGTCGTCCTTTATTCGATTGCTTGGATTTCGACTCTCAGTCTGTATAGCACCTGCAAAAGTTTCTCTAATGTTCAAGCAAGTGCTTAGTATTTAGGTACAATAAAAGTTGTAATAATGACATACATTTATCTTGGTTGTAGTGTCTATTTATAATATCTGATGAATCATTCATTGTTGGAGTGTCGCTATTAACACACCCAGATTACCTAATTTTCGTGAAGTTTAATAAATGTTAATACATACTTTAATAAGTACACCTAAATGAATCAATGGATTGGTACCAGAATCTGACACACACAGGATACGTTTAGTCCTGACGGTACAAATAAAATCTTTAACACCATAAGTGGTCTATTTATGATTTAGATCATGAAAAGTAATCTAAAGCTCCCAAGTCTCACTAAACACCGTCTAAAACCCATTTTTATAATTTATAATCCAAGTATGATATATATTTAATAATATTACATATTTTATAATCCAAGTATACATGAAGAAATGGTAACTATCAAATTTTATAATTGAATTATGGTATATTATTTTATAATATCAAATTAAGATGTGTAGGAAAAAGAAAAAGAAAAACGAATAGCTGGAAACAAAGTTTAGACAAAATGTAATGTTCATGGGCACGTTGAAAGTTTTTGAACTTATTTAATTCCATACAATGGAATGCATACAAATTGTGATAGATTGATATTGATCTCAGGTTTAGTTCTATGTGTGATTTTACCAGTTAAAATTCATAATGATTGAACTCAATTTATACTTAATTAAAGTTGTACAATATTGACCATGAATTAAGTTTAAATTTAGAGGGTTATCTCTTTCTCATTGAGATAAATTTCCTTGAAATCTTACACAATTTTTTTCACAATTATCTAATCTTTACTTCTTATTCTAAGTTACCATATAGGTGCAAAAACTTTGGAGAATTCATAGGATATGACTTAGCATGTTGTGGAAGCCACCAGTAATTATTTTCCAATAATTTTATATTCTAATTGTAGTCGTAGTGAACAAAAGCTTAATAGAACTATTACAACATAAAACATGCGAATGGCGAAATAATCTATAAATAGGACTATCACAATAACCATAAGCTTGGATTCTATATTACCACTAGAAACAATTCACCAAACAAATTGATTGCTAAAAATTTCTTCTAGATATCATAAATAGAACCAAATTTGTTGTATTTACTAACAAGTATTTCAAATTAGCTTAGTTGATTCATTTGAGATTTGGTAAAAATTAGTAACTAGTATTAAATTCAAATCCAATAACAAAATATCAGTAAGTTCAAAAACCAAATTTCTCAAAAATAATATCACCATGTCTAAACTATAGTTTAGTTAAACCATAAATGTTCAAATGTTAAGTATAATAAGAACTTAACTCCAAAGTTTTTTTTTTTTAAATTGATAAGTTTCAGCATTTGATTTGATAATGTATAATTTGATCATTGAAACTTTGTTATTGTACAATAATAAAAGAAAAAAAAACATTATTATCTATATCAATATATTAAAGTTTCATAGTAAATAATAAGATATGGCAAGAAAATATTACAATAACATCAAAATGTTCAAAGACTATTGTACTATATATTGATGAATTTGAGAGGTTGAACAATTAATGTGACTTTTCTTATAAGGACAAAACTCTCCTTACTTTGCTGCCTTATCCTCAGTTTTCTGCCTTGTTCTTAGTTTTTCGCCTTGTCGTCCTTTCGATCTTCTCGGTAGGGGTACCGACGATGACACTTTGATGCTCAAGTTAGTTTCAAGGGTTAGAGTGCTAAACGTTCACGATACGAATTTTCTTACCTTCCTTCTTAGAGAGAGTTATCTATTTATAACGACAATTTTGGGCCTCAAGGTGTACGAATTGACGGATATGGCCCAATGAAGTTAATTGTCCGTTGATCATAATTTTTGTATAATTATCACGCAATGATTGTTTAGTGATGTTGGTAACTAATTTATGGAATATGGTATGGGATGGCCAAGAGGCCGACTAATCGAGTGCTTACGTGTATATGGGTGCTCAGCCTCCGAGTAGTACAAACAATATTTTATATTTCAATTATTTATCTATTTTCAATTTTTATTTGTACATTTGTTGCAAATATACATGAAAAAACAAACTCTATAATAAAATTGTAAATATTGAATAAGAAAAACAATATAAAAATTTGTGTATGCAGTGACAATTATTCTTGTATATAATGTCATTTACAAACTTCGTTATATATGCGTGTGGCAGTTCCACATACTACCATAGATCTGACCACCACAATATAATATGATAGTCTAATGCGAATCACCGTAGCATCCATCATTTAACACCTGGTATAAAATGACATTTTTAAGCGTGTAATTTATGTTAGTTAAAAATGTCGTAATTATTTAATGGACAACAATTTCGTCAAAAAGTACATGTAAATGCCATTATTAATGACCATTATTCTAATTATCATAATAAATAATGAAATATAATACGTATTAGTTGTAAATTTGTAATTTGAATATATATTATAATATTTAAAATTAAAATTGTTTTAATAATTTAATTTAATCCCATAATTACTAATAAAATAACTAAACAATTAAACAATACACAAACTTATGATAAGAAAAAAAACACATTCATTTTCAAAGGATCAAAGTTCACATGTGTTTAAAAGTACACCAATATAACTTTCGAAAAAATATGTTCAGACACTATTACGAGACACATGTTTCAGTTCTTTCACTTGATCCTACAAAATTTTGATCTTAATTGCCTTGTCCTTAACATTTGATAACATTTGCACTAGAGGATGTCCATCATATGACAATCATCCTTGTTGTGGATCTCCTTAAAAAGCTTTTTATCAAACCCTAAACCCTAAACCCTAAACCAACTAAATAATTTAGGGATATATCTTATGGAGTTTATGGATTTTTCTTGCATAAAGTTGGAAGCAATGAACAATATTATCAAAACAACAACACTAACAACAAAAGAAATTAAAGAATGTAGTAGAGTAGTTGAAATTGTAAACAACACAATTGGAAAGGTAAACTTATAACCAAAAGATTTGAAATAATTGGAAACTAGTAACTAGTATGTAAAGTGAAATTGGAATGAAAGAGTAGTGCATAAATGAAATAAAACTATAAAGGCAAAATGAGAACAATTGGAACATTAATGCAACCAAACTAACACGAAAGTAAGCAAATGTTAATGAAGAATTGAATACTAAAGGCTAATCATGTTAAACACATTGTGTTTGATCAGTTTGAACTATTGAGCCAATTTTGTAAAATTCATTAAAAATAGATAGAAAGTGATTTTAGAGATTTTGTTTTCCAATTCTTTTTCTCAGATCTTGTTGCCCTTTTTCCAACTTTAGTAGATTTTGTTTATGGGATTCTTTACATTTTATTCTCCAATTTTTTATTTTTTAGAATTTTGTTTCCATTTCTATCTTAGATAAGCAATTTGGACTTTGATAAATCAGGCTCAGAGGCATCCCAATTTGCTAGTGTTGGTCTTTAGCAGAAGAATCCAAATAAAATAGTCCAACAAGCCTTGAACAAGCTAGATGGTTTACTGCGTATATCAGCTTAGCTTTTCACTCTTCAAAGTATTGTTATTCCTTTATCAAGCTCGCCTAACTTTCCAAAACCATTGTAATAACAGGAAACAATCACATTCAGTTCAAGATGTCATCAAAGCAAGACAAGTGAGTTGATGGGTTTAAAAATATGAATTTAATCAATAATATCAATTAAGGTCCAATTAAACCCAATTAAATAATTTACAATTAAAACATTATATCTATTCTCAATTACAGTCCAAAAAAAACTAAGATTAAATTTTCTAACTGAGTAAAAATGTGCTCACAATCTACCTAGTGGAACTTCATCAAGTTGATTAAGAATTGAACGTAGTCTGACTTTACAATATAAAAATACTAAGTCTATTGTTTGTGAAATGAGTTTAAGACTCTACCATAGTTGTTCCTACAATGATTAATATGCAATTGAACTTTTAAAAATCTCATCACTTATGCATCCCTTATTTTTCGCTTTGACTGATATTACTTAAGTGAAATCATGGATATGTTCTCACTTACATGTAAATTCTAGGTTAGTTTGAGCGATTTGGTTAAGAGAAAAATTAGAATTACACATCTTTCTTAAACACAAGAAAATGATCATATAAGTGTCTTTATTTGAAGTTGATATAAAATGAGCACGATTTATGTTCGAGTGTTGTTGCTTTGATTTTGATGAGATCATTTTATTACGAAGTGGACTTTAAGCCTAACTCAACCCCATAAAACCAGCTCATGGGATGAGATTTGCACCCACTTATATACAATGAAAGGCTTTAATCTCTAGTCGATGTGAGATCTCCAACACACCCCATCACGCCGAGACTACCAACTCGTGTGTGGGACTATATATTATGGGTGGTCCGATAGCGGCCCGATAGCGGGTGACACGATAGGCCCAACACATTTAAAGTTGATTGAAGCATAAACAATATGCCTTCTTGAGGTATGCCACTTAAAGTGACCTTACTATGGTTCTAAGCAAATGCACAAGAAGTTTTAACCATTGGAAATTTTCAATTGCTTAAATCAAAAGTTCATGGACACATTATTTATTTATTTTTATGTGACAAATTTTGTGATAACATTTTTTTATAATCGTCACTAATGTGTGTGTTCTCGCCCGCTTGAGGTCGGTACCCTCAACTCGCATCTTTGCACTATATAAATAGTATTTTGTGTTCTTATTGACTTGAGCGTCGGATTGTCATCACAGGAGGAGTCCCTAGTTCTCTGAAGCTTGAATAACTAGAGTCTAAGGGAGACCGCTAGGAGCTCATTCAGGATCCGACCAATCTTGAACCATTGAGAACAATAACAAAAGAACATTGCTATTTTTTTATTCAATTTGTGATGCCAAAATGTGGTGGACTAGTTGTCACTAATTTATTACCAAATTCTTCATAATTATTTTCTAATCAACACTCGGACCAAACTTTACAATTACATCATAAAATCCATCGAAGTTTGTGATGGATTGATCATTTTCAATAGTTATTGTCACTAAAATTTGTTTTTTAGTAGGAGATTGAAAACTTTAAATTTTTCAAATACTTTAATTTATTTTTAGCTTTAAAATTTTATTAAAATCTTTATTTCATTTTCCAAAACCTTAAAATTTACAGTAAATATTTAAATTTAGTAGTTAATGTCAAGCATAACAAGAAAAAAAAATCTTTAAAAGTTTGCTTACATTAAAATAATTAATTTAAATACAATTAACTTACCTGTATCCATAAAAAGAAGAGAAACTTGTATTTAAAAAAAAAAAGACTGTAATTTAAATATCCTTTTGGAAAAGAGTGTAATTTATCCTACATTACATCTCTGATAAGGAACAATGCATTCATTTCATGCTCCCTCGCTCATAAAATTATCTACCAAAGGTCTTAAAACACACACAATAACAAGATTTACAAATCATTCTTAGACCTAAAACACTGCAGCACCATTTTTGTTGTTGATGATCCTAAGAGTTAGTTGTGTATGGGAGGGTTCTTCTTAGCGGGAGAATAGTCCATGCCAGCAATGTCGACAAGGTCCAGATAGTTCTCATGAGAAACCTCCTGCTGTTTATTTACAAATATTTCCTTTCCTTCCCAATTTCCTTTATAATTTATAGTGTTGTCAATTTCTGGGCCTTGAGCTTCATTCCCTTCATTCTTCACATTCTGTCCATGGAGGAAATGTATATAAATCATAAATAGGAAAAGATAGAATTCCAAGGTTTCTTTTGAGTTCACATTTTAACTACCAAACATGTATCCATTCTTATGTATATATAATCCAACCTTTGAAATATCTCGGATTGAGGAAGTTGATGAAGTACCAAGTTTCCTAAACTTTATTTTTCCTGCAGCAACATAAGAACAGCAATGTGGTGGTAGATGTCATGTTAGGACTAAATTTCCTTGCATGTTTCTTAATGCAAAATACACTGTAAAGGTTTAGTTCAGAACAAGAAAATAGGACGAGAATAATTGTTTTCATTTTTCTTTCTAAATTGTAACAAAATTAGATATCCTCTTGGGGACGGGTGGAATCCGAAGCAAGAAATACAAGGTCTGTAGGTAAGATTCAGAAGAATGCTGGTATTATAAGACAATAACAAAGAAAAATGAATTTCTGTGGCTAAAATATTAATGGTGTCTAGGTCTATGATGTCTTGGTCCACTATAATCTTCATGAATACGGGGTAAGTTTTTTGGCTTTCTGGATACTCTAGAGGCTCTCTTCTTTAGGGTACCTGCACAATATTGTTCATCTTCGCAGAGAGCAGCTTCCTTCTTGGCAGCACTATTAATTCTTCTCAACAAATTGCTTTCTTGATCCTGCAATCAGAAGAGATTTTGTTTTTGCTTTTTATTAACATTGGAAAAATGTTTAAGTTATAACTGAAGGTTTTGAGAGATATATAGAAAGACACAAGTAGGTAAAACATCAAAGCAATGATAACTAACGTGTTGTTTATGTTGCTGAGCTGCAAAAGACCCTTTCTCCAAGCGAATCCCTGAACAACAAAGGCAAACATTAGAAATCCAGTAGATATATCACACACATAGCAGAAGGTCTAAATGAAGTTCTGCTGAAACCATAGTACTTAAAATTACCTCGAGCATCGGTGAGAAAGAGAAACAAAAGCAGAAGGTAAATCACAAAAGAAGGCTTCATTTGAAGAAAACTCTAGGGAAGAACCAGAAGTTAGGAAGTATAGATGGAGGTGGAAATTGCAGGTCTTTTTTTTTCTATTCAAATTAAGCAGGAGGATTAGTTCATGAGATTGAACAGCTTAAATTTAATCATGAATTGCAACTTGTGACTTGTGAGTGATGGATATGGATGCTTATATTTATATATCTATGAATGAGTAGGGGCTAGGGGTCCACACTTTAGTTGAAGTTCATCAACTCAAACTGGGAGGGCTATTTTTCTACACACTGTTTTCCCTTGTATTGTTGTCTTCTACCCTTGTCGGAGGAAATTATATATAATTCGATATCCCAATCATTTAAGTGCAGTCTAGGTGTTAACAATATTTTCAACGACAGAAAAATAATTAATATTAACAAACACGGGCTAGTTTGATCAATAGAATATTCACAACACTGAGTTAGTGAAGAACAGCAAAAAGGAAAGACGGAGTGTATGGGCTCTAAATTAAAAAAAAAAAAACATTTACTTTGGGAGTGTTTTGGTTTGTGAAGAGTTTTATGAACACTATGTAATGTTATAGTTTCCTTGTTTTACTATTCTTTTTCCTTGTTCTTCACGAATGTAGGGTTCCATGTCAGCAACCCTCCCTGATACCTGCGTTTTGGTCTGTGATCAGATTCACTTTTGTGATACATGACATGACCAAGGGTTTTTTTTTTCCCTATGTTTACTTCTTTCGTCCTTTTAGACAATAGGTCTCCTCTACAAGACAGTTTTTCACTTGCTCTAACTAGCTAGGTATAATAATAAGGAAAAGGGTAACACTGTTCAATTATTAACATAGTTGGTAACGTTATAAAAAAAATATTGTACATTAAGTGCTTATATATATAGCTATCAATTCCTATTGCTATCTAGATATCATGTCAATTTTATCACCAAAATAGCAAAATATTGCTTTTATGTTATTAGTCTTGTTTATACGTCCATATTCCTTTTCATTGGATAACACCAATTGAGAAGTAATAATTTTTTTCACTATTTTTTCTGTTTTACTTTTATAGAATTTACTCTTTTTTTTAATATGAAATTTGTAAAAAAATATATAATAAAATTGAACTTACCATTAATTTGAATTAAAATACCCCCACAAAGTAACTAACTTTGAATCAAAATGGTTAAATCTATTTATACTTTCTAACTTTAGTCATCTTACTATGTAAATCCTAAATACTTTTTCCTCCCTATACCAATTAGACTTTTTTGAAAATAAAATGAGATTTTCCTTAAAATTAGTAATACAATTTAGAAAATATAAAGTGTTAAGTCTTCTTATATAAGAAGGCATAATGACATTGAATAAGAGAAGTGACAAGTTGAAATCTTATTTTTGAGGTTAGAGATTTTTTTATGGTGATATCTAGTGAAATATAAAGTTTTACTTAAAAATTGTTTTAACGTTTAAGTAAGTAAAAAATTTAGAATAATAATAATAATAGTGACTAAAAATAACTGATGGGCTACTTCCTTTGTATTGATGTATATTTATATGTTTTTTGAACTTCTATGAATGAGGTTAAACAATAAAAGATATATATCCTGTTACAGTTGCAACACCTTAACTGATTTTCATTCTAAGCACAATATTTAATATCTTAAGAGATATTGTTGAATAATATACTATTGGATTCAACTTTAGTATCTAAAATAATCAGAATATATCTAAATTTGAGTATTTTGAAGTGGGTAGTTACATAATCGACATTCTTTTGTTGTTTAAATATAACAATTATCAAGTGGTTATGTCTATTTAATATTTGTCTTTATGGGTAATCAGGTGGTTTCTTTTTCGATATTCTGTTGTTCCTACTGCTTGAAAATAAGCTTACTACTAGGGTCAATTTGGAAAGACGAGGGGTGTTGGTTGAAATTTTTTTATGTTGTCTGTGTGGGAAGAAGGAAAAGTTTTATCACCATTTGTTTTTCGATTGCAGTTTTGCTTGACGTGTTTGATGTTTATGCTTTAAGTGGCTTGGAGTATCGTTTGTGTCTCACATTGATCCTATGTCAAACTTTGATCAATTCAAGATGAGTCTGTCTTCAAATTCGGTTAATGATATGTGGAGCACAATTTGGGTTGGGGTGGTGAGTGAACTTTGGAATCGCATGAACTTTATCATATTCAAAAGGGGTGTAACGGACGCGTCTGAAGTGTTTTCTTTGGTGCAAGTAAAAAATTCACTATGCTTCGTTTTCCTATTTTAATTGGTGTTTGGAACCTTTTGTTAATGGTTTCTTGAAGTTTTTTTTTTTTCAGGTTTTTTTAATAAGGGTAGGGTTTTTGTTAGTTAGTTTGGCGGTATTTGTTAGAAATGGATTTGTGTATTTTGCAGAAGGATTGAAACACCCCTGAAGTGGTTTCCATTTATTTATTTTTTATTGCTGATAAAAAAACAATGTGAAAGTATATATATATATATATATATATATATATATATATATATATATATATAATATTAATAAATAAGAGGTTTTAAATATTCTCACACAACAAAACAATTGGGTGGTGGTTGCTTGTTTTGAA
>Ga0123342_1001516_pt1 | contig 39036 bp, 33 predicted proteins | sample Turbeawhitnodule_FD_89960 | JGI IMG/M metagenome (GOLD analysis project Ga0123342, IMG submission 89960) | Root nodule microbial communities of legume samples collected from Mexico - Turtle bean Mexico white nodule | ecosystem: Host-associated > Plants > Roots > Nodule | place: Mexico: Nepantla...
ATAGATAAAATATATATATATATATATATATATATATATATATATATATATATATATATATATACACGAAATAAAATATTCTTAAATAGTAAAACAATGTTTAGAATATTTTAATGGTATAAATCATAATAAAATCTTTAAAAAGTTGTTCAAAATAAAATAAAATTAATAAGTAATCATATGTTCTAATGTCACGTCTAATTAGAGTATTTCATAAAACAAATGAAAAAGAAAAATATTTTTTTTATTCTAGTTACTCCAAACTTGTTCATTTGATTGAGGCTGATACGTTGAATTCAACCAAGCTAGATTCTCAAAACTTTATTTCCCCAAGATCTACATCTAAATCTATACTTTTTATTATAAACTAAGTTAAGGTATATCGTGTAATCTAACAATCACTCTTATGTATTCTCTTAAAAACATGTTTAAATATAAATCACTATTTTGAAGATTATTATTCCTAATTTGATATAAACTCATGTTTAAGGAATACTGTAATCCAAAAAATGAAATATAGTATTTGGTGAGTTCCACAATTTTGTGAATTTGGAATGTCATTTGTCTAATGTACATCTTACATACTTGTGTGTGTTTGCGTGTAACATAAAAATTATTAACATGAATTTTGAATTGTAATAATTCAATAATCATTATCTAAATTCTTCACATATTGTTAGAGTTTTTTTTACAAGTTAGAGATAAGACTAATATACAATATATAAGTGAGAAAAAACATTATATTACTGAATTGATTTTATGAAGTCAAGTTAAGCCTAAATCTCACTACTTTAATATGATATCAGAGTTATTGAAAGTCTACATTTAACATATCGTGTCACCTGCTATCAAATTTCACATTCATCTTACTAAAAACAATTTTAAGAGTTAAATTTAAGTTTCACTATTATCAAAATTATTAAGAGTGAATCATAATTAATATTTAGACTTGTAATATCATCCATTATCAAACTCCCTCAATTCCCTCTTGACATATTTCATCTTTCTTAATTTCTTTTAAACATGAAAAACGAGATGAAGATAACATAAAAAAAAATATAAGTATCATTTATATACTTATGCATGACTTACAATTAATTTTAAAGACTACGTCCATCTTTATCGTTGATAATTTTTTAAGTATATTTTAACATAAGTGTTGTAATATATTTGATTTGAAATTTTACGTGCACTTTGAATGATAATAACATATAAAAGCGTTGTCCTTTTGTTTTTATTAGTGTAATCTGCTCTAGGTACAAAAGAAAATGATTTTAATCCCTGTACTAAGAAAGATTCTTTTATACCGGTTCGATTTTGGTTAATCAATTAAAATTTGAAAGAGTATTTTCACCGGTTCAACTTTATAAACATGGTAAAATAAGTTGCATTTTATAAACATATATTTCCAAGCTCTTATTATTATTATGCTGAACCAAATTAAACAAAATTAAAATTATGTACCTAGTTGTATTTTTAATCTTTTACCATGTGTTATTATATGAGTAGGGAATGTTTTATTCTTCACGTTGTTATCTATGTAACACAATCATCAATACTAACACTGATATGACACGGAGATATGTATAGTCTTTAAAATGTAGGACACGGAGAGACGGATTTATATATTTATATAATTATGAATTATATAAATTGACAATAAATATTTATTGCACAAATATGTTTTAATTTTTTTTTTAGCAGAAAGATATTTTTCATGACTAGTTCAAAATGATTTGTTTCTTACTTTTATAATCATAATAAAATTTTATACAATAAATTTAAGTTTTTAGAAAATTAATATATTTTTTATTTTTAAAATTGTATTAGAACTGTGCTAAAATTGTCAGAAATCCAACAAATAGTTTTTGAATTTCATGAATACGTGTTCTACAAGTGTCATATGAGTGTCGGTGTCTCATACATATATCGAACTCCGAGAGATTTGAAAATTCATTAACGTTGGTGAACATATTTATAGATATAAGTTAAATCTGATTAATAGAAATCTATTATTAATTAAGTCTTCATATTCGTATTAGTGTGACATGAGATAATGATGTGGACTTCCACCTCTCAACCATGCATTACAATATAATATATGTGTATATTGATGAAGTGATTATCACACCTAATTTTTTGGTAAGAGTTGGATGAAATTTAATTATCACACCTTCATCATATAAATACTCCTTTCTAATTCTCGTCTTTTGGTACGCTTTGACTGGAGACTTCAAATAAACAGACAAAACTGTCCCTACCTACGTGACACGAACCAAATTTCAAACTATATTAGTTAAGGTATTTATGCTACTTTTTCAATTTTTCATTCACTCATAAATTCATAAATGTGAGATCTAAAGTTCTTGATTGATTTAGAATTATTAAAATATATAAATTAAACTCAAATATTCGAAGTAAATCCAAACCTATTGATACCATAATTTATTTAAGTAAACTATTTGAAATATATTAATTATTTCAATTAAACACTCTATTTTAAAGTATATTTTTAATGTTATAAATTATAGTCCAATTTGATTTAAACATTTTTAACAGTTAAATGTTTAAAAACTAAATTAATAATTCACTGTATTTTTTTTTATAAAATTCAACTCAATTAAATATAAACATTGTTTAATTTATTTATTTTAACAACCTTGTTAGTAAATTTCAATTGAAAAATAGAATAATTCACATTGAAACTATAATAGTTAAAGATTTACACTGTAACTTATTTTCGGTGTTAATTATTATTTTCAATGGTTAATAGACCATACAAATGTCACATTTTTTTAATAAAAAGTCCATACAAATATCACAATTTATAGAATTAATAACATAAAATTTTGATACATAGCTTCGTGTAGTTATACTTAAAAAATTGAGGAACTTTATTGTAACCTTCAAAAGTTGCATGATTGCATTATTAAGAGTGATATTTTTTTTAAAGGATGAATATCATAAATGTTATCAGTTTAGAATAAATATCAATGTTGTAGCGAAAATATATGAAATTATTAGGAGGTTATAAATTTTTAAAATGGATATTATATAAATATTACATTTGTATTTTCTAATAAAAATGAACTTGTAATTACATATATAAATTTGGATAAGCTCACAACTAATTTTAAAGATGGTAAGTATTTTGTTTATGAAAAAATAATATATACGTCCATAGTTGTGGTTGATGAGACTTGGACGCACACTCTTTAAAGTTGAAAATGAATCTATCATTCCAAAATCCTTTAGCCAATGTGGTTTAAGTGGATTTTAAGACTAAAAAACATTTCTCAATATAATATAATTATGGTACAATGTTATTAAATATCGAGATTAATTCGATAATTCGTAATCATTTATATTTAAAATAAAAATTTATTATAATATATAAATAGACATTTTATTAAGATAAATATATGTATTTATTACAATAATTAATATTATAAAAATGCATTTTTCAAGTATTTGTATAAGATTGAAGATTGCATGTAAATACCAATGTAAAAATCATAATAATAAAATACAATAATAATAAATTAATAAATTAATAAATACCAATACAATATTTCTAGGTGATGTAAATATTTAATGTTTTGTTTGGACTAAGGAGTAGAAACGAGAGAGTAAATTTGAGATGATTTGAAAAGAAAGTGCGAAAAAAATTAGGGTGTTTGGATTAAAGTAAATAAGGTGGAAAATGTAAGAAAAGTTTATAAAAGTTTGTGAGTGATATGATGGATGTAATTGAAATTGCATTTTTTTTAATTTTTAAAAATGTAACTTTACACGTTTGTCCCTGCATTTAAAAACTGATAAAAAACTAATTTGATTAATTATCTGTGACTGCATGGCACTGCTGTTATGGCACATAGGATAATAGGTGAAGGGTAATATGGTAAAAGTCAAAGCTTTCTCACAAAATCTTCACAAACTAGCAAAGAGTCATTCTCCACTTTCTTTGTCTTTCCTCTCTTTTTAATAACCGCAAACACCTAGGTGCAAACAGGAAGTTTCCTTGTTTTTGTGAACAGTAATCATCCGGATCCAATTAGTGCCTAAGTGAAGTATATATCTACTGGTTGCTTCGGGAGGTATTCACGTTTGACATATACCTGCTTTGACCAAAGTCTTTGGAGATGAATCCGTACTTCAATTTGGCGGAGAAACTTTAGGACATCCTTAGGGAAATCCACCAAGTGTTGTAGCTAATCGAGTAGCTCTTAAAACATGTGTGTAGGCTAGAAATGAAGAAGGTGATCTTGCTCGTGAAGGTAATGAAATTATGAAACTAGCAAATCAAGTCTAAATGAAGTATACAAATTTAACATAGGTTTCACACGTGATTTATTACTTTCAAACCCACCATAAATAACTTTTTTTCATCCAAAATGACATTTTTTTTATAGAGCTAGTAGTTGGAAAAGAAAACAACATGTGCATAATTACTGAATAATACAATATCGTGATTAGAAGATAAAGGTCGAAATGTAAATATATGATTACTAAATAAAATCAATATATACAATAGGATAATTTTGAAAGATACAAAAAAATTAGTCATAATTTGAAAGCGTGTAATTTCGTAAAGACAAGTCATACATTTATTTTAACTTGTAAAATTCAAAATAGGTTTTTTTTTATCATTATAAAGTTAATTTTTTTATAAAGTAATTTTAGTACATTTTAATCCTTCAAATTTATAAACATGTCATAATTAACATTCTTTAATAATCTTAGGATATAATATTTTTTCCTCAACAAACTATTTATTTAAATTTTTATGTTTTTCAAAATTATAAATATAAGGTCATTACAGACCAAATTCATGACTTAATCCATCTAATATAATTGAGTTGTTTTAATATAATTTGTCATGTAATTAACGTAATTAATTATGTGCCTAATATAATTATTGATCTATTTAAGAGAGCGAATTATATGTTTTATTTAACATAGTCAATCAATTATTTAGCATATTTGATTTACATTTACAAAATGGATTAAATATTAGAATTAAAAACGTAAAAAAAATACTAAAAATTTTAAAAGTATGGAAAACGGACATTTATAATTTGTTTTATAAGTCAATATACGTCAACAGGAACAAGAATGGAGAAAGTAAAACATATTAAAAATGAAGAAAAGAAAATGTAAACATTTTAATGTTATAAGGAGAAAAAACATAGTTTATCCTATTCTCACTCCAATCTGAATTTTCTAAACTTAATTGTAATTCTAATCCTAGACAACGCCAAAACCGAAATTAAAAAAAAAAAACGAAAAGGAATTAAAAGAGAAAGAAAGTGTCGATGGCACGCCAATGACCAGAAGAACAGCAACAATGTTGCTGCGTGGTTAGCAGTGAGAGAAACAGAAACGAATGCGACACCTCTCGCGTAGGGATCAATTCCCCTCGTTCACCGTTCGAATTTGTTTTCCCTGCAAATCGTGATGGAAGCGCTGATCGAGTTATGCGACCTCATTGCGCAGAATCCGACGCAATTCTCCGAAAAGCTCTCTTGGATATGCAGTAAATGCCCTCCGCCGGAGTACCTATCGGCAGGATCTCCTAGGGTTTCGCGCTCTCAGCTCAATGCCGTCCTTGCCGTTTCGCGCTTCCTCTCCAAGTGCCCCGATTCTGCCGATCTGCGCCCAAAGTCCGTCGTCGTCGAGTTCCTCCGCGCTGTTCCCCATTCCTTCACTCAGTCCTTCTGGCCCCACCCTTTCAACGCCGATTCCGTGGCCTCTTTCTTCCTCGATTTCACCGGCTACGTCTCCAAGGCCGCGCAAGAGTCGCCGGATTTTACTGATGAGCTCACCGCCTTCTCCGGCGAAGTAATCATTTCCGCGATCGGCGAACCGCGCTCCAGCATTGCTAGGGCATTTTTGGCCGGTGTGGCGCAGAACTATGTCCCAATTTCGTCCTCCGATGCCAACAAATTGGTGACTTGTTTAATCGATCAATTCTCCACGCATATTGCTGTTGTTCCAAGCACTCCGAAGGAACTGGCCATTGCGGAAAATTCCTCGTCTCAGAGTTCGCCCCTCAGTGTGAACCACCAAGCCCTGGCCAATTACAATGACAGTCCCGGGAATGAGAATACTTCGGGTTCTTCGAGCAGTGTGGCTTCTAAGGCTGCGGATGATGCTAGCACGGCGTCCTCGAGAGGGGTGGTGAACGGCCCCCACCATGTTTATAGGTCCAGTGCTGATCAATTGGCTCTGAATTTGGGTTTAAATGATGGTACTCTTGGACCAGTCTCATCTAGCCAGCAAGTTGCTTCCTTCGAGGAAGAGTCGGTGGAGTTCTTGGAAAGGCAGGAGATAGCTTTTAAGTTGATTGCTCATGTGTTGCAAAATGTCCCCATTGAGTCTGGACTTTTGGAGCAGGTTAGGTTAATTGGGAAGAAGCAGATACAGTCCATGTCTGTTTTTCTGAAGGTATAAATATGTTTCTATAGTTCCCTCTTAGGTCACTTTATTTGTTATGTTTATGTGAATTAGCGAGTATCTTTCTTTCATCACTTTGGGGATGATTGTTGAGATTCAGGCTAAGAGCAGTGTTAGCAACACATTTAACACACCTTTTTGTTGAAGGTTAACATTTATTGGAAATTACAACATTGTGAATGACACATTAAATAAGGAGTGAGACCGGCAAAATTTTAAGAGTTCCAATAAAATCCAGCCAACAGTAGAAACTGTTTACAAGAATGTGTTGCTTGCATTTCTATTTAGGTTAATCTTAAGAATGAGGCCCGTTTCGTGTTTGTATTTTCTTGCAGATCCGGAAGAGGGACTGGCATGAGCAGGGGTCGCTTTTAAAAGCGAGGATTAATACGAAACTTTCAGTTTATAAAGCTGCAGTGAACCTGAAAATCAAGAGCCTCTCAGCACTGGATTCTGATTCAAGGTCTGTTAAGAGGTTGGTTTATGAGGCTGTTGCAATTTTAATAGATGCTGCTGAGGCATGCTTACTCTCTGGGTGGCGTAAGTTGAGATCGTGTGAAGAGCTCTTCGATTCATTGCTTCTAGGGGTAGGACAAATTGCTATTGCTCGAGGAGGACAGCCGCTGCGCATTTTGCTCATTCGCCTAAAGCCAATTGTTCTCAACGTTTGTGCTCAGGTATGCTTTGTTACTTTTCAATATTATATTTCCGTTGATGATTTCTTTTCAAATTACATTCCAATTGATATTTCTTAAAATTCCAAAATATTTTTGTGACAGCCTGATACATGGAGTAACAACCAGGGGACCATGTTTGAGAGTGTCACAAAGGCCAGCTGTAGGATTATTGAATCATGCTGGAATAAGGAGCGAGCCCCTGTAGACACATACATAATGGGATTAGCGACAAGCATACGTGAACGGAATGATTATGAAGAGCAGGTACACTCACTAATGGTCGCAAGCCCATAATGCAGAAACTGGTGATAAATACTAGTAAATGTATATCTGGTCGAGTCAGCATTTTACTGTGTTATTTGTTTTGATTTTGTGCGTTTGTATACAAAAGATACATGTTAATTTTGTATTTCATACGTTCCCAAATATTGTTTAACTGATTTCACAAATTCAGCGTTCACTTGCTTAAATCTCCAGTTGCATTTGTAATTTTATCAATTCATATGGTTAGTAGGTTTTCCTGTTTCATAATGGGATCTTCAGTTATTGACATCCTTGTAATTTTAAGCATGCTAATTTAATGTATCTGGTCATGTGTTAAGCGAATTGAATGCTTACGGAATCTTTTTTTGCCACTAGGACAACCAAGAGAAATCGGCAGTACCTTTTGTACAGCTTAATGTTATACGCCTGTTCGCGGAGCTGAGTGTTGCAGTCAACAAGTCTGAGCTGGTAGATGTGATATTACCTCTTTTTATTGAAAGCCTAGAAGAGGGTGATGCTTCAACACCTAGTTTGTTGAGACTCCGAGTACGGAACTTTGTCTTTTGAGCATGTATTTTGAAATTGATATGAAAGTTGTCTACTTATTTTATGACCTCCCATTTGTTCATTTATCTTTTTTCTTATCTTTTCTATTACGAATCTTACATTTTTGTAATCTGATCCATACAGCTTCTTGATGCCGTGGCTCGAATGGCCAGTTTAGGTTTTGACAAATCTTACCGTGAAACAGTGGTTTTGATGACTAGAAGTTACTTGAACAAACTATCAAATGTAGGATCAGCTGAAAGCAAAACAGAGGCTGCCGAAGCCACAACTGAGCGTGTTGAGGTATGTAGTGTATCTAAAAATTTCAATAACACATTAGATTTGGTTTGCTTGGTGTATACTGTCAAATGGATTCTCACTGGTTGAATTACATTTTAGACTCTACCTGCAGGATTTCTTGTTATTGCTAGTGGTCTTACTGGTGATAGATTGCGCTCAGATTTTCGTCATCGAGTGCTCTCCCTATGCTCAGATGTTGGTTTAGCTGCGGAGGCTAAAAGTGGAAGGTATACCTGTTTTGCTATGCTAAAACACTTGACAACAATATTCTAATAATGTTTAAATTTTGATTAAAATTTGGATAGGTTTAAATTAAACTTTATTTACTTGATGAATTATGCTTTCTGAAGATTTCACATCTGATGCTTACTCGCTGTAGGAGTGGAGCAGATTTCCTGGGTCCGCTGCTCCCTGCAGTTGCTGCGATTTGTTCTGATTTTGATCCTACTTTAAATGCGGAGCCATCACTTTTAAAACTATTTCGCAACCTATGGTTCTATATTGCTCTTTTTGGCCTAGCACCACCAATACAGAAGACTCCAGGGACTGCAAAGGCAGTTTCTACCACACTGAACAGTGTGGGAAGCACCGGTGCAATTTCCCTTCAAGCTGTAAATGGACCATATATGTGGAATGTGGAGTGGTCTTCTGCTGTTCAAGGAATTTCTCAGGGGACTCCTCCACTTGTAAGTTGATCCTTGAAGATCTTCAATTTTTTTGGTAAACAACTCCTTTGATAATTTTTTGCTGTGTATGTTTATGGTTTTTATCAGTGTAATTAGAATTGTACGATTCAAATCTTGATTCGTTACAACATTCTTCCTCCACGATATATTTTGTTTGATAAATCATTTTCTAGCCTGAATCGTAAAATGCATTGGGTGAATCATATGATTTGCGACTTAGTTTCCGTTATAGACAATTCGTGAGGATGGACAAAAAAATGAAAAATCAGGAAGAAACACAGGAGAAGAAACTCAGTGACAAAGTTCCGTAGAGAAGACTAATAGTGGAGAAGATGAACATTAGAGAATAGGAACAATGCAGAAGAGAAAAAGTGAAAAGAGAATATGAACAGTGAGAAGGGAGAAGATGAACCCGGGAAAAGATGGGAGAAGATGAACAGAGAAGCGAGAAGATGAACCGGGAGAAGATGAACAGAGAATAGAGAAGATCAACCATGAGAGAGAGAGTTGTGAATAAGTTTTTCAACTTTAGAGTAATATTTTAAAATGTAAAATGCTTTTTCAACTTTTTTTAAAAACTTTTTACATTATATCATTGGGAATATTGTTGCTTTGCCTTGTTACGTGTTTCATTTCTTCATTATCAAGGAGTGCAGTACTGTTTACTTTTTTTCCCATGCTTCTCTAAATTATTATGAATTTAATAACTTTCTCTTTCACCCCAATTTGATTTTTCTGTGCACTGAACTGAACCTTTAATATTATATCATCCTGTTTCTGCCCAGGTTGTTAGCTCTGTGAAATGGCTTGAGGACGAGTTAGAATTAAATGCCTTGCACAACCCAGGTAGCCGTCAAGGCAGTGGCAATGAGAAAGCTGCTCTTTCACAAAGAGCTGCTCTTTCTGCAGCTTTAGGAGGGAGAGTTGATGTCACAGCAATGACCACAATCTCAGGTGGATTGCACTGGCTTTATAATTCATTAATTCTTAGTATAGGAATTGTCAACACCTTCAGCTTTATAGAGAGGTGCTGCATCTTGTGTCAGGCTAATCAGGCCCTTTATTTGTTCAGCACTCCTTTTCATGTTTTACACATTGCTGTTGGAAACAATTCATTGTAAATTCAGGATGATATTTGATAAGAGCTTTTGGAGAACCATACATAAAAGCGATTGGGTCCTAATAATATTTCACATGCCTTGCACAGTGTTTGAACATGTTGGCATGTCTTAGACTGGCATTTTCCATATGACTTGTGCATAGCCACATGACACTAGCAAACATCAAAATTAATTATTATTTCTTCTATGACATGTTTTGTGATCAGCTTCATATTATATAGAAGTATGAACTAGCTATTTTTTGTTTGTGACACAAACCCACCTTTCAAGGTTAATTTGATTGTTTTAACCATTTAATCATTTTTACATATTGATTATACCCACCACTCATTTTGTAGCCTTGTTCTGTTGAGTGTTGCAAGCAACTAAAATTTTATTTGCCTCTATTTTGTATTTTTAAATTCTTATGTCCAATTTTTTGCAGCATGGTTAGTTTTTACACTATTTTAGCCTGAGAAGTTGGAAAATTGAATTTATAATAAGGTTTCTTGTTTTCTATTTAGGTTGGAGTGTACACCCTTATCTCTCCTTAACTTTTATATATTCATTTTTGTACAACCCTCATTCTTTCTTGACTGTGCCTTACTTATGTTTATTTGTTTTGCAGGAGTGAAGGCGACTTACCTTCTTGCTGTAGCTTTTCTTGAGATCATCCGCTTCAGCAGCAATGGTGGAATCCTAAATGGTGGCACTACTTTTGATGCTGCAAGAAGTGCCTTTACTTGTGTGTTTGAGTATCTCAAGACTCCAAATTTAATGCCAGCTGTCTTCCAGTGTTTAACAGCAATTGTCCACAGGGCTTTTGAAACAGCTGTCTTGTGGCTGGTAGGCATTTGTTTAACTTTTGACCTCATTTATTGCTAATCTTGAGGCCTGTAAACCTCAACCCATGAAGCTGGGACATGTTTACTTAGTGATAAGCAGTTACTGTCTAAATTGAGCTAGCAATTGGTTATTATTCATCCCAAAGGCTTAAGGTGGTATGAAAAATGGCTAAGTATGTATAACAAGTCTATATTCTGTTTTTTGTTTGAAGCAAGTTACTTTTGTTGCACCAATTGTTTTATATTTATGAATACAACTTCATAATTCTTTGTTAAGTAGCATCAAGAAGTTTGTCCAGAACAGTCCCAGAAACATCTAAAATGTCACCTGATTTTTTTCTTGTGGAGGACTGAAGTGGTGATAAAAGAGGATGAATATATATGTCTTTAATTGTGGTCATCCATAGCCTGGCTTAATTGCAGCGTATATTAGAATTGGTTGTTAGTGTCTCAGTAAGGGCAGCCTATGTAGGGATGATCGAAAAAGATTGTCGAGTTGAGTTAGGTCTTAGGGCCATTTTCTAAGATGGTATTAGGGTAGACCCTAGGTCCATTATTAGGTCACTTGCATTGCCACACTCTCGTCTATAACCTTGGGAGTGAGAGACTATGTTGGAAGGCTGTCTTAATTGTGATCACCTCCAACCTGTCTTAATTGCAACCAAGAGATTGAGTGAAGTGAATTGTCCTTATCTTACAAGTTGGTTTTATGGGGTTGAATTGTACTCTAAGCCCAAAAGGCCCAAAGTGTTTACACTTTAAATAATTAACATCTGCATTTGCTTTTTTTTTTTTATTTCCAAAATTGAACTCCTTCAGAAAAATTTGAAGATTGTTATAGTTGTATACTGTATTGACAAATTCAATGGGTTCATTGCCAGTTAAGTGATTATGAATTTTTAGGTTGTAATGTAGATTAGGTGTATATGACCTATTATGGTTGTGATTAGCTATGTACTGGTGCTCTCATTTATGTCATTTTTATGCTTTTTGGGCTTAAAGACTGATTTTTGTGTTGTTTGCTGTGTCTTTGACTGTATGGATCTTGGACACAATTGATTGGTCTGGCTTCAGGAAGATCAAGTGTCTGAAATAGGGCATGAAGCTGAGACCCGAGATTCAATACTTACAATGCATACCTGTTTTCTAATAAAGAGTCTGTCCCAGAGGGAGGATCATATACGAGATATTGCTGAGAACTTGTTGACTCAACTTAGAGACAAATTTCCACAGGTAAAATTTCAACAGTATTTGTTATGATTATGGTTACATGTATATTTAGTTACTTGCCTAATGTGTCTCAATCTTCTTTCTTGACATCTGGAATATATTTAAGATTAATGGTATATTTGCAGGTTTTATGGTATTCTTCCTGCATAGACTCTATGCTGTTTTCATTTAATGATGACTCTTCTACTTCCATCATCAATGATCCTGCTTGGACAGCAACAGTCCGTACCTTGTATCAGAGAATTGTTCGAGAATGGATAATTAAATCACTTTCAAGTTCTCCATGCACTAGCCAAGGCCTTCTTCAGGTTGGGCTAATCTGTTTCATTTTCAAAAACCAATATTTTAAGTTTTTGTAGTTACATTGTCATCATCATCATATTCTCCACAATATGGGGAGCATCATGTGATATGCTGTTTCCTGTATGACCATAATTATAATTTTATTTGAAAATTAAAATTAAAATCCTTTTTTTAAGCAAGTGTCAAATGGTCGATTATCTTTTGCTTGGGGTTATCATCATTCCCTGCACACAAAAGTAACTTTATAGAAAATTTGAGGCTTGATTTTGTGCTTCTGCTTCTTCTGTTGAAGTTCCTTTAATTTGCTCTCTACTGATTGTTCTTAACTTCCATTCTGAAACTGGTCCAAAAATGTGGTGGTTGCATATATTTTATTGTGCCTAAATTGCTTTCATTTTGATTATTACTTTCTAATGCATATATATCTGTCCATTTAAATTTTCTATCGGTGACATTGTAATTATATCTTTGTTTTTATTAAGTACTCACAAGTGTCTCTTTGCACTATCTCTATGTATTCCACGTCAGGATAAACTTTGTAAAGCAAATACTTGGCAAAGAGCACAGCCCACGATTGATGTTGTTGTACTTTTATCTGAGATAAGAATTGGCACTGGGAAAAATGACTGGCCAATACAAACAGAAAATATTCCTGCAGTAATGGCTGCAGCAGCAGCAGCTTCAGGGGCAAACTTAAAAGCATCGGAGTCTTTTAACTTAGATGTTATCAGTTCTGGTAAGTGTAACCAAGCTGCAGCAACAGTTAAGTGCAACCATGCTGGAGAAATTGCTGGAATGAGAAGGTTGTACAACAGCATTGGTGGATTTCAGTCTAGTACTGCACCTCCTGGTCTTGGGCTTGGAGCTGGGCTTCAACGAATTATATCGGGAGCTTTTCCTCAGCACCCACAAGCTGAGGATGATTCTTTTAATGGAATGTTGCTTAATAAGTTTGTGCGTTTACTTCAGCAGTTCGTCAACATAGCAGAGAAAGGTGGGGAAGTGGTCAGATCTGAATTTCGTGATACTTGCTCTCAGGCCACTGTGCTCCTTTTGTCAAATTTGGTAAACATATTTCTTGCTAGTATTTTAGTTGGTTACTAGAAGTTAGAACTCAGGGTATCTATATGTCATACCTTTATCTGAGTTATGTTTTTTCTTATGGACAAGAGTTCCGGATCCAAAGCGAACATGGAGGGCTTCTCACAGCTTCTCCGTCTCCTTTGCTGGTGTCCTGCTTACATTTCCACCCATGATGCAATGGAAACTGGTGTTTTCATATGGACATGGTTGGTTTCTGCTGCACCAGAGCTTGGAGCTCTCGTTCTTGCGGAGCTTGTTGATGCATGGTTATGGACACTTGACACCAAGCGGGGTCTTTTTGCCTCTGAAACAAGGTTTTCTGGACCTGCTGCAAAACTCAGGCCTCACCTGTCCCCTGGGGAGCCTGAATTGCAGCCTGAGATTAATCCTGTTGAGCAGATAATTGCTCATCGACTATGGCTTGGATTTCTTATTGATCGTTTTGAGGTTAGGCATTGCTTGCTTTGAGGTTACCCTATTTATTAACGTACATTTCTCATTTTCCCACTCTATCTAAATTGTTTTGATTGCTTTATATAAATGTTTGTTTTGATTCTAAGTGTCCAGTATGTTTTCATATTTTTATGGCACTCAAAAGAAATTCACAACTATATTGGGTAAATTGTTTAGTTTGAGGAAGCTAAGATTGGCACTTAAATCACTGTTTGTATTGTGATTGCTAATAAATTAATAATCAACAAATTATCAGTTGAAGTTGCTCATTTAAATAGGAAATTCTGTTCTGCTTGGTGCTATATTTAAATTGGCATATTTAAATGTTAATTAGTTGTGTAGAATCTTTGATTTCTCTATCAATCTACTGTGTTTATAGCGAACAATGACATGGATTAATGAATTCAGGAGCATATTCATGCACCACCCTTTATTTAAAGATTGATACCCAGTTCTTGATTAGAGAATCATGCTGTCTATTTTTTCGGGTTGAATTGCCAACAAATGTTAGTTTCTAGTGCTTACTGTTACAATTTTTCTAAAACATTCAATATATTTATACACATCGTGATTGAAGGAGGCATTGTCTTGCCCCTTACGTTGTAAAATACTGAATCTAGTTTCAACCTTAAAATATTGCAATTATTTGCATTGCCTCCCTGAATCATTTTTTATCCTGTATCATGTAGGTAGTTCGACACCAAAGTGTGGAGCAACTCCTGCTCCTTGGTAGGATGCTGCAGGGGACAACGAAGCTTCCCTGGAATTTTTCACACCATCCTGCAGCCACTGGCACTTTTTTCACTCTGATGCTTCTAGGGCTCAAGTACTGCTCTTGCCAGTTTCAGGGAAATCTGCAAAAATTTCACCTGGGGCTTCAGCTGTTGGAAGATCGGATTTATAGGTGAACACATGTGTCTTACAGTTTTTTTTTTGGCATTTTTGTTGAATTTCTCCTAAAATTTTCATTTTCTTTTATATGGGCGTGTTAGATTGTAAGCCTTTAAGGCTTAAAGTACTATTGTAAAGCATGTAATAGGTGATTTTTCTTTCTGTAACTAACTCTCAGTCAGTTACGACTTTGTTACAAGTTAGTTAGCATGTTAGTTATTGTCTAGTCAGCACTCTAGCTAGCTTCTTGAAGACTCTTCTTGGAGTTTTTTCTATAAATTTGTACCATTCATTAGTAATCACTAATAATAAAACCCTTCTGTTTTTTCTGTTTAGTTTATCTAAATTTACAAATTCTATAAGTGCTAACTGCTAGTAGTGCTGGCGATATCACTTTGTTTGCTATTATTTATTCATCAATTTGTGCCCTTCTTCTGCATGAAGCATGTATTTTGTAAGTTCTTACCAGAATTCATGAAAGATCATAATCATAAATTGTATTCTTTATTCAGTTCCTTTCTTGCATTGTTTTAATTCTCTAATCTTAGTGACTTGAAACATTTTCTGGAAACTGCACAACTTGGCCTGCTCTTTTAGATGGCCAAGTTTTGTCTGGACTTGCTGGGATGAGTTGGGACATGGAACTGGTGAAGTTATGTAGATTAACTCTGCTTGTTGAGTCAAATCAGTCTCTAACCCCCTCCCTGAAATTTGTATGCCGAATATCCCAATCTTTTCTATATGTCCTCTGGGACTTAAATATCGTTAATTATCATCCTTTATCTTTCAATTCTAACAAAAAAAATATGTTTGGAATGTGTGCTGTAATTTATTTTTTTCAATCTGAATGCTTTGCCCTGTTAAAAAAGAATCAGTTTATCTTCTGTAGTCTTTTATTTTATCATTTCTAATGAAAATCAAGAACTAAATCCTGTTCCACTGACAAAATATTTGTCTTAATAATGTTAAATGTGTCATTTATTTCATTTTGAGTTGGAAATTTTGGTAGATTAATCAGCTGAATATGCGTGAGTGGGGGCCTGGTATAACTGCGGAGGACCTGTCTAGCATTTCATGTTAGCTCTACAATAAAGTCGGTTTTTAGGCTTTTATAAACATTTTCATATGATGCATCTTTACATTTACATGGGCTATTCTGCTGGAACAATTAGTTTCTTGCAAAGATAGATTGAATTCATCATGTTCACCTTTCCTTGGATTAATTGAAAATATTATTTGGTGCATTTCTAGGGCCTCTTTGGGTTGGTTTGCTTTCGAGCCTGAATGGTATGACACAAACTATGCAAACTTTGCTCAGTGTGAGGCCCAGTCTGTTTCTTTATTTGTTCAACACCTCTCGAATATGAAAGGAGATTCTGTTCAAGTTGGGTCAAAAGGAAATGGACAAGAAAATGGGAACTCTTTGACTGACACGGTAATATTTCTAGCATTATAATCAACTTACACTGTGAACTTTAAAACTTTAATTTGTTTAACTCAAAACTTAAAATTGTTATCTTGTCCTTTTAATTTTTTATCTTTCTCTATGCAAGTGGTTTTATTTTTCATATGGACTTCAAAATATCCTAATCTGAATTTCTACATTTATGATAGAGTGATCACTATCATCCTGTTTGGGGTCAAATGGAGAACTATGCTTTAGGAAGAGAAAAGCGGAGGCAGCTACTTTTAATGCTATGCCAGTATGAGGCTGATAGACTTGACGTCTGGGCACAGCCGACTAACACAAAGTATATATATATTTATCTGTTTCTTATCACTTGAATTTCATTATATGTTGTGTTACTCGTCCTAAGCTTTCAAATATCTGGTATGTATTTTCAGGGAAAGTAGTTCCCGACCCAAGATTAGTGCAGATAAATGGGTAGAATATACTAGGACTGCCTTCTCTGTGGATCCTAGGATTGCTTTATCTTTGGCCTCAAGGTTCCCTACCAATACATTTGTAAAAACCGAAGTAACTCAGCTTGTACAGGTATGTTCTTTTTCAATAATAAAGATTAACTGGAAGCCGTACTCAGTTTAGTGTCTGCAAGATTGGAATTTTTTTAATAAAGTTAAAGATTAAAATTTAAATGTTTTGAGCAACTTCTGTTGCCCATGTTCTATTTTGAGTCTTGTGAGATAGTAAAAGGTTGTTGATCTCACATTGATTAGAGATAGAATCAAATTATTGTATATAGTTGGTTGTAAATCTTACTTTACAAGTTGGTTTTGTGTAATGAACTTAGGATTAAAGTCTACTGTCTAAAGATGGTATCAGAGCTTATCCTTGTGCCATCCGTTATTGGGCCGCTATCAAGTAACCCTTAAATATCTAGTTTCATACTTGAGATGTTCAGTCCTCAATGTGAGTGTGTGCGTTAGAGATTCTACATCGACATCAACTAGAGATGTAAGTGCAAATCTCACTTTACAAGTTGGTTATCTGCGGTTGGGTTAATCTTAAAGTGCACTTTCTATGAGGGTTTATGGTAGAAAATGTAGGTAGAGGTTATTGTGAAGAGTCTAATATGTCATGTCCCATTGAAGAAATGATATGTACAAATGAAGCACGGGGAAGGGAGGGCAGTAAAATAATTATGCAGTGTGGGTCTTTCAAGTGACTTCGTGATCTTTAGCCTAATTCATTGCAGAAAATAAATGAATATTAAAGAATGGGGTGTTACGCTGTCACAAGGTAAACTTGGACTCTTGCCCATATAAATTTCCTTGGATTAATTGGTAAGGCCTAATTTACTGACATTGCTCATCCAGGAGGAGGTAAGTCAGGAATAATGTATAAGATTTTGGGCCCATTAGAGAAACATGAAATTCCCAAGAATGGAAGTGTTGAACCTGTTGTAAGGACTACAATTTTTTTCAACTCATTAAAGAAAAAGGGAGGCAAAATGATGAGCCAATTGATACAAGTTATGCAGCTGCTGCAGCAATGGGAAAGGTGATCCATATTATGCTTGACAGTATTGATACGTTAGATGTTAGTTTCTGTTGAGCTTAACACTGGCTGGCTTGTTGCCAATATGAACTTCACAAGAAACAACCAACAAGTTTTACATGTTGACGGGGAAGCAATTGTGGGGGACTACAAGAACTAGTAAACATTTTACTGAAGTTATCAAGAAAGGAGTTATTGAAGCTACTTTAATGAGGGGTTGCAAAATTGTTTTGGGGGATGAGTTGACTGTTCATACTAACCAACATTGGACAACATTCATTAGATAATTGTGGCAATTTACATTACAAACAGAGGTGGAAGCTATAGCAGCCAGTTGAAGAAAATGATTCAAATCAACTCATTTTTAAATCAGCAAACATCCCCTACAAGCAACACAATAGCATGACAGTAGTTACATTTCATTCGGACATTCACCTTGAGGACCAGGTGAATTTTCAAAGTGGTGTGTTGTTAGGCCTTCATGTCAGGTTTGCAAAAGAGGAAAAATAACACAAAGTTCTTCCTTTCACACAAGGCATTCCCTATAACAACTAAAATCTTCTTATCTCAACATCCCACAAGATAAGAATATATGGACTTTCCCATAAAGTCTCACCCTTGTAACAACTAATTGTTTAAGTACTTTTATTTTTAAATTTCTTCCTATAATACACTTTCCAAACTCTCTCATTACTTCTATGCCTAACACCAACCTAGATAATTCTCTTGTTTTATACCTTGGTTCTTATCAAATTGGTATAAGAGCTGGTTGCTAGTGTTTCAAAAAGGGCTACCTAAGGAGGGTTTTGACTGGTGGAGGGTTATGAGTATTAAGAAGTGGACTTTAATCCTAACTTTATAAAACTGGTTCATAAGGTGAGGTTTGCACCCACTTATATACCATGAAATGTTCTTATTTCTAGTCGATGTGAAATCTCCAACACATCCCCTCACACCAGGACCAACCAACTTGTGCGTGGGACTATACATTTATGGGTGGTCCAATATCGGCTTGATAACAAGTGGCTTGATAAACCCGGGAGTTGAGTGAAGTGTCATCGAGGGAAAGCTGCTGAATTGTGGGCTCTTAAGGGCCGTGTTATGATAGGAACTTGAGTATTGTGAAGTCCCTACGTCCCATAGTGAGTAGTATAGGATGTTCAGTGAAATATTTAAGTGTTTGGTTCTCACTCTTTAATATTTATGTGTTTGGTTCCCTAGTGGTTGCGTTGGGTGTTCATCGCGTGTGAATTATATTGGTGTTATGAAGTTACATGGATTCATTCATGTATGGTAAGATACAAAGTCATTTAAGATTCATCTTGAGATATGAATTAGTAGATAGCCAAACTTCATATATCGTAAGATTCCAATAAAACTAAATCCAGTAATGCATTCAAGGGGCATAGATTCCACTTGAAAAGCTTAAGGTGTTCAGAGGAAGGAAAAACAAAAACTGGTTTTATACATTAATAAACCTCCTATGTTTTAAACTTCCTTGTGTAACATTCCTAACCTATGATTCTTGGGAAGCTTAAAAGAATTCCATCTAGCAAACGCCCCTAGAGTAAACAAATACATCTATTGCTCAACTGTTAAATTGTGTATTAGGAACAGAAATTTCATACTTCTAAATTCCAATAGGAAAGTCATAGTTATATATATTGTTATAGTTCAAAAGCAATGTGCTTTGTGTTCAAGGAGGAAATATAATCAGCCTTACCCGAGCTATATTTTTTGTCATGTTCAAAGACTATTTATTTATTTACCAGTCAAGGGAAGAATTTGTGCGTGTTGTGTAGTTTTTTTATTTTTTCATTCATTCCAATGATTCTCATTGCTCTCTGTCATTAACTCGTTGAAATTCATTATGTTGTAAAATATGAGAATACCTTTGCTTTACAGGCAAATATAGTGGATGTACGCAACATACCAGAGGCCTTACCTTTCTTTATCACCCCAAAGGCAGTTGATGATAATTCAGTGCTCTTGCAACAATTGCCTCATTGGGCTCCTTGTTCTATTACACAAGCTCTAGAGTTCCTTACTCCAGCATACAAGGGGCATCCACGTGTTATGGCATATGTTCTAAGGGTTTTGGAATCCTATCCTCCTGAACGAGTGACTTTTTTCATGCCACAGCTGGTGCAGTCCTTGCGACATGATGACGGGGTTAGATATCTACTGAAATATATTTTCATGGTTTATTCCCTTAGTGTGTCCTTTCTTCCTACTGTTTCATGATGGACATATAAAACCCGATTTAACTTTTTTTCCTCATTAAATAAGCCTTGTGCTTTTACAGAGCATTTAGATTTTGAAAATAGCATAGGAGCTAAAACAAAAATGCGACAGTAAAACTAATGTTTTTAACCCTGTTGAATCTATTATGCATTGTTGTCTTAATTTGTTTAGTCACTTATAATATATCTTGACTTCATGAAAAATCTCATTAAGGGAAACATCTTCAGCTCAGACATTTAACAAATGAAATTTTCTAACCATTTTTTAATGTTTTTTAAATTGAACATTTTCTGAAGTTAATCTCTAATAAGGTCAGTAATGACTTTCATGTTTTTTCTCAGTAACCAAAATGCATACATTATTTTTTGCAGAAATTAGTTGAAGGTTATTTGCTTAGAGCTGCTCAAAGAAGTGACATATTTGCCCATATTCTTATCTGGCATTTGCAGGTATGCCTTGTTATTGTGTTTTTCTTACTTTCAGACCGTGGTCCCTTTTTTATTCTCAACGTATGCATTGCAAGTTATTTGTTTTTTAGTTTAGTGAGTGTCGTTATAACTGATTTTATTTTGGGCAGGGTGAGACTGTACCCGAGGCAGGAAAAGAACCAAGCAGTGGGAAGGTATGCTAAAGCCCAAAAGAATGTTTCTTTATATGCTGTGTAGTTAAATAGTTAAGAGCTTTGTTTATGCTATTGATTGACTCTTTCAAGTTTGGCTTCAAAAGTATTGTTATACTTTTCTACGTCTCTCATTTGACTTTTTTGATGAAGTGCACTCCTTTCTAAGAACACATCTTCTTGTTTTAATATTTAAGTTGAAGATTTTGGAGATGGAAAGACAGGTTGAGTGTGACACACTCAAGAGAATTAGAGTACTTGAAGACTGAAAATATGATAAAAAGAGCTTAAGGGATTGATTATCTCTTGATTGATCTTTTTATTTATAGAAGAACATTACATTAGAAATACCAAGAGGTACAAAAAAAGCTATGTCTAGGTAATTAATGCTAAGAAAAACAGTCTTTAAGGGCACACTACTTAACCTATCTAGACAAGTTAAGTCATATAACCAAGATAAATTATTCTAATTAGAGTGAATAAGGAGGTTGTTTGAATTAGTGGAAAGAGAGTAGAAATGAGTGACAAGTTTGTATGTGATTAATTTGATAGAAGTGAAAAAGGTTTATAGGTTTTTTTTTGTCAAAAGTCCAAACTGCCCTTCTACCTTATTTTGTAAATTTAAGCATGCAACGCAGAAAATGGCCCCTGTTGGTGGAAAAGATGTTCCAAACAGACATCTTGTGCAAAAACAACCTACATAGTAAATTATGGGCCATACATAATCAATTATGTCAGTTTTAAATACCAAATAATTTAAATTCAAATGAGGTACGTTGCTTTGGCTTGTTGTAACCTCGAGCCAGCACTGCTCCTAAGTCACGTGTGTGGCTAAAGATATGGGCAAAATGGTACATTTCAGTTTATAATTTAGATTAGAGTATATTAGAGAATGTATTGTCAGCATTCAAATATATTCGATGTGAATTCTTTATTTTTAGTTTATAATTTAAATCATGCTTTATATAGTTTGTTTGTGTTTTTATTTCAGAATGGTTCATTTCTAGAACTGCTGCCAGCTGTAAGGCAGCTTATAATTGATGGTTTTAATGCAAAGGCACGTGACATATTTAAAAGAGAGTTTGATTTCTTTGACAAAGTTACATCCATCTCCGGTGTACTATATCCACTCCCAAAAGAAGAACGCCGAGCTGGTATCAGAAGGTACTGAGCAAATGTCTGAAGACATTTTTATTGTGAATTAAGTTAAATTTTCAATGTTCTTTTGGTGGAAGCTAATGTTTGGTTTTACCATCTGCTAGGGAGTTGGAGAAAATTGAAATGGATGGCGAGGACCTTTATCTACCAACAGCTCCTAACAAGCTTGTTACGGGTATTCGAGTTGACAGTGGTATTCCCTTACAATCAGCCGCTAAAGTCCCAATCATGATTACTTTTAATGTAGTAGATCGAGATGGGGACAGAAATGATGTAAAGCCACAAGCTTGCATTTTCAAGGTTAGCTGGGTTTTATTCATGATATCCTTTGCTGGCTCAATTCAAGGATGAGTTTATACCTTGTTATCCTGTCAGCAAAACTGCAGAACATTACGCCAAGTGATTTGGAAAATTAGCCCTCTTCAAAATATATTCTTAGTATGGCTCATGTTTACCCTAGTTATACATGTATATTTTCTTAAAATACGCTGAAGTTTTTTCTTTTCTTTTTTGGGTGGGTTGGTAGATGGCTAGAGATAGTTTCATATGAAATATGTACCAAATAAATAGTAGTTAGCAACATGTTTGGTTAGTATTAGATAAACCAATATTTTTGCAACGCGTGATTTTTCTTGCTTTTTGCAATTATGCTTAATTTGAGTGTTTTGTTGTTCTTGGGCTGACTGTTTTATTACATTGAAGGTCGGAGATGACTGTAGACAAGATGTTCTCGCCCTTCAAGTAATATCACTACTTAGTGATATATTTGAAGCTGTTGGAATAAATCTTTACCTATATCCTTATGGTGTTCTGCCAACTGGTCCTGAGAGAGGTATAATAGAGGTGAGTTTGATATCGTTATGCTACAACATTGTGAGAATTCTGTGGCTCGTCAGTCTATGTATTTTCTTGATCAGAATGGAGAATGCCAGTACAGTGACAGCTGCTAACTTATGGTAGTCCTTGGAAGTGTACCTTTGAGCAATTTATTTCTTTTGGGCAATTGGATTCTCAGTCTAGGACGTGGAACTGACCTGGTTGTCAAATTATCATGTTAAACACAAGTTTTACGATCCTAGGACACAAGTTTTATCATGTAAAGATTTTTTTTTATCAAGCATGTACGCACTGTTTTGACTTAGCACACAATTTTGGTTGATTTTGTTGGGTACTCCTGCAACAACATACGTATGATGGTCTATGGTACTAATTTTGTGGTATTAATAATAATAATAATATTATTATTATTACTATTATTATTATTTTCTGTTTTGTTAATCTAACAGATAATGTAAGTGCTGAGCTAGCAATACTAAAAAAGTTCTGTTATTATTTGATGTAAATTTTTAACTTGTATTTTGGTCTTGTTTATCTTAAAATATAAAGTGATTTCTAATAAGTTTCCTTGGATCAAGGTTCAATGTTAGTTACCAGTGTCCTGTATGGGGTAATTGTTTTCTGGATTTGTAATTTTTTTATTTTTTACATTTCCAGGTTGTGCCAAATTCGCGTAGTAGAAGTCAGATGGGGGAAACAACGGATGGAGGTTTGTTTGAGATATTTCAGCAAGACTTTGGACCCGTAGGATCTGCCAGTTTTGAGGCTGCACGCCAGAACTTCATCATTAGCAGTGCTGGTTATGCCGTTGCCAGTCTTTTGCTTCAACCAAAGGATAGACACAATGGGAACCTTCTCTTTGATAAGTAAGATCTCTATCTTTCTTCCATTACTGTGTCAGCAAAGTCAGTTATAATTTCTAGTGGATCTGAATTTAGCTTTGGATGCCTCTGAAGCATTAGAACATCCTCATTGTTTGCCCCTCCGTTTTTTTTGTCCAATAAATGGCATATCTAATATGAATGCTCTGATGCAGTGTTGGAAGGCTAGTTCATATTGACTTCGGTTTCATCCTTGAAACTTCTCCGGGTGGGAATATGCGTTTTGAAAGTGCTCATTTTAAGCTGAGCCATGAGATGACGCAATTACTAGATCCATCTGGTGTTATGAAGAGTGATACATGGAGCCAATTTTTAAGGTAGTAATGACATTCCTATCAATGTAGATTACAAACTTATTTTTTTTTTCCTGAAAGTCATGTATAAAAAACTAAGCGTTGTTTCACTGTTTATTGCACATCTAGTTTGTGTGTGAAGGGGTACCTTGCTGCCCGTCGACGTATGGATGGGATCATCACTACTGTAGCTTTAATGCTAGACAGCGGTTTGCCTTGCTTCAGCAGGGGTGATCCGATTGGCAATCTTCGGAAGAGATTTCATCCGGAAATGAGTGAGCGTGAAGCAGCCAATTTCATGACCCATGTTTGTAAAGATGCTTACAACAAGTGGACCACTGCTGGCTATGACTTGATACAGTATCTGCAGCAAGGCATCGAGAAGTAAGATAATATAGACCTTACCTAACATGTACATGGTTGCTTGTAGTTTTACATTCTGTTGTCCTATGCTTTCATTTTTTTGAGGAATTTTCACGGTTATAGTAGTATTGAGGAGGGAATTGTAGTAAATTGCGAATTAATGTCAAAAGTTCTGTAATATTTTTTGAGGGTTCCTCATAGTGTAAAAATACAGCTTTGTAATCTTATTTATTAATGGTAAATACAATTCATTGAGGTCACACGTTCAAGCATTCTCGTTAGCTTCTCTATGAGACATGTCCGAAAACTCGGCCAAAAGAAACAGCATATTAGATTTACCAGAATAAGCATTTTATGATAAATATTGAATGTGTTATAAGTTTTTCAATACTACTTTTAATAATGAGAGTGAATTAATCTTTATTTTATAAATAAGTTTTAATTGTCTTTTTTCCCCACCAGTTATTCGTTATAGTAATTTTGTGTTATTATTAATAAATAATTAAATTTTATCACTTAATTTCAAATTGATGTCATTTGATATCTTAATTTGTAAAAATCGATGTAACTTTGTATCTTTAGTTTAAATTGACTTAGAATTATCAATGGCTTTTTAGCACTCAGCCCCTATATGTTTCGAATGAAAAGTGCATAAAAAAATAAAATATATATAACGAGGTTAATCTTTCACTAAAAATATATCATCTTATTTGATTATATATATATGTTAATTGATAATATTTTGTAATATAATTAACTTTTAATAATAATTATATTTTGTAAATAAGTAATTAAAATAATCAGTAAATAAAATTATCAAATTTAAATTTTAATACGAAGTAAAATGATTATTTTTAATTATTAGAAATTTATAATATTTTATTTATTTAAAATTTATTTTATATTTTCAAAATTTAACTTTTAAAATTAAATTTATTTTATCACATTAATGAAATCTTACAATTTTTTCTCTTAATTCAAACATTTCCACTTTTTTTTTCAAATTTTCTTGACCCAAAAAAAACCTTAAAGTCAATTTAGAAGAATGGGACAGCATACCATTTATTAATACTAATAGAAGGTGGAACTGAATACAAGAAATAAAAGTAGTAAAATAAATTAAGCCTGATAATAAATATTTACTCGTATTCGATACTCACTGTTTGTGTGGATGCAATTAGCATTAACACTTGTCATCATTGTAAGTGAATTAGTTATATATGATAGCAGGATATTGAAAGTTTGGTAGTTCGATTAGAAAGAGAATATACAGATCTTTCCATGTTTATGTAATTGAAATAAAATACACAAAGAAAAAAAGTAGGTAATAAAATTCCATCGAATATTACCAATATTAGTGTTTTAAAAGGGTGGCTTCGGTTGGAATATATTACCACACTTTCACACTCCTGCTTCTCTCTTCTCCCCATCATAACAAATCGTGATCATAAGATAATAGAAGTATAGTAATAATACGGGTTATATATGTTTTGTCGTGATATCGAAATTGGTTTTTTTTTTAGCTTAAACTTTGAATTTATTAAATATTTCTAATAAAAAAACTATTAAAATAGATCTTACTAAGATTTTTTTGTGTTTTTTTTAACAAACATATTTAATCCTAATAATATGTAATATAATGTGAAGAAGTGGAGAATTAGTAGCGCCATTATTTCAATTGACTAATTCTATCTCTGCACTGTTGTGAGTGTCCTTATTACCCTTGCTGTGGGACCATGAACCGAATTTACCAAAACACTCTTCCGTTTCCTCAAGGGTCTTGCCCTGTGTTTCAGGGAGCATGGTAAAGAAGAAGATCCATCCACACATCGCTATTCCCCCAAAGATGAAGAAGGCCCCACCAATAGTTATCTTATTAGACAGGGACAAGAACGTCATTGAGATCACTCCACTCGTCACTCTATTCACCACAACTCCCATAGCCGCACCCTGGGCGCGTAGCCTCAACGGGAAGATCTCCGAGCTGTATACCCAGGTGATGGGACCCGCCCCAACGGAGAACGTCGACACGTACGACAAAACCGTCGCTATGCTCAGACCAATGGCCCACTTCAGCTCGGCGCGTGAGCGCTCAATGACGGTGAGGCTAACGGCGAGCGTGAGAAGCGAGAAGACCATGCCGCCAACGCTGGTCAATAACAAGGGGCGGCGCCCGACCCGATCCAACAAAAACGTAGCCACTAAGATGAAAACCGTCTTGGCGAATCCAACGGCCACGGTTGCGAGAAGCTGCTCGCCATCGGATTCCAGGCCAGCCTTTTTGAAAATCTCGGGGCTGTACAGCACGACGGCGTCTATGCCGGAAGCCTGTTGGAAGAAGTGGAGGCCCAGAGCGGCGATCAGGATGTGACGCACCGCGGGCGTAGGGTAAAGGAGCAGCTCTTTCCATACACCATCGCCGCCGCTGTTCTGGTTCGCCACTTCAACGACGTCGGCGTTGCAGTTCTCCGGGATTCCGGCGGCGGCTTTGATATCTGCTAGCCTGAGCTGAGCCTCCTGGGGAGAGTCAGAGATTTTGTTGAGGACTTTTGTGGCTTCGGCGAGCCTACCTCTCATGACCAACCACCGTGGGGACTCCGGCATGGCCAACACTCCCACCGCCAGGATCACCGAAGGCACCGCCCCCACTCCCAGCATCATCCTCCATCCCATGTGAAGCGGCAGCTTGGAAAAGCCATAGTTTGATATGTATCCCAGTAATATCCCTCCATTCACGAATACCTTCATCAATATCAACCATGTCAGTTAAATCATCTTTCAAATTTACTTACATTCTACTACCTATATATATACCTCGGGGAAGGAGGTGAGAAAGCCACGACACGAAGGAGGGGACACTTCTGCCGTGTAGACGGGGGCAATCATGAGAGCATAACCGATGCCAACGCCCGCCACAAATCGCGCGAACATGAGAAAGGGATAGTTTGGAGAGAATCCCATGAGGATGGCTCCCATGAAGAAGATGCCTCCGGCCAGGACGATCGTGTAACGCCGACCGATCCAGTCCGAGGTTCTCCCGGCGAGGCACGAACCTATCAGAGAGTACAGGTTGATGATTCCAACCACGATCTCGATTTGCACGTCCGTCAGTTTCAGGTCCCTCTTTATATATATCACCGCTCCACTCATCACCCCAACGTCTGTAATCATCATCATCATCATCAAACAAAACAGAATGTAGCATAGTACTTGGTGCAGAAGAGGAAAAAAATAACGTTAATTAAACCTAGGAGGTAGTTATTAAAACTCATTTACTCATGCATGTCATGTCCACGTGCTGTTATTATATATTATTAACAACACTCACTCACCATAGCCAAGTAATATGGAAGTCATGGAAGCCAATATGGCACAAGCGAAAGCAAACTTGTTCCTTTTTGGAGCCTTTTTAGGATCAAAATCCTCAAGAGATTTCTGAGCTGCTGCTTTGCCCTCCTCCATCTTCACTATATCTCTAATCTTCACTATATGCAGTCTATGTTTGAGTGGCCATGAGAACCACTGATACTACTGATATACTGATACTGATACTGGGAGAAGGAGGTGGAAGAAAAGTTATGGAGGAGGAATGGTTTATATAGAGGAGATTCACATGAGCTTAGACAGAGGTGTCCCCTCTCTTAGAAACGTCGTCGTCATTGTTGTTCATCTTACTGCTTCAAAATTGCGACAATGGCTAATGGGTTTGCCTCTCTCAAGTCACCACCTCCTTTTTACTTCTTTTTAATAAACCATCCATTTCTTAATCTACACACTTTAAACTTTAAACCATTAATTGCTGTTTCTCGATTAATTACACCATGGATTGATTATTAGTCTGTGGATTACTGAGTGTTTAGTGTCTTTTATTGCGTCTTTCAGGTCTTCAAACCTTAGTTCAGTGGTGTAGTATAAAAATATTGTTCCTAGTTTCTATGTTTTCAGTTAAACATTATCAAGATTGTTTTTATATTAATAAATTAGATAAATTTATTTATTTTTTATAAAATTACAAAAACTAAAATGATTTTTTTTATACAAGTCAAAATTAGTTTAAGTTTAAATTAAAATAAAAAAATTTAAAAAGTTAATTTTACAAATTAATTCATATCTAAACTAATTTTAACTTTTTCTCATTATTTTCTCTCCTAAAAGTGTTAGAGAATAGCTTGTTTAAACAAATCTGAATTTTAAGTTTTGATCGAATCCTTTTATCATTCTAAACTACGCGTTCTAGAGTTTCATGAAAAAAAAAAAAAAGTTTTAAAAAATCTGGATGTTGAGGATGATTTTGTCTTAAAAAGAAGTAAAATTGGGATTTATTATTAAGTGAATCTTTCCATAAATATTTTTAGAAAAAAAAGATATATATATATATATTAAAAATAAATTAGATACAAAAGGATCAATAAATTAACTTATGCATATTAATTTTAATTTATAAAAAGTTTTTTTTTTCTTATATTTTATAATTGCTTATGAAAAACTATTTGATGATGTTATTATGATATTATCTGTTGTTTATAGAAACGATGCATGTGCTTTTAAATTTGTTGAGCTTCTCTTTAAAACAGAATTTCAATAAGGATAGAAGAAATAATAATATTTCTGATTAAGAAAAAATAACCTGATTAAGACAACACACAGTAATAAGTCATGCATTTTGAACAGTTGTTCGTAGTAATGTTATCTATGACAGTTACGCAGTTTATATTTATGGGTCAAGATACACTTTAATTAGTTCATCATAAAATGATGTAATTTTTTTTATGTACATTTGTATATTTTGTTTTAACAATTTAACAAACGGATTAATTAAATCCTTTTATACAAGTAAATGTAATCTATATAAATTTTGTACGATAAGTTTATATATTACAAGATTACATATTTGTAAATGATTAGTTTTCTAAATCTCAATATGCATAATCATGACTTATTTTAAGCATTAATTAATTCTCTAGACATTTCGAGCCTTTTCTGGAAGTTTGCTAAAATTTTGACAAAAAGTTAAATGTATTTTTATTTAAATTTTATAAGAAAATAGAAATATTTAATTTTTTATGAAAATATGATGTTTATTTAGAATTTTCACAAAAGAGTAAAGATAGACTCTTAATTTTTGTGATTGGGCAGATAATAATGCAAAAATCATGAAAAATACCATATATAACAAGGTAATTAATCCTAAAACAAGTATCATATAAATAATATCATTAAATACTTATATAGAATCATACACAGTAAATAATATTATTAAGATCATTCCTCTTGGGTGCCCTATTTCCTCGTGCATTGGAGGGTTTTGGGCAACTTTTGTTAAGATATACAATTAATCAACTACGCAAATGTTGTCAATACAATTTTTATTTATCAAGTTCCTTTTAGATTTTGTTCACTCCGTGATAAAAAAAAAAAAAAAAAACTGTATCCTGCAATGCTACCAATTGATAAACCATGTACAGTATTTATTATATATGATATGCACGAATATGGACCAAATTCAGTTGATGATATGATTATATTCATTATGAATTTATAGTTGGGAATATGTGATAATTATAGTATATAGTTTTGACCTGAAAATAAGATATAGTCCACGTGATTTTGTATGTGGAACTTTGAGGTGCATGCAGGTCAACATCTGCGTTTAAAATCTTTAACTTTCACTTTTTTGGACGTATGCTGGGAAGGTTCCCACCATGGTAGCAAACCTCTCATAATACATCTCATCATTCTTTACATCATTTTCTTCTTAATTAAAACGCGGTTTTGTAGAGGATTTTATGTATACATACTATTCTTATTATATATATATATATATATATAATTTATTTATTATAATAAGGTTGAGTTAGGGTTAAAATATGCTTTAATTATTTATTTTATTTTATTTTCTATTGATAAAAAAATACAAATACTCACCAAACAATAAATAAAAACAATAAAAAAGATAATTTATTCAGTGTGTTGCTAATATTACAAACTTTTCAAATTAAGATCAGGCAAGACTTAAAAAGCACATAGAGAGAGGGGGAGTGTTTTTTGGGTGAGGTTGTGTGCATGTAAATGGCAGAGACTTCCTTCTTTTTCACTAACTTTCCTAATCACTTTTTTGAAAGGGATTTATGCAAAGTTTTTATGAGATGGGGAAGAGTTCCGAATGTCTTCATTTTCAGAAAACTTAACTCAAGGAATCAGAGGTTTGGTTTTGTCCGGTTTTAGGGAATATTAGACGCCTCTGAATTGGAAAGGAAGCTGGACGTAATCTGGATTGGTATGTGAAAATTTCAGGTGAGGAATCATGTTTCTCTTTTTCAGGGCGGGAGGATTTCGTCATTAGTAGTTTACATCCTTTGACTTTTGAGGATGGTAGCAAGGTGAGGAAGGTAAGGAGGGAGAATTGTGTGTTAAATGATGAAGATAATTAGCCTGAATGTGAGAGGGGTAGGTGGAAACATTAAAAGAAAATACATACGAGAGCTGATTGGTAAGGAGCAGGCGGATATGGTATGCTTATAAGAGACGAAGTGTTCAGAGTTCGACTTGGAGAAGGTTTGCCTCCTATGGGGCTCCAACGAAGTAGATTGGGTTGTAAATGGGGGTATTAATAATGCTGGTGGGATTATCACGATTTGGAGTATTAAGAGTTTCCAGATGATTAGCTTTGTCAATGACAGGAATTTTTCTATTATAGAGGGACTCTGGAAGGTTGGTAACGGGGTTCCTGTAACAATAGTGAATGTCTATTGTTCTGGTTCTCTGAGGGACAAGAAAGAGGTGTGGGATGCGATCTTCGGTTTCATAATGAATCAAATGTCAAGGGCCTGGTGTGTTTTAGGGGACTTTAATTCTATCAGACGGCAGGAGGAAAGGAAGAGTATGATTTTTGAGTCAGATTATTCTAGAGAAATTAAAGGTTTCAATGTGTTTATTGAAAAATCTGAACTAATGGATATTCCGTTGGTTGGAAGGAAGTTTACTTGGTATAAACCCAATGGTATGGTGAAAAGTAGGATTGACAGGGTGCTTGTGTCAAAGGAATGGCTCGATAATTGGCCACATTGCCAACAATCTGTTTTAAACATAACAGTTTCTGATCATTCTGTCGTGGTGTTAAAAGACGGGTATGTAGATTGGGGTCTGAAACCTTTCAGGTGTTTGGATGTTTGGCAAAAAGACAGAAGGTTTAAAGAATTGGTAAGGTTAAAGTGGTCTAATTATGATGTTCAAGGAGGTGGGATTTTTATTTTCAAAGAAAAACTGAAGAAGCTCAAAGCAGATTTAAAAGTGTGGAACAAAGAAGTTTTCGGGGACATAAATCGAATTAGTGAGGAGCTGAAAAAGAAGATTAACAAGTTTGATGCACGTGATGATGAAAGAGGTCTAGATGAGTCAGAGAGGGAGGATAAAAGGACTCTTTTAGTTGATTTCAACAAATTCTTGTTCAAACAAGAGGCGATTTTGCATCAGAAAGTTAGGCAAAAGTGGATGAAACAAGGGGACATTAATACAAAGTTTTTTCACTCATAAGTTAACTGGAGAAGGGCAAAGAATGCGTTACATGGAGTTTGTTAATGGCAGCTGGTGTAGGATAAGGATGTGGTCAAGGACAAGGTTAAGGTATTCTTTGAAGAAAGGTTTGCCCGAAAGGATGTTTGCCAGGTTAGGTTGGATAATGCGAGCTTCAATACTATTTCTGAGGCAGATAGTGAGATGTTGACTGACGCCTTTTCTGAAGAGGAAATTAGGGCGGTTGTTTGGTGTTGTGACAGTTCAAAGAGTCCTGGCCCTGATGGTTTTAACTTTGGTTTTTTAAAGTTCTGCTGGGATATTATTAAAAAGGACGTGATGTTGGCAGTAAAGGATTTTGAGGCCATTGGGAAATGGCCTAGGGAATCTAATGCGTCGTTCCTGTGCTTAATTCCAAAAGTAGACAACCCTCGGCAACTTGGAGAATTTAGACCCATTTCGCTTGTTGGTTGTTTATATAAAATCATTTCAAAAGCATTGTTTTTACGCTTGAAGAAGGTGATCTGCAAATTTGCAAAGTTATAGATATCAGACAGTCGGCTTTTCTTGAAGGAAGGGGGTTGCTAGATAGCGTGTTAGTAATGAAGTTCTGGAAGAAGTTAAAAGAAAAAAGAAGAGTTGTGTTTTCTTTAAAGTTTATTATGAGAAGGCTTACGACTCAGTTAGTTGGGAGTTTATTTTTTACATGTTAGATAGGTTAGGTTTTTGCGGTAAATGGATCCGGTGGATAAAGGGTTGTCTGGAACCTTCTTCCATGTCTGTTCTCATGAATGAAAGTCCTACTAAGGAGTTTCTTCCTAAGAAGGGGTTACGTCAAGGTGATCCTTTAGCTCCTTTTTTGTTCCTGTTGGCGGCAGAGGGTTTGGCTGGGGCGTTAAGGCTGACAGAAGTGAAAAATTTGATTGGTAGTATGGAGGTTGAAAGGGATAAAGTAAGGGTAAACATGTTACAATACGTTGATGATACTTTGTGTTTTTGCGACACCAACAATAAAAGTGTTTTCAACTTAAAGACGATTCTGCTTTGCTTTGAACTTGCCTCTTGGCTAAGGGTCAATTTCTCGAAGAGAAAAATTGGAGGGATTGGGATAGACCAGTTTTCCCTTTAGCGGTTTGCGGCAATTTTGGATTGCGATGTGATGACTACTCCTTTTATTTATTTGGGTCTGCCGATAGGGGGTGTCATAAACGTGGCGCTTTTTGGAGTGGGGTGGTGGAAAGAGTGAAGGCAATATTAAGTAAATGGAAGGGGAGGTGTTTGTCTTTAGCTGGGAGGATTTGTTTGATAAAGTCGGTCCTCTCTTCTTTACCGCTGTTTTTTATGTGTCTGTTCAAAATGTCGTCGGCGGTGGCGAATAAGATAGTAAGGATTCAAAGGAACTTTCTTTGGGGTTGGGGTTCAGAAGGAAGGAAAATTGCTTGGGCCTCTTGGAAAAAGGTTTGTGAGCCTCGCGAGATTGGTGACCTTGATATTATTGACTTGAGGGTTTTTAACTTGGCTTTGTTGGGAAAGTGGATTTGGAGATTGGGGACGGAAAATGGTGGTTTGTGGAAGGAGATTATTGATTCTAAATATGGTGGTTGGAGAAGCTTGAGAGAGGACAAGAATCGTGCTAGAGGTTTGCTATGGTGGAAGGATCTGAAAGAGGTGTGAACTTCGGAAGGTTGGGGAAGGAACTTTGAAGACGCTGTTAAGTGGAAAGTTGGTGAGGGGAGAGATATTATGTTCTAGAAGGACATTTGGTTGAACTATGGTGCACTGAAGAGGGCTTTTCCAAGACTTTATTCTTTGAGCTCGGCAAAAGAAGCAAAGGTGGATCAGTTTGGGGATTGGATTAACGAGGTATGGATTTGGAAGGTTGATTGGAGAAGGTCATTATTTGAGTGGGAGAAGTCTTTAGAGAGTCGTTTTCTTCAAGAGTTGCAAGGGGCGGTGTTGATTTCGAGAGTGAAGGATAGGTGGGTGTGGAAGGTTGGAGAGTTTCAAACATATTAGGTAAGTTTTGCCTACACTTTGCTTAGGCAGGATCGTGAGGAGGAGTTGTCTTCTGCTTATGGTAAGTTGTGGAGATGTAAAGTTTTGCCTTCTGCTCTGTTCACAGCCTGAAGGGTGTTGGAGAATAGGATCGCTACTACGGTAAACTTGGAAAGGCGTGGAATAGTGGTTGATAACCTTTTGTGTTGTTTGTGTGGAAAGGAGGAGGAGTCTAACTACCATCTGTTTTTTACTTGTAGATTTGCTTGACTTGTTTGGTGTCTTTGTTTGAGTAGCTTGGCATGGTGTCTATCACTCACTTTGACCCTATGCTAAATTTTATTCAGTTCGGGCTGTGTAATGCTTCTGGTCTGGTTAATGATTTTTGGGGAGCTTTTTGGGTTGGTGTCGTGAGTGAAATTTGGAAACAAAGGAACAATGTCATTTTTAATAGGGGAAATGTTGATGCATCTGAAGTATTTGCAATGGTTCAAGTCAAGGTTTGGTCTTGGATCTATTCTAAGTCTCGTTCTAGGATGTTCTCTTTTTTCTGATTGGTGCTTGGATCCGGTAACTTGTATGAGGATGACTATTTGACCTCTTATGTGTGCGTTTTTTGCTTGTATTGTGGTTTTGTATGTTCAGCATGTCTTTTTTTTAGGGAGGGAGGAAGAGTTTTTTAAGAGTTGTTTTGTAAAAGGGTTGGATCATCCCTTAAACAGTTCATTTTATTTATTAATTCTTTTTTGCTGATAAAAAAAAAGATCAGGCAAGACTTAGAATCTATTAAATTTTATGATTTTAGTAATAGAAGTGTGTATAAATAATCTATATCAATATTATAACTAAAGAAATTGAAGATTTTTATATCAGAGTTTAAACAGTCATATGTTTAGCATAGATATTTATTAGCTAATTCTTGAAGTAAAGAAATTGAATTATGTGTGGCTCAATCCGGAGACTATTTAATCAATGAGCTTAAATTTTAATTTGAGTTTTACTAGAGATCTCATATTAAACTGAGATAAAAACATTCATAATATAAGTGGGTGCAAAACTCATAGTCGATTTTATAAGATTTAGTTATGTTTAAAGTTCGTAATATAGTATCAGAGTCATTTATAACATATTCTAGTGAGAGTTTGTTGGACTTACTAAACCATCCATTATCATATTAGTTTTATAAGGTTGAGTTAGATTTAAAGTTTATTTTTTAATAAGTTTAATTCATATAATTTAAAAGAGTGAGATCAACTTATCTTATTATGATAAAATTTATAAACTACAAAATAATTTAATTAAATAAAAATTAGATTTGGATAATTTTATGATCTCAATTTCAGAAAAAATAGTGGGATGATAAGTTAAATTTTTAACAAACACATATGGAGAGACAAGAGTCCTCTACTCTAGATTTGTTGTTCAACACCCGTCAGAATATATCAGAAGTAATTAAAAAACTATTTATAATTTTCCATAAATTTATTCTTTTTCATTCTTTCTGCTTTACTGTGCAAACGTACATAAAGAGAGCATGAAATAGGGCACTCCCTGCTTGGTAGTCCAAAGTGATATGATGTTATGTTTGTGATGCATGACAAGGACTCTTCATAGATTTAGTACCCCAATTCGCACATCTGGATTATGTATACAATTTACACTTACCGAGGGTGAAACTTTTGTGTGGAGCAAAAATGAGATTTAGAAATAGATGAAGATTTGAAAGATTTTTCAACTCCAAAGTGTGGATAAGAATATAAAAAGAAATGGAACTTTAATATGAATTTGTTGCTACGAATAATTAGAGTTGAGTTGTTATTAGATTCGTTAATATGAATATAAGATAAAATAATAATCAATTTACTATTTGTGAGATTACTAACTGATTTAGATTCATAAAATTGCATAAGAGATTCATCTATGGTTGTGTTTCCATCAATAAAATTGCATTAAAACTTCACCCATAAATTGTGAATTTTTCCATATGGATGTGAAATAAGACAAATTTATATATAGAATTACACCAAATTTTTGGAATGATAAATGGTGTGCTACTACTTCTTTAGTAAATATTGTAGGATTATCTAATGGTGCTAGTATTCCGGATACAGTCTCTCAGGTTTGGACAGGTGGTGATTATAATATTCCATTGTCTTTACAGTAGATGCATCATCTTTTTAGTCATATCATGGTTGGGGCGGAACAGGATATTCCTAATTGGATTCTAGATGAGTTTGGTCGTCTCACTCTTAAATCGGCTAGGGCTTTTTTCTTTGATCCAGGAGTTTCCTGTGGTTGGGATAAATTTATTTGGTCTTCATATATTCTGCCTTCCAAAACTCTTGTTCTTTGGAAAGTTTTTCATGGGCGGCTTCCTACAGATCAACATATTCAAAATAAAGGTCTGCATATTTATTCTATGTGTACGCTTTGTGAAAAGCACGAGGAATTTATTCAACATTTATTTTTTGAATGTTCTAATGCTTTGCGTATTTGGAGTTGGGTTCGAAACATTTTTCCTACTTATCATTTCTCTAATAAGGATGATTTTCTTTCTTTTATTAAGAGTGATGGTAGTCTGTTGGTTAAATTGATTAAGCTTGTTGTGATAACTTTTTCTATTTGGATGATATGGCGTATGAGGAATTATGCTCGTTTTCAGGATAAAACTGAGGTTTCTAGGGCTATTTTGGTTATTAAAGATTTAACTTGTCTAGTGGGTAATTCGTATAAAGCTTCAATGAAGAATGATATGTTCGATTTCAATGTGCTCAAGTTTTTTGTTATTAACACTCATACTGGTAAAGTTCTACGTCCTCTTCCGGTTAGATGGGAGTTTCCTTCATCAAGTTGGGTTAAAATTAACATTGATGGGGCTGCTAGGGGATATCCTAGTCTTGCTACTTGTGGAGGTATTTTCCGTGGGAGTATGGGAGAATTTATTGGAGCTTTTTCTACGTTTTTTGAAGTTCAGACTACTCTGGTTGCTGACTTTTATAGGGTTATACATGCTATGGAGGAAGCTCAAAAGATGGGGCTTACTAATGTCTACTTGGAATGTGACTCTGCTTTGACTTGTGTTGCGTTTACTGCTAGGACAAATGTTCCTTGAATGCTTTGTAATTGATGAAATATTTGTCTTAATTACTGTGAGAAAATTAAGTTTAGGGTTACTCATATTTTTCGTGAAGGGAATGCGTATGTTGATAAGTTGGCTAATTTAGGATTTATTCATAGAGAATCTTTTCATTGGTATAATAGGTTTTCATCTTGTATGTTTTTAGAATTTTGTATGAATATGTATAGTCTACCTATGTATCGTTTTTTATTAATATATGGATTTTGGTCTAGTCCTCCCGTATTTTTGTATTTTCTTTCTTTTTTTAATAATAATTTTTTCATGTGATGACAAATGATTGTTGTTACTTGAGTTGTCAGCCTATTTGAGATCTTAAGTTGGATAGTGGTGACTAACATGAAAATTTTTATTTAAAAAAAAAAAACTTAGCAAACTTGTTTTCTCAGTTTTTTTCCTTTCTTTAATTCTTTGTCATTACTGCTGAACTTGATAGTTTTTTAGCATATATTCACAACTAATTAACGTGTATCGTCTTAATATTTAAACAAATAATGTTAAAAATAAATTCATGTTAACCATAAATTATTATATTCTATCTTAAAAAAAACATTAATTATTGTTCAATAACTTTCAAAAGGATGTTATTGGCCAGTGATTAGTGGAGTTTGAAGTGTTTAGAAGTCCAAATCAATTAAAGCATATTGGGTTCTGTAGTTTTTCCGTGGACAATTCTAACCAAACTAACCTAATGGATTCGAGTGTGTTGGGTAGTCAAGTCTCAATAAAATAATTAAATTTTGAAAAAAAGATGAAATTTTAAAATAAAAAACTGAGTGGACCATTTCAATCTGCCATTATATATGGTTTCTCTCAATCTCATATTTTCTTCTGTTCTAAGACCAGTGGCATTTCACTGAGTTCAATTACACTACCAAAAGAAACATCCACCAAAGTTTGAATTTCTACAAAGGGCAATGACAACAACTTACTGCCATGTTTTCTCAGATCTAGTAAATGAAAGCAAATTGTACTGTAAGTTAAATAAAATACAATGTGAGCTTTATAATCTGCTTCCATAATTACAATGCATTTTCATCAAATATATGTGTCTAAAACAAGCTTATGTGATCGATTATGTTAATTATTAAAAAATAAATTTTAAGTTTAATTTAATTTTATATTTATAAAAAAAGATGTTATGAAATGTTATATATAATCGAGTTGTTAAACATTAATCAAAAAGCAAAACAATGTAATGATTGAAAATGGAAATTTCCTATATCCATGTTTTCTCCATGGCACACTTGGCAATCTTGAATGCCTTTAAAAGTGCTCTGCATTGTTGTTTGTGACGTATACTTCTCGCCATCTGCAGCCTCCCACATGCACATACGCAAACAAAAGGTTTTCTGAATCTCTGTTAACTGTAACCACATTACATTCAGATAAACATTTTGCCTCACCAAAATTTACACTCCCTTACCCTTCTATTATTTATAACTTTTATAATCTTCTTCTTTAACAATTATTATGTCGTGCATCCTCAACACCATAGTCAACTATTCATTGCATAACATACGTGTCAGGAAATATTTTTGTTCTCGCCGGTTGACTTGGTTGTTGGTTGACTCTAACGGCAACTTCAGGTCCCACCTGTCTCCTTCTTCTCTCGCACTTCCTTAGGTTGAAGAACGCTTTACTTGTAGAGACAAATGACGTCCTAACGACCGTTTGCATTCCGACGCTCAAGTCAGTAAGGGTTAAAGAAACAGTAATGTATGTAAAACAATTTCAGTCTTATAAACGGCGTACCTTACTAGGTTCTTACCACTCTTTTTATAGGTTACTTTTGTTATGTTCACACGTCTCTTAGTGGGCTTAGGGTTCCTGGGAGAATGTCCTTGCGCCGCTATTACACAATCTTAGCGTAATCTAGCGCATAGGACTTCCCTTTACTGGAGTGCATAGACCTACAGTATGGCCGCCAAGGTACCAACTCATGTACCAATGCTGCGGGGCCATCTATTCTGTGGGTGCGCTAATTATTCACGTGCCATGCATGCAGTCTTTTCTTGAAAACTCGAACCCTCGCGGGCCTTAGTGCCTTTAGGGAACACTTGCTTGTGTCGTACCCGAATGTATTATACACAACCACTAGTACAAAATTTGAAAACAACGACCATTTATTTAGTGCGGCTTTGCGTTTAAACGCATTTGTAAAAAACGCGGTGGCATTTTTGTAATTAAATTGATTTACAAATG
>Ga0123342_1001517_pt1 | contig 39019 bp, 17 predicted proteins | sample Turbeawhitnodule_FD_89960 | JGI IMG/M metagenome (GOLD analysis project Ga0123342, IMG submission 89960) | Root nodule microbial communities of legume samples collected from Mexico - Turtle bean Mexico white nodule | ecosystem: Host-associated > Plants > Roots > Nodule | place: Mexico: Nepantla...
TTTTTTTACTGCTATTGAGGTATTCTTAGGACCTTTTTAAAGGTTAGATCATAAGCTAAGAGCACCCTCCTCATGTTTGTGTGGAGGATGGGTTTAGTGGGTGTGTAAGCTCAATTCTGCTGCTATGATCCTTTTTTGCAGGGTTTTCTTGTTTCTATTGCTGCAGGCATAGCCTCTTTATGGCTGCTCAGCGGTATAAGCAGTGTGTGGTTTGTAAACGGGTTGGGATACCCCTAAAGTATCCCTCTTAATTTAATTCATTCATTGCTGATCAAAAAAAAAAAATTAGAGGTGTGCAGATTAGGCCAAAGCATCAAGGACCACCACAGTTTAAACCCCTATCTTGTGCCTCTCTTGTGCACTTTACTTACTACTTCAGACAAGTCTTCCTCTTGCTTATTTAAAAGTAGCAATTGCTTCATAAAGGCAGAAAATGCACAAACTCAGAAAGTGCAATTCCTTCTAGCACTTATCTTCGGTCAAATGTCCACTGAGCGCTAGATCTTAATGACACACCAACACATCGATAAATCTATACATATACATATTACATACCTACTTCGCATACAATAACCCAATACTATACAAACTGATTTCAATGGAAACCATTATTGTTAAACTTGTTTCCATCAACAGCAAAACTGTAATCATATAAATAAACTGTTATTTACTTTTTTGAAAGTTCTTCCAAAAGACATCATCTAAAATACATAATTTTATTGTTCTTAAAGAACTCTTGGAGTAAGAAATAAGAGAAATAGTTGATGATATCATAATGTTTTAGGGTTTCCTAGATGATCTCTTAAAATTTATTCAATACTTTGAGTTGTTTCCTTAATTAGAATCTTTGCAATTATAGGCATGTTTTGTTAGAATCTAACTTATCAACGTATCCAATCATGTATATAGGAATAAAATCTTCTATAATAATTTGTATTTGTTGCAATTGCAACCAACTTACATACAACGGACTCCATTGTGCAGTTCATATACACAGCTCTAGCATATCTTTTATTTGTTATTCTTTCTATCAACGTGGTATCATAACCATACCATCTTCTATGACTTGTTACATCACTATTCAGCTGTCAAGTTCCTAAAACAAAAATTCGGGAACTCCATCTAATCACCCCTTTGTTTGGCAGTGTTATCAAATCGCGCTCTCTATCAGGTTTTGCCCTTCCATCTATTGCCCCGCTACCTCCAACAACCCCAATTGCCATTAATCACCTACTTCTCTGACAATCTTCGACTTTGTTAACAACTATTTTGGCAATCTCTGTACATTGTAGATAGATTTTCCAATAGCTGTCATTCAACACCGACAACTTTTCCAGCAACATGCATGCTAGTGGTACTTCTTTCCCATTTATAATCATTCCAGTCATGACCATCTTTTCCACATATGAATCGCATTGGTGGTGACTTTTTGCCACCAACAATCACTTTAGTGGTGAATCTTTTCCTGCTTGAATCATATTAATGTTGACTTTCTTTTTAACCAACATTCACTATGCTGGTAACTCTATTGATTTGTAGTTTTCAAATGTAGAGCCTTGAGTTTGCTTGCTATGAATCTTCACTGAGACTAATGGTCATTTTAGCTACTGGCTAAGCCATCATTCTAGCTATTCTATGAGGACTCACCAACATCTCTAGATTGCTTTTCCAACTACTGAAAGCTTAGTACGCTTCAACTTGGGGATGCTAAAAATAGGATATATTTATAAATTATAATAATACTATTTTAATATATTTTAGAATATCCTACATTATCTCTTAGAATTTATTCTTTTATATTTTATGATTTGTTCTCCTTATATAATTACGATCTTTGTAATTATAGGGGTATCTGATTAGACCAAATTTCGTTAGCATCCCATTAATAGGCTTATCATATCATGTATATAGGAATAAAATCTCTATAGTTATTTGTATTTATTGTAATCAACTTATATAAAATGCACTCTGGAATAGTTTAGTCACATGGTTCCACATCTCTAACATGGTTTTTCTCTCTTTCAACAGTACTTAGTTAAAACTGCATTTAAACAGAACAGAGAATGGTTCCAAATGAAACATAGATTATTCGTTAGGTATCTCGTCACAAATAAAGCAAGACAACAAAGTCAAATGCAGAGAAAAAAGATGACCTACAACAAGGGCATTTATTCTGGCTTCAATAACTGTTGATGGGGCATACTTTGCAGCATATCCATACATTAGTGCCAAAGCGGCATGAATGTCATCAGAGTCTTCTGTTCTGAAACTATCAGAGAATAATGACAGTATCCTGCAACAAATAAAAACTACAAATAGATAAGACAAAGTCTGAAACTAAATGAATCTTGAGAAAAGAAAAAGGGAAAAAAAAAAAACACTCTGAGGAAGTTAAGAAACTGTTGCAATGGTTAAAATGTTAATGTTCAATGAAAGGAGATAAAGATCTATCTCTCTCTAAACTGATATCATGTTCTTATTCAAAACCTACTGTTCAACAAACAAAGTATATATCAACAAAAGGCAACAAATTCTGAATATAAGAGAATCTTAGAAAGGAAAAGAAAAGAAACATTTTAAGAAGACATGAATCATGATAGAAGGGTAGGTAAGAGACTTCAGACAGAATCGGGATTTGGGCTCTATATGAAAGCAAGGGAAAAACACGGGAGACAAGCATGAACGGAGGGAACGTGATAGGGAGATGTGCATCAAGTGATTGAATAAAAAGATTTGGGACTAAAGTAAACCCATTGAAGAGACTAACATCCTATTAGAATTCTATAGTTTCCTTTTTCTGCTACAGGATCTATGTAAATTGATTCATCTGTTTCTGGTGCCCATTTAAATTAATATTAGTGACAGAAATATTCCAGCAATACTATAGTGATATACAAGCATAGTTACTGTTTTCTGACATATTATACAACAAGAAACAATTTCATAACCTATAAATGAAAAACATACTTAAGGTTTTGAATTCCAATGTGAAATATATTGAACTACAAACATCAAAAGAAAACATAAAGGATGGAAAAGAGGATGAAAACAATTCACAAGTGCCGCAGTAAGATGTGAACATCAAAACTTCATCAAAGAACATTTTGAAAAAAAAAACGGAGCAGATTTAAAAAAGAGACAACTATAGTTTGTCAATAAATTATGTTTAATACTCCTATGCAAAATGATTTATGATGTCAGATCAGATAATGAACCAATCCAGAAAAAAAATATATACAGTCAATTCTACAAATCTGGCATAAACCTCTGAAATACGCCTTGTCCAACATTGTCTAAAATGTCCTTCAGCTTGTCCAACACTGTATCCAAATGTGATGCAGCAACCTTAATAAATAGAAAGTAAGTTAAGAAGAAATAGGAAAAGGAAAATGAATCCAATAAGATCAAAATAAATAAACAAAGAAAGAAAAGATTACATTACCAGTCCCATTGCTTTTGCCAATCCAAGTCTATTTGTTGGATTTGCAATGTTTGCCTGCTTGTACATCCAATCTATTTTATCACGGACATAAGCTCTTTCGTTAACCTTTTGAAGCAGAATGCCTAGGCACCTGTGTTCAAGTACAATATCTTTTTCACACTCCTTCCAATTAGATAATGTGAATGGAAACAAAAACTATGGTAGATTAGCGTTTAAGCTCAGACTGGGAATAATAAATAAAAACATGAGACATTATAGGTCATTTGCTCATCTGTTTCAGTCACTTCTCATCACACACCTTTAGAACTCTTACAAAGTGGATTTAGACCTAACTCAACTCTACAAAATTGATTTATAAGGTGAGAGTTACTTCCACTTATACACTAATTTTGACACTATCTCTAGTCGATATGAGGCTTGGGGTTTTTCCCAATACACCCCCTCACATCCAGCATTATTGGGCATGGTACGTGGATAATACAACAAGTGACCCTTTTAATGGATCTCGAATAGACTCTGGTTTACAAAGTGGGTTTATACTTAACTCAACCCAACAAAATCAGCTTAATGGGTGAGGACTACCCCCATTTATATTGTATTTTGACCATATCTCTAATCGATGTGAGACTTGATCTTTTTTCCCAATATGAACACTCTGAAATCAACATGACAATTTTTTTATTATTAGAATGGAACCACTAAAAATATATTATGGTGCAAAATGGAATTGATTCCTCATTTGTTCTTATCTTGTTCTCCAATTGTTTTTTTTTAATTAAACATTTGGTGATTTAGAGAATGTAGTGGGTTTCCCCTAAGGCATTTGGACTAGTAGATGACTTGGCAATGTGCCACCAAGGTAGTGTTCCACCAAGGCAGTGTTTATTTTATACTAAATGGCATGTCTTACACAATTTGATAGAGTCTTCATAAGTTATTGGAGTCATACGATGCAGATCAATCGGCAGTGTAGGAACAAGTGACTCACCATATATAGTTGGCCAATATTGGGTGAATGAAGAAGTTTCTCATGCAACTTCCAATACTCATCAGTAGCATGTCCAATGTGGTTGCAATGTTCATATCATGGACGACTCTCAGAATTATTACTCTCTGATGCAAAGGTTGTATTTTTCCCAACAGACAAAATGTCTTCATGTTTATTTTCTAAGGAATATGAACGACCATACATGATACGAAACTCTTAGCAGTGTTTACTAGAGCTTCCAAAATCTTATCACAGGTAGCGACACACCCTTATGGCAAGCCTTACAGACCCAAGGTCATAAAAAAAAAGGCCATATAAACCCAGGGTCATAAAAAACGTATTCTGAAATGTAGGAACAAATTCAATTGTTGTAATGAAATGGGATTTGTAGCCCGACCCACTTAACCAACCATAACCTAATTTCGGAAGCTCAAGTTGAATAGTCTGACCCATCCATCTTCTTAAGAGTAACAATATAGTTAGAAAAGATGAGAATTTGTTATGGATGTTGATGTGGTGCTAGAAGACATTTTTTGAACTCAGCCTGGAAAAAAAATAATTTGAGAGAAAAATAGGTTGGACCACCAGAAAAACTCCAATGGAGTCGTTACCACATGGTTAAGAGTGCGCAAAGGAGACAACCAGGGTGCAGGTTGGTTGGCCGCTGTGTGCTGCCACACACCAATCAGAGTTACAGGGTTGGGGGAGAGATGCCAAGCTTGAGGGTGTGTGGGTGCGTGATTTGTATTAGTGGTGGTTTATCTCAAAACATTTGTATGGTTAGATGTAGTCGCACAGTTAAATCTGAATATTGTGCTTGCTAAAGCAAACGAAGGACGCCGAAAAACTCATCTAAGATGGCGTCGGAATAGTGCACGCAAACTTGAGAGAGAGGTTTTCCAAAAATTAAATCCTCCAAAAAAAGTAGGTCTACAAAGCCAAAACGGTTTTGGAAAGGCTTTGATACCATGTTAAACTATAGGAAAAAGAAAGACACTAAGTTCCGAAATAGCATAAATGTTTTTATTTATATTAAGAAAACAAAATCAATAGAACACATACGGGGATTTATTATCCTCTAATAATAAAGATATAATACATGAATATATAAAATGTTCACAATAACATATATAAAATCTAGATATGTCTGATTATTTAGGATCTACTCCTTATTTCTATAATTATAATTTTTAAATTAATTAAGTTTAGAAAGTGGAGCAAATAAAAATCTAATTGATATTTCAATCTCAAAAACATAATTTGATGGACAATATAACGTTTAAAATATAAGTCAATGTTTTTTTATGAATATCATACAACTGAATGCCCAAATTAATTGAAAGTTCATATAGACGATCAAAACATAGTATCAAATAATTAAAGCAATGAATTAGTTAATTTCATATTCTAAATAAAATTACTAAATGTTGTAAGTACAAAAATTTACACATTCTAGGAATTGATTCTGACACATATTGAGAAGGGATTATGCTATGTAACATAAATTTTGATGTACACTAATGGAGTATTAAATAATTTTAAACTAATCCAAGATTTTGTTGATATGACCTATTTGATGAGAACTTTCAATTCAACAATAAATTGGGAAAAAATTATCCCATAAAATGGTGTACATTTCTTCTCCGATCAGTACATACATATAGACATAAATAAATACATTTCTCTCTTTCCAACTTGATTTTTAATTTTGCAATCCAAACTCAGTGAGGCCGAGTTTCCTGTGCCTTCTCAACTAACTTGAGTTTCCTTGGGGAAGTGAGGTGAGGCTAGGGAAGTGGGTGAATAACTCCATCATGATAGTATAGCTAGTTTTTGAGTGTGTGTTCCCCAAATGGATGGGTGCTTATCAGATGATATGAGACCTGGTTGTCCATGTCTCAGAAAAGGCTACTTCTGAAAAGTTCTAACCAACAAGGAAACTGAGTGAGGTATTATCAAGTGAAGTGTCATATAATGAAAGTTCCCGAGATATTAGCTCTCATATCATTTCATAAGCTACCATAGAATGAAAGTGCTATTATAGGAACTAGGGTATTATGGGCTGTCTAAGTCCTACATCAAGTAGTATGGGATGTTTAGTGCAGTATTTTTGTGTTTGACTCCTCACCCTTCATAACTAGCATTTAAGGGTGAGTCCCGAGTACTTGGGTGCTTATCGGATATGAGGGGGAAAATAATCATTTCCAAAGCAACACTAATCCCCTTGGGCGCATAAACCTAAAGCTTTTCAACATGCAGTCTTACAAAAGAAGGTGGGAAAGACAGAACAATGAGGGACAGCAGCAATATAATAAACCAACTGTTAGATATTATGAAATATTATTAGATATTATGAGATATTGTATATATTGTCAGACATTTCTATGTAATGGGCTAAGCCCATATTATTTGTATGTTTTTCTCTCTATATAAACATAACCATATGTGTTCAATATACACAAGGGATTTATCCTATTTCTCTTTTCCTTTATTTTAATACCAACTAAAGGTTCTTTTACATGGATAGATAAGTCATAAGCAACCAATTCAACCACTGCATAAAAACCTAATTCTATAGGAACAAAGAAGAGACTGAACCCCCAAACAAACCCCGTACCAGTATATGATGGATAACACCAAAGTTTACTAGCAGTTCAACCACTCAAGGCCAAAGAAACAGATGTATAGAACCAGTTGAACAATGGAGTACCGACCTCCCTAGTTCTCCCATGTGTAACAAGTTTTTAAACACTGATTCTGAAGTAAATAAAATAAATAAAGAACTATTAAGAAGTAGACGTTAAGCCTAACTCAACCTCATAACATCAGCTTATGAAGTGAGGTTTGCACCCACTTATATACTGAGAAAGGCTCTAATCTCTAGTCGATGTGGGATCTCCAACACACCCCCTCACGCCGAGAATGATAGCTCGTGTGTGGGACAATATATTATGGGTAGTCCGATAACGGCCTGATAGCGGGTGGCCTGATAAGTCCAACAAACACTCGCTAGGATAGGTATGAAATGGCTCTGATACCAAGTTGAAAGAAATAGATGAAATATATTTATGAGATGTATTTACAAATGTGATTACAGTCTCAATTTATAGACTGTTTACAACCTAATTAAGGAAAAAAATAATAGGTAATAAAAGCAAGAAATAATAGGTAATTAGAGCTATAAAAATCAAATCAAATCACTAAAAGATATCAAATTTTTTCTGATAAATAGAGAATGAAATTTGCACTTAATTACGGAATAATTATCTCCTAATTATGCAACAAGAACCAACCAGGATTTTTTTTACTGAAATAGAAAACTAAAAAAAAAAAAAGCACTGGATTTAACAGACAAACCATGATGAATCATTAGCTACTAATTTCAAATTCTGTAGTGAACCTAAATACTACCAGTACAAATACAATTTCATTTGCCTTATTTTGTATAGATAATATAAACTGTAAAGCAAGCAACTTCTCAAGTAACGCAAAGCAATATTTAACATATGTTTCTATTCCGTTTACAAAAAAAAACACTTTATGTTAGAGCATTGATACCGGTGCAGAAGCGCAGTGTGTTGATCATCAGAGGCATAAAGTTCATAATGTCTGGCAAAAACATTTCCAAAAGACATAACCCAATCAGCATCTTGGATCACATCCAAAGATTCTGCAAGAAACTGCAACCAAAAAATAGAGATGATACATTAACTTTGATTAACCACAATTTATATACTGATCCATCCTCGTGCTTTTTCTCAACAATACCAATTTGAAACATGTTTGATCACTTAAGTAGAACTATCATTTTGCAGTTCACAATGAACCTAGTTGAAAAAATATTTCAGTTGCAAACAAACTAAATACTCCACCAACTTGGAAAAAAAATAGCTCATGCATTGATCCAAAAGTTCGACTCCATGACAAGTACTTTTTACAAATTATAGAACTATTATACAGTTGAGGGGAGGGTAGGATGTTAAACAAGTCATTCACACTCACATTGATTATCATGTCATCCCAAGTGTCTTGATACGACGGATCCTGTTTCAAGTCCTCTGTATCGCTAACATATGCCTTCATCTTTGGAATCTAGAGCTTACCAAATACAGAAATTAATTACACTTTGGTCTATAATAACCATCCTGAAATTGTAAGTTGTAATGTTAACTGATTCAAAATAGCATATTACAATAAACTATATTGGTTATTTCAAAATATTCAAAATAGCATATTACACTTTGGTCTATAATAACCATCCTGTAATTGTAAAGTATGTGAAGCTTTTTGGTTATTTATCAATAACAAACAGAACTGTAAAGACACATTAGATAAAAAATTATGAACTGCAATACTGTTTTCTTCATCTAAAAAATTTTACAAGATCAGAAAGCCAAGCATAGCAAAAAAATTTATGACTCAAGATTCTCAGAATACCTGAACTGAATGACTTCACTGAAAAAGGAGGCTTATATAGGCTTATTACAACAAATACACATAAATAGAAAAGTTTTGTTTCCTCTAAATCGAACGTGGCCTGCCTATAAATACAATACTTGCTTATAAACTATATATAATAATTAGAAAAATATTTGATTATGATTTCAACAAGATGCACAATTAAGATACGAAAGGTAAAGAAATTCACAAAGAACTGAAGATTTAAATTGGATAAGATATAAATTTTAGCAAAAAATGTTACCTCCTCTTGCCAAAACAAATTAATATCTTTTGGGAATAGAGGTGCCAAAAGACATAGAACCTGCAAAAAATGTTTACTTATATGTCATTCAATGAAATGTGTGCAACTAAATTTGAAAAAAAAAATAGCTAGTGAATGACACCATCAACCAACAAAAAAAAAATCATCAAATATACTAAAATAACATTCCAGATAGTTTGAGCGACCATTCCAAAGAGTTGAGACTTGGCTTCAATCCAATGGCACTCTTATTGTGACACACAAATTACATAAAGGACCACCTTAACATCCTTGAAGCAAAACCTATCTCTTCTTCTATTAATCCTTTACTTCAAAATGCAAAAAATGGATCCAAAAAAGACTTAAGATCTGGTTTATGTGCTCTCCAACCATCAATGTTTGTCTAGAAAAGATGAAGGTATTATTGTATAAAAAAGGATAGACAAGGTTGTGGGACATTTGTATCCACATGATGATGGTGTTTGGCTTCTTGATTTGGCAAAGTTCACTGTTAAGGAACCAAACTTGGAAACTATGTGTTTTTTGAATGATGGTAACAGAGGAGATGAGAATGATACATTAGCATTAGACAGTAATTTAGCGAAGCTTCTAAAGTGTAGGCTATTATATAGAGTCAATTCTTGTTTTAAGTTCTACTAAAGATGTTTTCATTGATACAGTTCGTTATCAGAGAAAAATGTAGCACCTAATAGCATTAAGGAAACTATTCAACAAACATGTTAACTTCTTTAGGTTTTAGTCCAAAATTAATAGAATTTATTTTTTGGTCTATGGATTGGTAAATGTTAGTATATACAGCATTGTAAAATTACAAAAAATCATGCTGAAGGCCTGTTATGTGACAATACATCAAAGAATAATTCAAAAAGAAATATTATGAAGATATTAAGGGATGTCATGATCTCACTGTCAAAATTTGGGTGGCCAATTGCTCCCTTGCCAGCGGATTATGCAAAAGCACCACCAAGCGGGCAAGAAGTTCCTATATCAAGCATAAATCATTCAACCAGGTAATATGTGCTGATATAGCAAACAGTGATTCTTTATTAACAATTGAAGGTACAAGTAATTATAAATATAAAAAAAAAAAAATCAAAAGTATTAATATTATCATACCTCAGCAGTTGGTATATCAGGACGAGTTTTACAATCACTCAACATATCATTGCTAAAGGACCTATGACGCCACAATTCTGAGATACACCTGCACACCTGTAAAGTAGTAATGATGTCATTTGCCAAAGAAAACTTTCTGCATTGACAAAACTTCAATTTTGCAGTGCATTTATATTTCCATACAATTTGAAAATCATACAATGGATGGATAAAATTAATCATGCATCTGAAAATCAAGTTGAAATTCCCTACAGAACTTTTACCGTGGCCACAGCACCAGTGTAGGTTCGTGGAATAATCATCCTCAACAGAAAAGGCCAAAGAATATGCTGTACAATCCAATATCAATTTAAAATATTTTTTTGGTTAAATTAGCAAATAGAGAATTAAAAGAACCACAAAGCAAGTGAAAAAAAATTATCAATAAGGACAAAAATAAAATTTACCTCCATTTCAGGAATCGTAATAGTTACCAAAAGCAGACCTTTTTCACAAACTGCTCTTAACTCACTGGGAGTAACCGCTCCAATTTTCATCTAAGAAGGATTATGAAAACTTAGGTGTCTATGATAAATAATAAATGTATCATAGAAGAGAGGGGAAAATAACTACAACAATCAACATTCAATTGAAAGATGAACAAGAGACTGGAAAGCTCAAAACAACAGAGGCTTCCAATCATATCAAATCAACATAGGAAAGTTTCCTTAAAACACTGGAACAAAGAGGACTACTATATCCAATAAAATAAGAAGTACACACATAGTTTGGTATTAAGCTCCAATTATTTTATTAAAAATTCATAAGAATTCATGGCAATTCAAAGATATGCATTTTTTTGCTTTGAGGGAAGGGGGAGAGGAGGTACCTCTTTTCTCTTATTTGGTATCTTCTCAAGATCACTCCGATTTTGATCAGTTATAGCACAATGGCGTACAAGATATTCAATGAACAACTCTCCAGACGAACCAACCAAGTAACAGTGAGAAGCCATAACCACAATTAACTATAAACAAATGAGGGAAGACTAAGAAGCCAAAATATATTGAACTTTTAGTGAAAGATGGCATTGTCTCATTTAAATATTAAAAAAACAACAGAGGACTTACCTCAGATAGTGTCTTTCGAACAGCTAAATTCTGCTCCTCGTGCAAGGACTTTACAGCTTCGACTAGTAGAGATATTTTACTATGCCAAGCTTCCGACAGCCTTAAAATAAGAATTGCAGGTTACCTTACACTTAATAATTATGAATAATTATCATCAGGAATAGAGGAGGCAGAAACCTTGGCAAAAGATGCTTCAAAATGCAAAGAGCACCAAAAGTCAATGGTTCTTCCCTCAGTCTGCATTTCTGGAACCGCAGGTACAATATAGACATGCATAATTTGTAAATATTAACAAAAAAAAGTATATTCTTCAACTTGGAAATGGAAGAAAATAGATAGGGAAACCAAGGAATAAAAAATACTGACAATAAAATGCCCCGTTGGACTGAACATGCTAACAACAATTAAAATTTAAAGGTTAAAATATTTTTTGGTCACCATATTTTAAAATGTTGGTTTTTAGTCCTTGTAAGAATTTTCTCAGGTTTTAATCCCCATATTTTGATAGAAAAATGTTTTTAATCCCTGATGAGCAACTAAAACCACATTACTTTTGATAGCCGTATGGACTAGAACGTTAGTTTTACTCACAAAACACATGTTTCTATAAAAATGTAGGTACTATTTTGAAATATTTTTTATGGACAAAAAAAACAAACTATATACACCCTAAACTGATGTTTGGTATGTTTTGGCCTCAACTTTAATTGGTAAGGTTTAATAATTATAACCTAATGTTTTATTTGTTGACTTTATCTATCCTCTGCTATTATATATTCCTCTTTTATCCTTAGTAAATTTCTTTTTTAATCAACAAGAGAGGGGGCAAAAGAAAAATTATTTTGTCAAGAATTAACACCACACAGAATTACAAGCAATCTATCTATTTTTATGAACTTACATTTACAAGGAACAAAAACAAATCATCTGGATACACCAAGCCGACTGTCAGAAAGCAATGCTGAACCTCATTATACATCTGCGATGCATAATTGAATAAATTAAATGTTTAACTCTTTTACTCTGTATAATGGAAAACGAAAAGCTATTCTAAATTGATATCATCAATGAGTAAACAAAGATGCATCCACCCTTAAATTTTAGTAGGTTAAGATTATGAAACACTTCAAATTCAAGGAGTATACATCTGAACCATTATTAACCTTAGTGATAACTTCACATTAGAGGAGACCCTTATCTAAAAGAAAATCAATGAAAGAGAAAGTACTAGCACAAAGCCAAAGGAAAACCTCCAATGACATTCACAAAAAACATGATCAAAATGGAGAATTATCAATCTCAAAAGACTCTCCAGAGTCCAAACCCATTCCATTCCATGCATCAAAGAGGACCATTAAAAGTTCACAGAATCTAATCTAGATAAGGCTCCCTTAAAACGAGCAAGTAAGGGTGTAGCCACTCACTCTTGGTTTTAATCTAAAAACATTGTGCCCTTAATCCAATAAAAAATTTATGCGTAGATACACCATCCCTAACCCGGAGGTGCTTTAATTATAACCCATAAGGAAGTGAAAGAATATGTCTTAAAATCAGGGACAAGTTATTCAGGATAACACACTAACAACGAATTCTAGAAAAATATACCAACCCCACCGAAAAAGAACATTTTTACAACATCATAATGACAAATTGCACTGACCTACCCAGCCACTATAAGCCCACATTGCAAAGGCACCCAAAAAAAAATTAACTAATTATTATGCCTCCAATTGGAACTGAACTCCAAGAAACAAAAGTAACATAACAAATAGACGCTAAAAAGAACTAAATTCAAAGCATAAAAGTCGAGATGGTAAAAAAAGGAATAAAGCTAGACCTTCGCAGCAACAGGTGCTGCAGTAGTTTTAATATTCAAATAACTTAAAAATTCCAACCAATGAAATCGATGGTATTACCTTTAGTCCCAAAGAGAAATCTGATTGGTCTTTGCTGTCATTATTGATAGAAATCACAGGTAGAAGTGTTGATAAAACAAGAGTCAAATCCTGCAACCAATGATTTTATTTCATTTCTCAAGTGATAAAATTCCAGCAAGATACATATAAAACAACTGTATACACAAAGGGACAATCTAGACTGGAGACATTTACGTAGCATCTTAATTTGCACAGTACCAACCTCACAAGATACAGGACAAGTTTACAATATATATGAAATTAAGAAATTATTAGAGAGCAGAAGAACATGGCAGAGGTATTGAACAGCATACAAATTTATGGAAAACCTCCAGCATCATGAAGGAAAATTTGGGAAAGAAACAAGAGCAAGGGGGTGATCAAATTATAGTTAGAGCATGAAAGATGTATCCTCTTTACCTAGGACACTTCCACTTCATGTCTGTTGTTTGAAGGAATTATTGCAGCAAAACATTATTTTATTTAAGAAATTGCAACAAGCTCCATGGTGTATCCAAATTGTGCCTGAAGTACCCCTCTATACTAGTATAAAATTATATAGTATGTACAAATACAGCAAAACTTTGGATAAGTCCATGATTTAGAGAGAATTGAGATAGTGTTGCACTTGCATATATACATCATTGAAATAGTGATTCTTAAAGCATGGAGAAGAAGAAAAAAAAAGAAATGTGTCAGATGTTTTTAGGGACAATAAATCTTGACCACCAGTTTCTAAAAGCTGTTGCACAGTCAACCATACAGCACGCCAATTGGGGTTCAATAGCAACCTCTGAAATGGTTCACTATTGGACAAAAACAGTGAAGGATGAATTCTAAGTTTTTCATGACCAGATTTAGATTGTGTTTGCATAGAATGAGTATTAGGAGGTCTACAAAGAAACTAGGATCCAATAGGTATGATTGTAGGGGCGGAAGCAAGTGATGACTGAGTGAACGACATATTTTCTGTATTGGTAGACTGTGATAGAACAAATAATGGTTCAGTTGGAGAGAAGAGATTAGGTGTAAGACGGAAATACTGAGAATTGGTAGGAACAAGAGCAACAGATTGAGCAAAAAGATCAAAATAAGGAAATCCGATCTCATTAAAGAGAACATCTTTTGATGTGTAAATTTGACCCAATTATGACAAACATAGATAGCCTTTATGAGAGGTAGAATAGTCCAAGAAAACACATTCAGAAATGGGTTTTAAGCCTAATTCAACCTTCTAAAACCAGATTTTAAGGTGAGGTTTGCACTCACTTATATACTATGAAATGTCTTAATCTCTAGTCGATGTTGTATCTCCAACACAGCCCCTCATGCCGAGAGTGACAGCTCGTGCATGGGACAATATATTTATGGATGGTCTGATAGCAGCCCAATAGCGGGTGGTCTGATAAGCCCAACAAACTCTCGCTAGAATAGACTTTAAATGGCTCTGATGTCATATTGAGAAGTAGATTTTTAAGCTTAACTCAACCTCATAAAACCGGCTTATAAGGTGAGGTTTGCATTCACTCGATGCGGGATCTCCAACACATAGATAGCCTAGGTAGAATGCCCAAGAAAACACATTCTTGTGATCATAATCTAATTTGTGACATTAGTAAGTTTTTGGTAATTGAAGGGACATGTAACAATTGTCAAAGTATAGAGAGAATTTAGGATTAGTAATGGTTTGAAACATGAAGAACCAGAACCATGAACTTTCAGACTTTCATCATTGCCAATATAATCTAGTCAAGCCCTTCAAAGTAGCTAAACTATTGTATATTTTGTAGTTCTCTTGTCACATGGAAGGAGGCTCCTGGATCGGGTATCTAGTTGAAGTTACCTTGTCTTGGGATGATGAATTGGCTATCATGGCACTTGGGATAACGTAATTAGCCGATGTTAAGTTCTAGCAATAGTGGGATTAACCCGGGCGTTTGATTTAGAAGCGGGCTGAGACTGATTAGTAAAGTGCGGCAACAGTTGACACGTAGTCGGATCATATAGAACAAGAGATTCATTAGGTTGATAGGATGAATTACGATAGTAACAAATATTACATATTTGAGGCAAATCTGACATTGGAAGTTAGCAAACAGATCACCGCAGCCACAAACACCTAGGTCAAAAAAAGATACGCAACCAAAATTTCAATGAGAAGAACTGGTGCTATCCTACAAGCTTGAAAAGTTTGGATTTACATATGATTGTGATTAGTTTACCGAAGAAGGGAATGTTTTCTTCTAAAACCGATTATTACGGGATTCATGGACAAGAGCTTCAACTTCCGTTATTGGAGGTGTTTCAAGCTTACTTTCAATAACAAAAATAATTGAAGCATATTCATGCATTTCAAGAATAGCGTCAACATATTCATCATGTTAGATGGGACATCCAATTCAAGCAAGTTCATCAACAATGGACTTAATCTCTCCCAAGAACTCACGCATAGTCTTGTTGTAAAGAGAGGTGACACGTAGATTGGTGTGAAGATGTCTAGCACACACCTTGGTTTGGGCCAAGAAGTGATCATGAATTAGTTCCCAAACATGATACGAACAACTCCAAGAACATGAGACAAGATTGACTTTCAAAGCATTGATTGAAGCAAAGAAAGCAAGATTTGATTTTGCACTTCCCATTCTTCATATATGCTAGATTTATAGTTCAAAAAGCACAATCATCATGGAAAGAAAGCGTGGAAGCATAATTGGATTTACAACAAATCAATGAAGTCTATGTGACTTTATGACAAGTTCAACTTGTTACAAATGAAAATAATTGGAATCATCAAGTTTTTCAGATATAGAATTGGGAAAAACCAATGTGTAGATGTTCATATTACACCTTAAAGTATCATGGTGACTCTCCCATCATCTAAATGATATGAAAACAAATTGTTAATGTTTGATTGAAAATTACCACATAACCAAAAGTATGATTAAAAAGAATTCAACATACCATTTTAAACCAGAACATTATAGCATTCATACCTCAAAATCAAGCATAGGAGGGCCACTTTCAGACAGTAAAGAGGCATTTAACAGATTGTGGAGACTACATGTAGCCAAAAAAGCTATATCTTGATCCTTTTTATACCTGCCATCAGAAGGGATGAATATGAATCCATCTGATAATACTAGTCGATATTTTAAGTATCTTCCATATTCTGATCTAGTGAGAATTACTCGTTAAATAAGAAAAAAACTAATTAAATACGAACAATAGAGAACTAAAATATAAATGCTTTGAAGACCAATCTTACAAGTCCAATATTGTAGGGATAAGCCTTGGTAGGGCAGTCTTTAACTGAGCTCGTGTTATGAGGCCTACCATCTGCCCCAGTGCGTCTACAGATGCCACACGAACCTAAAACCAAATAAGTTTACATAAGACAGATCAACAACAATCAAGTGAAAAAATCACAAATTATACACTAAAATACTCATCTACTGTTAATAATCTACAGACAAACAAAACATGTTCAGAAACTCAACTTTTATAGATGTATCAGCAAAAAAAAAAAGATCCAGAAAATAATAGATACTAACATAAGGAGTATAATGCAAGAACAAAAATAGAGCAAAATAATAGTGACCTTAAGGTCTCTCGAAGCTGCCCAAACTCTCAACAAAAGCTCAAAAGCAGAATTTAGAAATGACCTGCACTACATAGAGAATTAGAGATATTTCTCACCTTCAGATAAGAAATAAAGGGAAGGGAACATGATTTGCTGAATCAGAAAATAAACTACAAGACTGTATATTGATCTCACATGACATCACCATCTTGAGGAAAATGTGAAGGAAAGTCTATACTATATTGCCAAGAAGCTTGACACCAACACTTAAATGCTGCAAACAATGACAAATTATGAGTTAAGTGGATCAGATTGTCAGTAACAATAAACACCTTTGAGCAAGGTTAGCCAAATATTTTCTTCCCACATTTGCCTACCATCAAAAAATGAGAGCATAAGTTGAGGGTACAGCTATAGAAAAGGGTCATAATTAACTCAAATCTACACAAAAATAACTTATATTTCATTATTTAAATATTTGTAAATGCAAGGGTATATTTGTAAACATACATTTCACACCTTTTAAACAAATTAAAAAATCTCTCACAACCATCACATTACTTACAAACTATAATAAATTTTCCTTACAAATCTCCTCTAACATATCGCAATCCAAACACACTCACTTTCTTCACACTTTCCTCTCAAATCCTCACACATTCACTCCCCAATCCAAACACAACTTAAGTCTAGTATGTATATCTAGATATTAATAAAGAATCCTAAAACATAATAAAAATATAATTTCAATTCCGTCCAAATTAAGAGCATACTTAATGGACATTACTAAAATGAAATAAAAAAATTATAAATCATTGTCATCATAAATCACTTCCAATTATTTACAAATAAGAATAGTATTATTAATCTCATTTGGTTCTTGAAATTGAAATCACTCATAAAGAGGACAATCACCATTTTTTATTCACCAATGAGCAATGCTTCCATGGCTCCATATTATACATGCTTATAAATAACCAACGTACTTGTATTGGATTTTTTCACAAAAAAATTATATGCAATGATACTTGACCAATAGGTATCAATGAAGTATCCAAGAGTATCAATATTGGTTACATATGTGTGAAGCTAATTAAAGTATCATAATACACCAAAGATAGAAGAAACATATCCATAAACAAAGAAACAGAAGAATTGATGTACCATTTGCAAAAATAGGGCGATGCATTTCCCGTACATTTCCAAGAATTGGCAAAATTCGTGAAAGTACACCTTTCCAACGTGGAATGAACTGCATGGCTGTATCAGATTCATATGAAAGAAAAACTCATCAGAGTTTACAATTGAATGTGATCCTACAGAATAATTTGACAGCTGATGCACATAGTTAAAAATGATTACTAACGATCAGTAGAAGCAAATTCTGCAAGGATTTGAACCATAGCCTGTAGTGCTGAATTTGTCCCAGATAAATGAAGAAAAATTTCTTCCATCATCTGCAACACAAATTCAGGGGAAAAGGAGATCAAAGACATGAGACCACGAATCCAGGGAAAAGTAGGGGATGTGCAAAAAAGAGTATATATATATAAAAGACAGTGGTACATCCCATGAAAGTAAAATGAATGGGAGATATTACTTTAGCATGATAGAAAAATATTTTAATAATTCCAAGTACAAGGATAAAGTAACACTATGGAGTATGGACAACAGTTCTTAACTTATAATTTAACAGGTAATAAAAGAAACTGTAGTACAGTAGGGTTGCATGCAACTGATCTTTCTTTCTCTTGGTCATACTTGTTTCAAAAATGACTCTGTAAACATATATTTCCATTCTTTATTGAACTAATATTTTTAATACAAACAAAAACCAATTTCAATAGTTAAAAAGAAAAAGAATATATCTCACGAGATCAGGTAAATGTGAGCCTATTGCAACAAGTAGGCTTGTTGCTGCTCGTTGCCAGTCAGAATTTAGTTCCTGGAGAAAACAAACAATGTGAATTAAATAAAGCATTAGCCATAACATAGCAAATCTGGTAAAACCATCAGCTAGAATATTCTAAGATGACCATGATATCAAGAAAATAACATACAAGGGAGGATCCAATAAGAGTACAATAGACTTAGGATATGTTTAGATAAACTTCTCCATAAACATATTTCTTTTCATTTTTTTTCAACTATAAGTGTCTATATCTAGTGAACCTTATCCAAACACACCCTTACCATCATTTCATATAAAGGAAAGACAGATATATGAGGGTGATGTAGAACAATAAACCTAGAGTACTCATCTAATTAGGGTTTCCGATACTATGTGAAAAAGGAAATCTCTATGTGGCATAATCATGTGGGACTAATGGTGACGTTGGTTGTGAAGAAATGAAGAGGATGAAATTAATGTAAGTTGTGTGGTATGAGAGTTAGGTACACAAAGTCAAGCTGCGCAATCCAGCATATTAGTTTGCATACCCATATAAACCAAATGGTGTCAAACAGTAAAAGATTCCCAACAAACCTTGCCAGATAAATCAAAATCCCATACTCAAAGCATCATACAACTCACAAATTCTCTTTATCTCCTTCCTCATTAACTTCTGAGTTCTGACAGTAATCATCTGATTTCTCACTCGAGTCAAAACACAAGTTCGGACACCATAGGCCTAGCTGTAGGTCATTTTTTTTTATAAACATGTTCTTTAATACCTTCTGTACCAACCAACAATGTAAGAATGTTACAAACATAGACCAAGAAAAAATTAGCCCCCCTAGTCCTCAACTTTTTTAGTTCCAACTATATATGCAGTAACACTTTTCTAGTTCATAGTGGCCAAACTCCAATGTATGCACCGACTATACTTTAATCATCAGACCATGGCTAGCACATGTAACCTGCCCTTTTATCTTGTCCTCCAGTAAAATGAATTTCAATTTCGACAACCTTCTCTCGAGCAAATTTGCATCCATTCAATTTCCAGTAAATTATTTGTCCATGTGGAAAATGAAAGGAGGAGCAGCGAAATTTCAAACCTTGAATCACTATATGTTCAACCATCTAATAGATGAAGACCCAAAAATGGTGCTTATATCTCCCAAAAAATTATGTAAGACAGCTTAACATCCAATCCCCCAAGAATCAGACATTTTTTTTAGGAAATCACCTTTTGAAATTCAAATCAACATACAAATAATCATGGTCACCTTAAGCTTTCTTACTCTCCTACTGAAGAGAACAATAAAACTAAATAAATCAAATGTGAAGGTAACACCAATTATCAAACCTTCTAACCCTCATACTCTACGGTCTGGATCTTAAATTGACCATGTCCGATACAGCATCATAGACAACATCCATATTACATCTCAGTCACATAATTTCTAGCAAAAGGCACATGTAGAGTGTTTGCTATTGGGAGACATGCCACAATTTTCAAGGATTTTTAATCTGTGCCAATTTTATGGAACAAAGCTGCCTTCTTGGTATCTTTATGATGCCAGCTTATGGACTTTTACGCCTTTGCTATTGCAGCTGGATAGGCAATCAGTGCTTTGTTGATGTAATTTCCCTTCTGTTTTTCTTTTATTTTTATTTCTCATTCATTCAATGCAACAAACTATTTCTTCTCCTTACTTTCTTAACTTCCGAGAGGTAAAAATTTCTATCAAAAAGTGGAAAAGCATTGTTAAAACTTAAAAGAAAGACCTCGTGTGTTGATAAAAAGGAAACAAGAAATTAAACGTATCCTCCATCAGTTCAAAACGGCAAAAGCCCCATGCGATCAATTCAAGCCCGCAGCCATCTCCATCTACGCGCTCCACTATATTCTATAATTAGTTTGAGTAGTTGCGAAGTAAAACCGAGTCTCCAAAAAATCACACACAAGTTAACTTACTCCTACTAAGCCAACAACGTAAATTAAAAAAGTGATCGTCACTGAATTGTGTGCATTACTGTCACTACTGCAACTAGCTACTCACTCCTGCAAGAAAACAGAAAAGAAAGCACCTTAGAGGATATTAGCTCAGCGGTAGCAATCTTAGCGAGCTTCGCCATGAAAGCAGAATCGACGTCTCTTTTGTCAAGAGCCCGAACTCCGAACGCCATCACTTGGAAAACTCCAGCCATGTTCCCAAACCGCTAAAACACCACGAGAGAAATAAAATAAAATCATGATCCAGTAAAACCTAAGCATCGAATGAAAAACGAGATATATATATATATATATATAGAGAGAGAGAGAGAGAGAGAGAGAAACAAAGAAAGAACGCACACGACGCCCACCGCGCGAAACGACAGCGCAGCAATCGAGAACGAGAAGAGGATTCCTGAAAAAGACGCAATGAATGGTGAGGATAAAGAAAGAAGCGAAATTGAAGGAACGAAATGAAATAAGAGAAGTGATTACAGTGCGGCAATGTCCTTGAGAGAGGACATGGAGGCCTTTCTGACGGAGGAGGAGTCATCGGCGAGCAAGGAGAGGAGAACCTGCACGGCCTCTGCAAGAAAGAGATTGATTGAGATTAGAAGAAGATGAATTGGAAGAGTGAAAGAATTTAACGAATGGTCGGAGAAGGAGAACGTACCGGATGCGGGAACTGAGGTTGAGGAAGCCATGGAATTGGAAGGTGCGAGAATCGCGAAGGCGAGAGCAACATAAATAGAGAGAGGAGTGGTATGGCGTGGCGAGGTGCCTCTAGACACCGGGACACACAGACACTGCTGCGCTGGTTATGTCTTGCCTTCCAGAAATTTAATATATTACTCTTTTCTTATTTTTCACACTTATTATTATCGGTCCCGTTCCATCAACGATCAACACCAAAACATTTTCTTCAGCCCTTTTGTTACAATTTAAGCTGCACTCCTCCTCTTTCGCCAAAAACAAAATGTTGTTGCAGGTAAAATAATTATAAAATATTCTTTGACAGTACCACCAACATATTTTACAATTAATTAGAATTTAATAATCACGCATATAAAAAACTTACATGATTATCGGATATTTAGTTAGTTAAGATATGCGTGATTATAACTAACAACATATTTTACAATTAATTAGAATTTAATAATCACTCATATAACATTTTTTTTCTTATTTTAAATCATTTTTAAAATCATTATGATGAAAGAACTATACTCACAACCGAACAAAATCACTGTTAATATCATTTTAAAATAACTATTATAAAACTACAACTTATTTTAGATAATAATAAATTTTGAATTTTAACACTTTGTTTGCTTAAAAAATCTCTTGATAACTAACTTTTTTTTCAAATAATCCACCGAACTCAATATGCATTTTTTCCTCCATCTAAAGTCAGTAAATTTATTATTTGTGACAATTTATAATTACATGTCAAAAATCAAATGTTAGTATACATTATTTATTTTAAATTTTTATTAGTTTTGTTTAAGTTTTGATTTATATGATAATTTTAAATAATATAAAGAAAGTTAATGCGACCTTATTAAAAATATACAGAAGGTGATTATTTTTTATTAAAAACATAAAGAAAGTGAATATTTATTTACAAATTAAAAATTATATAAGTATCATGTTATTAGAAATATATAAGCGAAATAGATGTGTATTTTAAAATTATAGGAAGGATTATAACACTGGGAGATGTATTTTTCTCTCTTTTTTAATTGTTTATGAGAATAGGAAACAATTTCTATAAAAAAAATTAAAAAAAAAAACTTTTACAATACAAACATGTTTTAAGTTGATTTGTTTTTATTTAAGAGTTTAACTTGATACATATTAAATATATATATATATATATATAATCTTGACTTATTAGATAATAATTATCATCTCATATAATATTTTAGATTGTACTCACTTTTTCATACTTTTTCAGTTATAATTGTTTTATCCGTTGTTAGTTGTAATATCAGTTGTAACTGTTGTTTCACAGCTTCGTCTATTAGTAAAGTGTCAACTTCAAAAAATATTGGTTGGATGCTAACAATTCTAACATGGTTATAACACAATTTTAAAAAGGATAAATACATTCATTTTTTAAATACTCAAATTTATTGTATAAATTTTTATTATGATTATAAAAATAAGGAATAAATTATTTTAAACTAGCCATAAGAAACATTTTTCTACCAAAAAAAAACGAGACATACTTGTGCATATAAATTCAATTTATTTGTCGTGCCTTGCATTTTGAATATTATAAGTGTATGTTACCTAGGCTGTAACTGCTCTATCAGTGGTAGCTGTTCTATCAGTTGTAAGTTGTAACTGTTCTATAAAGTTGTAACTGTTCTATCAGTTGTAACTATTCTATCAATTGTAAGTTGTAACTACTTTATCAGTTGTAAGTTGTAACTGCTTTATCAGTTGTAACTGTTCTATCAGTTGTAAGTTGTAACTGCTTTATCAGTCTTATATAAATATAGTACACAATAATAACTTAATTAATAAAATATATTATTTTATTTTTCTTCTTTTCTTTTCCTTCTTTTTAAATGAGATACATAAAACTAAAAAAATTTATTCTCTAATCAAATATAAAGTTCATAGGTTTAAAGGTAAAATCGGTCTCTTCATTTCATAATAAATGGAGGGCTTATCGTTGAGATTATCTATTTACTTCTCTAAAAATATTAGTTACATTAAAATATGATGACATTATATAATGAATGCATTGTTTTTTAACTATAAGTTAAAATCGTGCAAACTCTTTTTTATTAATACCAATTTTGATAGAAAGTAAGGACAAGTCGAGAGAGAAGTAATATATTATCTATGCAAGTATTCTTCGTGATTTCATTTAAAATATAACATATTCATACCTTCTCCTCTTTAATTTTAAGGATTAGAAGGCCACCTAATTGAATAATTAAATTTTGTGTTTAGCAGATCATTGTATAATAATAAACATTTGAATTTGCTTCTTCTATTTAAAGTGATGCAATGACCTTTTTTTTCTTGCGTGGAACGAACGTGTAGATTTTCTTCAGAAACAGTATTTCATGTTCCCTTTCGTCTTTTACTTGTTCATTTCATTCTTTTGGCTTGTTCGTTTCCAGCTTATCATTTTGTTTTTTCATCATGTTGGTATTATAGACTTTATTGTAAATTTCGGCCAAATTGAATAAGACGCACATACGAGCCTGAATATTTGATAAACCATTTGCAACACCCATTGCTGTGAATCACCAATAATACAGATTAAAGTGGTTGGGTAGTCACTGGTTTCATCATCGATAGATAATGTTTCCCTCACAAATTCACTTTTTCTCTCATCAACAAATTTCTAGCAAAGACACATAACCTGTATTTGGAAATTCAAGCATGGTACAATAATGAACCTCTCAAGACGGATGCTTACAAATCAGAATATTTCAATTATACCCTATAATATCTTTTGATTTTTTGACCAAATATTTCAAATTGGTTTAATAATTAACGTATATTGATAAAATAACCATTAAGGTTTGACAAATATTTGCTAATAATAGATCAAGAAACAATACTTAACAACTGTAATTATGAGCTTATCTTTGTTGGGTTCTTTTGCCTTATTTTTAGTAAATTATACGAAATATGACCATAAAGAAAATCTAAACTAAACAAATGGAAAATGGAGTTTTGATTGGAGAACTAATCTGATATTCCATTAAATTCTGATATGGTTTTTACAGATAATAATGTAATATGAGACTACATAGTCCTACAAAATTTTACAGAGCAAGTAGAAACAGACTTTTGAATTTGCATATTTCATGATTATTATGGTTAAAGAAAGGAAATTAGGCTGCAAACATTTGAAATATGCATTACTGGTAATCGTGGTCAAAATTCAAAAAGGAGAACCAATTGGAGCTGCAAGGCCGAGGTACCGCATTATCTTTAACCGGCGAAGCTTTCTTTCTGATTTCACTGGATATGTAACCTCCTGGAAAACAATTTATTCATTAAGCCCGTGACAGACAAGTTCAAATAGTGATCATGCCACAAGTTGTAAATTAGAAACTTACATCAAAGTGAACTTTGGGTTTACGTTCCCTTTTCCCCCTTCGTCTCTCTTGAAAATCGTCAATTGTTTTGCTTGTGGTCCTAGAAGGGCATTTATCTGTTTAAACCATAACTTCATATTAAAAAGGAAAAAAGAACAACCAAAAAGAATAAACCATTGCCAATCAGTAGATAGCTGTCGAGTCTGACAAACACACAAGACATACAAGGACATTAAATGATGCATGGATAAAAACAATGCACATGGAACTCTCTATGAAGATAAGTGTCCCAAAATCCTTTGTTTGGTAAAAGTATTTGCTAAATAGAACTGTGACTAATCATAATCATATCACTGAAAGCCCTACCTGTTGTTGAAAATTAAAATATTTTCAATGGAGTCACCACCTTTGTTGTGCTCCTTGTTGCAACAGGCAACGATTTTATTGAGGACTTCACAAATATTGTTTGACTTTTAGTAAACATCATTTTACTCCATTGGTTGATTTTGTCACAACAATTTGAAGATGAACCGCATGTTGTTGTTAGGTGAGGATGTGAATCGGGAAATATAATCCAATCTCTCTAAAAGCCGTGAAACTTCCTCTTTTGGCGAGAAAGTGGCATTTCAATACTGTCAGATCCACTTCAACTCCCTTTTAGTTGACTGCAAACCCCAACTTGTCAGACTTCATGCCAAAAGAGCATTCAGTTGGGTTAGCCTCTTACAACTTCCTCAAACACTTTCAACACTTTTTGCAAATAAATTAAATGACTTTGTGATCATGCCTGTAAACTTTAATCTTAGTATATATCAGGTCATGAATCAAAGTCACCATTGTTCTTTGGTATGTTACCCCAAAAAAAAAGTTCACCTAAATGAAATAACCTTAAGTGGCAAAAAGTGCCCAGCAGTGGCGGAGATTGAAAATATACTACTGGGGGTGGTCAAATTTTCAAAAAAAATACTTTTTTTATATTATTTATTAATGTTTAAAAAAAAATTGGGGCATATATATTGGGGGGCCATGGCCTCCTGGGCCTCCTACTAATATCTGCCAGTGGGTGTGATGATCATTATTTTCTCCTTTTCTTTAACAATCTTAACTTGATTGTATCCAAAGAAGTCATCCTTTAAAGAAAATAAAGAATGTTGATTTGTATAGTGTGCTAGCATATCAATATACGGTAAAAGAAAGAAGAACATCTTCAAGGTTGGCTCTATTTAGGTTTTGATAATCAACACAACTTTGTCATCTTTCTTGGGAACTAGCACTATATTGGAAATTCATTATAGGCATTTCCCAACAGCAAGAAAATCAATATAAAATTGTTTCCTGTCCTTATCTTCACTTTTTAAAGAGATTTTCAATTTTGACTTCAAGGGCAATATGTGTTCCACTATTGTAGTATCAAGGTGTGACATTATCATAATATGACCAAGCAAAGACATCAATATACTAAGTAAAAGTTTTATCTGCTTGTGGCATTCATCTTTCCTAATGAATGTGCACATTTTGTACACACGCACTTCATTTGCTAGTCTCACTAACTCCACCTCTCTTGGCCTTTGGGTCATTGATTCTGCATATTTTAGGTAATAAGTCTCTTTTCTCATTCATTTCCCAATCTGGTTATTTACCCTTTCTAAGCTGCATCTTCTATTGTTGGTACTGTCCATCTTCTCCTGTCTCTCTCCATTTACAATGTCCTTGGGTCTCCATTTGATTTATTATCTCGTAGTAGTCTCTCCTATTCTCTTGATTATATTATTTCTTTTACTAAAGACTTCGTTTTCTTATAGGACCAGAATTCATGACGGACGATTGGCAATAGATGTGAGTATCACAGTCTTTATCAACTTCGGACCAATGCTCAGGTTGGCTTGATGGTGGATTCCCCTTCCTTTATCCATGCTCAATTGGGCAATTCTGCCCTTGCCGAGCTTTAATACCTTGTATCACATTTGACTAAGTTGTTTACTTTGTCTTGTGAGTTGTGTCTATTAGAAAAACACAATTGTAGCACTTTTCCTGGTAGCATCTCCAATAGAATCTTATCTCCTTTTGTTTTAGTTCACTCAGATATTTGGGAACCAAGTTGTGTTAGGTTTACTTTAGAATTTTGATATTTTATAACTTTCATTGATGATTATTCTTGATATACTTAGTTGCTCTTAATAAAAAATCATTCTAAGTTGTTTTCCATAGTTCAATCCTTTTATAATGAAGTTATAAAATCAATTTGGTGATTTTATTTTATTTTTCTTAGTGAAAATGATCGTTGTATATACCTCTTGCATTCTTTTCAGACTTTCATGGCTTCCTATGTCTTAGAAAGTGGACTTTAAGTCTAACTCAATCTCCCAAAACTAATTTCTAAGTTAAGATTTGCACCCCACTTATATCGTATAATCTGGTCATATATCTAGTCGATTTAGGATCTGCAACACTTCCCCTCACACCGAGGACATCTAGAATCGGAATAGAGGGATCTCAATAGTAGGTAATACGATAGACCCAACAAACCTAGTTAGAATAGATACTAATAAACTTTGATATCATCTTAGAAAGTGGACTTTAAGGCTAATTTAACTTTACAAAACTACCTTGTTAAGGTAGGTTTACACCACTTATATATTATACTTTGGTCATATATATAGTCGATGCAGATCTCCGGCACTGGTATTCTTTCATGTCATATTTCCTCCTCAACAACCAAACAAAGTTGTTAAACTCTGCTTGGTCCACTTTTCGTACTTTCAGTTGACTTAAAAACGCTACAAACTTAAGATCAACTTTGGACTAGCGAGCGTGATCCTTCATCAATGGAAGCATGTATCAAGGTAAGACAATCAAATAATGTTGTCCCTTAAGCTAGAGCTTGATATCAAATGTCCAAATGTCATGATTACTATCACCAAACTTGTCAATGGAGAGTGGGGCATGGGCATTGGCATAGTTAGTAAAGATAGAAAATTCAAACCTACCACTAGCAGAAAAAGCCATGAGCAGATGGAGAGAGAGAAAAAAACAACAACCAAATCTTCACAATCACGTAGCCAGGACCATATTGGAGGAGGAGACATTGAGCCAAGTCCAGTGTCAGTGAGAACAAGCAAAACGATGGTCGGACACGTTGTCACCAATAATTAAGGGAGAAACACGACAGCATCAGTGTGTGCATGAGAGTGCATGGCTGGTCTAATGACCGCAACTCCAACGATGCAATGGTCGCCTAGGCAAGGTAACTCAAATAGTGGGGTTGTTGGTCGAAAAGCTAATAAAATAGAGCGACAATGAAGAAATGGTAGAAAATAGATGGAAAAATGTGCACACCAAAGAAAGGATGCTAGAAATTGGAAAGAGACAGTTTTTCGAAAATCAAAATTGACACCGATGGACAATGGGTCCACCAGGAGGGCATAGATTCGAATTAGGTTCTAGATACCATGTAGAGATAAAAGATATAAAGTCATATGATTCATTATTAGAATCGCTACCAATAATTACGTATGGGATCTCAATGGAAGGAGTTGGGAATAATTAGACCCAACACATATTAGTGACATACACAACAAACCACATTTTGACAAGTGTTATAGTTGACAACAGTTTCTCATTGAAAGTGACCTCAAAAGAGACACTTGAAAATGTATCATCTAATGAATGATACATGAATTCAAGCATGGTGGTAAGTAGAACTTTTGATGGGTCTTATAAAGAAAGGATTGCAAAGATAAATTTGTCAATTCAATTTATGGTGTTACATTTGAGGTAACAATTCATATGATAGAGAGGAACTAAATCTTCCCATTTCATATTGTATTTGATAGTTAGATGTGAACTAAATCTTCAAACTATTGCGCAAAATCAACCATATGGAATGGAACGGAATGATGATTTCCAAGAAGCCTTTGTGAAATTGCAAATTCTCTAGTTGAATGAACTATTTGTCACAATGAGGTTATAGAGGTTGAAAATCTTTTATTTTCTATTTTATGGCATCCTCCATTGTGGCCCTTGTTGTGACATCTCACTTCACTATACACAAAATAATTTAGAGTAGAAATCAAGACAGTACCAAATGGACGTTCTTGCATATCAGATTGAGGAGAACTATCAGCTGTCAACTTTCGGCAAGAACTAAGTTGTGCCTTCTTCTGTAATGCCTAGTATCATAAAATAAAAATATAAATAAAAAAATCTTACCGAGAATGGGGGAGGGGTTATAAAATAGATAATATACAGGCTCTGTTGGCTGAAATTGTAAAATTTATTGGAGCAAAACAAAGTGAAGTTTTGCTTTACATTAAACATACTTGCTTTAAAGCCTGTTGAAAATCTTCTGAAGGGTTATTGCTCCTTGCTTCGAAAGACTGAAATAAAATCATGTACAGAAAATGATTAAGCAAACAATCATAGAACTACCTTCTTCACAATTGTTGAAATTCATGTCCTGCTCAACAGAAAACTGTGTAAAATATCTCCATAATTCCATAACAACCAACCTCTCAACAGAAAGGAAAAGGGAAATTCATAAAATTTAAAATAAAAATTAGAATAGAAGGATTGGCAACAGCAGAGACAATATGATTATTTTTAGCTCAGTACAAAAATTAGGCGACATGCTGCAGGGAAACATATTAGAAAATTGAGAAATAAGCATTTATTCACCCTCTGCTTTCTCATTTAGAGGATGACGATGAGGCTTTCCACATGCCTCCTCTTCTAGGATGGCTTTACTTAGATGTTAAATATCAACAAAATGTATACCATATGTACAAAAGCATCATGAACTTATCATATGTACAAAAGCATATTGCAGGAAAAGGATTAACTCACTTCCTCAAAAGTTGAAATATCTGTCATTGGGTCAATCCAGGCACTGATAAGGAACAAAGAAACATTCAGTACAATAAGTAGACAAGTCAGACAAACCAAGAAAATTCCATCAGGAAAATATATGAGAAATACCTGGGAAGATTTCCATAAAAATGCACTAAAACATGTCCATCACTACCAGGTTTGGATAACGCAGATGTTTCTTCCATGATCTGGAATGTGTATTTTCTTAATTAATATAGATAAATGGGCTATGAAATTTAAAAGCAAACAGTGACAGAGAAATAAACTCCATGCCAAAGTCATAAGCTGATCTATTTTATTAACTATTATGTTTAGAAGATTGGAATCAAAAACATCGAAAGTATGACAGATTTGCACCAATAGTTTTGATCTTGTAAACTACAAAAACGTTCAAATAATTGGTTTTCCTCATATTTCTTGTAGTTTAGCAGCTTGAGAAAAGTTTTGACAAATCAAGTACCATAGATATGAATAGGCAAAAAAAGTTCAATCTTCAATAATTAAAGGATTACAAATTTTAAGTGAACTAGAATTGATTTAAAACATTGATTTTAACTTCTACAGTTCCCATGAGTGAACATTGTCTCAAAAATTTCCGAAGGAATAGAAAGGAACATGGTGGAATGGGTAAAATAAAGAAATAAAGGGTTTATCAAAGTTTGCCTAGATAATAAAGATGATGGTACATCAATTATTAAAAAAGGAAAAGATCGTGACGCTTAAACTGATTATAGATTAAGTTGAAAGAAATAGGTGAAATATACTTCAGAGATGTTTTACAAATGTGATTTAAGTTTCAATTTATAGACTGTTTACAACCTAATTAAGGAAAAAAATAATAGGTAATGAAAGAAAGAAATAATGGGTGATTAAAGCTGTACAAATCAAATCACTAACAAATTTGTCCTAATAAATAGACAATGAAATTTTCACTTAATTACAGAATAATTCTCCTGATTATGCAACACATTATTCTATTGATTATATGGAAAGTCATTTTAAAATTTGAAAGTAAGTTCTCCAGTTTTAAAGAAGACAAGGACATGTTACAATATCCTGATGTCAGTGAATTTTCCTGAAGAACTTATGTGGTAAGTAAGTGAACTGCGTAAAATCAAGAGATTCTTCAAAGCTGCCAGTAAGAGATTATGGACTTTGTAACTGTGGATTCTTTTTGTCTATCATATGCCATATTGACTCATGAACCAGCACACAGATATAAAACTAAATACCTCAGCAGGCCACCACAATTGACAATCTGTCCTCGCCCATACAACACTTCCAGGAGTTGCAGCTTGAGAACTGCTATCACTTATAGATGATTCAAGAGGTGTAGATTCTGACATCTTGGAAATATCATTTTTTTCATTGCAATCATCCCTGTATAGAAACAAGAAACTTTAAGTTTCAGTCAACTAAAACATTAAAGCCGAAAGGTCTTAATCTCACTTATTTGCACTAGCATGCTTGCACAAAACAAACCTATTGCTACCAAGATCAAGACTTTCATCTCGAACAGCTGAATCAACTTCCACAACTGCGGCATCAAAAAACTCAGATGAACATACTGATCTACCCTCTTGGTAAATGCTGCATCGAACCATCATATTTTCAGAAAATTGTTTCGTTGTCATTCCCCTTCCCTGCAAACTTCTTGCAGTGACATTGCTCAACCTCACTTCACCAGAAGACGAACCTGCATGAAAATTAGTCAGATCAAAGATCAGCCATATATTTTAACAAAATTCAACCAAAGTTTCCTAATGAAAAATAGACACTGGATTTAAATCCTAACAGAATGGTTAATTTAATTTGAATCACATGTTACACATAGCAAGATGTTAGAAGGAAGAGAACAAACTACCGGCAAAACCACAACGCTTGGCAACATCAACAACAAAGTTTTAGAGTACCAAATGTATAAAACTAGCCTGAAAAAAGTCATACGGATCTAAGAAACAAAATTAATTCCTTCAAAATTTTGACAAAAGCTTATCAAAAACATATTATATCAATGGAGGGACTCAACCTTAAAGACTGTAAAGGTCCAAGCAAAAAAAACACCATATTCTGAACTTTTCCTCTAACACAAAATACACATGACAAAAAATTGAAATAAAAAAGTTACAAAAAATTTCAGTACACACGGACCATTTAGCATGGTAACAAAAGAATGATTTCATTTCATTGTCAAAAAAATGCAAATTGAAAAAGCAACAAGTACGTAGACACGGTTATTTCGTAGCTCAACCACATTGCTAACAAACTACCATCCTAATAAATTTTTAAAAGAACATAATCATCTACGAAGACGTGACACAATAGACAGCAAATCGAACTGCTTCCGACCAAAGAAGGAGGAAGGGATTTCATAATCTAATTGCCAATTGCTTGTCTTACTATACAAAAACATTACAATTTCAATTGTTTTGAGAAGCACCGAACAGAAAAGCAGAAAATGAACTAAATACGGGGGATCGCACGAATGGCACTAGCTTTGCAGTCAACAGTTGACGATTAATTCAAAGAGAAACGAAAGAACGATCCCCACATAAAAATGACCAAAATGAATTAGCAACAATAAGCCCCACAGTGAAGAATGATGAAATTCCATATCGAAACCAAATTGAGGAAAGAGTAGAGTAAACATGAAAGAAGGAAATTGAGAAGAGGCAGAAAAAGGTACCAGAAGCAGGGTTAGAGAAGGAGGAGGGAGTGCGTGTGAAGACAGAGAAATCAGTGCGACGCTTGGGAGGTGAGCTTCTTGGCTGTTGAGAATGTTTTGGCATGTGAATTGTCAATTGGGTGTTCCTTTGGTTATTATTGTTGTTGTTGTGAGGTGTTGTTCTCTTCTTGGCCATTGGTGTGAAGGAAGAAACAGAGGAACCCTAGAGGAGGTTGGCAACAAAATCTTGCAGCATTGACGACGTTGAAACTACGGAAGCATTAGTATTTGCAAGTTAAGATGCGGGCCACCTATTCCACAAGTCGTTATTATTCCTTAATCCTAGTAAGTCCCAACCCAACAGAAATCGGAATTCTAGGACGAAAACATTTTCCTTAAACTTGACACTTGCCAGTTGCCACCACCACTACCGACTAAAATACTGCTCCAACACACCGTGTTACTGCTCACTCCACATCTTATGTTCCATAATCCATAACTTCCTTCTTTCCAACTGCAAGGAACAAACATGTCCAAATTTGTTTTTATACTTTTCTTCATAAAATATATTCAAAATTAATCACAACAAAATTAAACATCACATCATATATGTATACAATTTTAACTTATTTTATTAGAAAATATTTTTTTAATCGGAATCCCCAACATCAATCTAACCAATTTACTTATGATTGAATTGATTCATATAGAATCATTAAATTTTTTTACTTAAAAATATTAAACGAGAATATATGAAAAATGGAAAAAAAAATAATTAAATGAGCAAAGCTAGAATAGTAAACTCTAAGGACAGTAAAGATATAAAAAAAATTATGTAGTTGAACTAAAAATAAAAATCTGATGTATGAATTGGTTGAATTTGCAGAAAATTAATTTTGCTCATTGTACTTTAGTTTTCTTTATTTAAGTACTCAAACTTTAGAAAAAAAAAGGTGAAACTGACTCTCACCTCAACTCAAGCAACATTTTCACTCTGGTGGCGAGCAAGTGTATGTAACGTGATAAATTTCAATTTAAATAATTAATTTATATATTTGATAATAGAAATAACTTTAAAAATGGTAGATTGCTCTAAATAAAATAAAAAAGAACTTGCCTTTAATAAAAAAAATGGTTCAATTATTTGTAAGGTTTATTTCACTTTAACTGGTTTGATAGAAAACAAAGAAATAGCACATGTAAGAGCTGGGAATTACAATGGATGACGTTGACTTATTGATTCTTTAAGTTCTTTCTTTCAAAGGTTGGTTCCAAAATTCTATGATAAGAAAAATCTCAAAGAAAATAAGCAAACTAAATTAGAAACATCAACCCTAAATTATGCTGTCAATCAAAAAGCTAAAACTACACATCAACATAAAGATTAACTCGTTCACACATTAATCAGGTATTTTATAAGGAAAATATCAAATGCTTAACCAACTTCACATAGGATAAAAATGATTTCCATGTTAAAAAACTAAAATAAGAAAAATGTAAACAAAATATTTGCATATCGATTATTAGAATTCATTATAAAAAATAAATACTCTTTGATGGCAGTGACAACAATACAAGAGAGTGGTGAAGAAAATGAAAAATACATATAAAAAATTAAGACAAAGGAAGACAAGGAGGAGAATGTGAGCTGTGGACTTTTAGATCCATAGATTTTATAAAAGCAAAAATATAAAAACCACGTTAAGGCATAAAAATTCACATAGAGGTCTTGATTAAGTACAAGTCAACTCATAAAGCATGCATATGAAGTCTGGTTGAGTTGACTTACTGATAGATTGAACTGAAATTTTGACTTGAAAACATTTAACTTCTTTTTTATTTATATAGGCTTAATATCCTTGAAATATTTCCTTTTATTTTATAATATTTCACTAATAACATGCTTTTCAGAAACAAAGTTGATGAGATAGGATTCTTTTTATTCTAAATTTTTTCAAATTTAATTTGAATTTTATTAACAAATTTATCATTAACTTTAAACCATATCAGACAACCAAAACCAAATATATTAGTCAACATCAAATCTTTCAAAATATTATAATTAATTATTAAATACCTTAAATAATTTAAAAGGCATTGAGTGATTGTTGGTAGAAATGTTGTTAATATAAAACTAATATATATATATATATATATATATATATATATACTACAAATTATGAAATAGAAATTAATTTTATAGACAAAAATAATTAGTTGCTATAAATGATTAAATTAAATATCATTTTATAGACTAAAAAAAATTTTAGTTTCTATTATTGTTAAATGGTTTTAAATTGGTATCTAATTAGCTACCAAAGTTTTTCTACCAAATTTAAAATATAAATAATTGGTAGCTAATTAGATACCAATTTAAAAATTATTTAACAATAATAAAAACTAATTTAGAAACCAATTTTTTTTTAGTTTCTAAAATAGTTTCTAATTTAGTTATTATAACAACTAATTATTATTTTTTCTAGAATAGATTTCTATTTCATGATTTTCTTATTTATATATATATATATATATATAACATGTTAATTATTATAAAGATTGTGAAATCGGTTTATACAAAAAGATTATTTTTAAAAATTAGTTATGTTTTAAACTAATTTTTGTACAACTATCAAAGGATTCAAAAGTTGATTTACTTACTATCGACAATAATAAGTGAGTTGTTACGAAATAACTACAATTAATAATAAATATTTTTCAAGACAGGATAAATAGAAGAAATCAATAATAAATATTTTTTATTATATTTTATTTTATATTAAAGTTTATAATCATATTTGTTATGTAAAAATTAACTTATTTCAAATAATATGTATATATATATATGTAATAATAATATATTTAATACCATACATATTCTTTCAAAAAATTAAAATTTAATATAATTTTTTCTGATTTAAAAATAAAACATATATTTACTAAATTTATCTAATTTACAAAATAAAAAATATTTAGAAAAAATAAATCAAAACATACAATAGTGAATATTCCATGCAAATTGCATCACAAATATATTTATGTTGTGAAATCATGTATGTTTTGGAATAATTGACCAAGTAAATTAACTATTTTAAGAATAATAGATGAAAGAAATGAAGGAATTGAACCAAAATTATAAAACATTCTACATTAATGATTCTTCTTTGTTTTTTTAATGAATAATGTCCAGGAGAATCGGTCGTGGTATGTATTTCACACATGGTAAAAACATTCTCCTATATATATATACATAGTGGTAGAACTGAGAAATCAAAAAACATATCGAATAATCATCTGATGTATTGATATATTATAGACTGAAGTTGTCATGACTTTCCCTGGGGAGTCCTCTTGACCACAACATTACTGACAAATATAACAAGAAAGGTGACATCAGAAAGCATCGTCCTCTTTTTAAGCCTACTGTATGGAAGTAAGCTTATGCTACCTTTTATGAGGGAGGCTCTGAAACATTTGACTTTTAATAATTTGATTTTTATTAACAAATTTATCATTAACATTAAACCATCTTAGACAACCAAATATATTAATCAACATCAAATCTTTCAATATATTATAAGTAACCATTAAATACCTTAAAAATATTATAAGTAACCATTAAATACCTTAAATAATTTAAAAAGCATGTACACGGAGTGGTTCTTGTAGTAGGAATGTTGTTAATATAAAATTTATATATATAGCATGTTAATTATTTATAAAAACACATTCACACTTATAAGTTTAATATTTATATAAAGATTGTGAAATCGGTTGATACAAAAAGATTATTTTTAAAAATTAATTATGTTTTAAACTATTTTTTTTACAACTTTAATTTAAAAGTTTATTTACTTACTATCCACCATAATAAGTGAGTTATTATTTACCAAATAACTACAATTAATAACAAAAATTTTACAAGACATGGTAGATAGAAATCAATAATAAATATTTTTTTATTATATTTTATATTAAAGTTTATAATCGTATTTGTTATAAATATATGTGTCTAAGAAGAATATATTTAATACTATACATATTCTTTCAACGAATTAAAATATAGTATAATTTTTTCTGATTTAAAAATAAAACATCATAATAGAGAATATATATTTACTAAATTTATCTAATTTACAAATAAAAAATATTTTAAAAAAAATCAAAACATACAATAGTGAATATTCCGTACAAATTACATCATGTTTATGTTGTGAAATTATGTATGTTTTGAAATAATTGACCAAGTAAATTAACTATTTTAATAATAGATGAAAGAAATGAAGGAGTTGAACTAAAACTATAAAATATTAACCATTCTTCCTTATTTTTTTAAGAATAATGTCTAGGAGAATAAGTCGTGGTACTACAGTGTATATCCCACCTGATAAAAGCATTCTCCTATATACATAGTAATAGAAGTGAGGAATAAAAAACATATAAAAAAATCATCACATGTTTATTTTAAATTCTTTCAAATTTAATTTGAGTTTTATTAACAAATTTATCATTAACATTAACCATCTCAGACAACCAAATATATTAGTTAACATCAAATCTTTCAAAATATTATAAATAACCATTACCTTAAATAATTTAAAAGGCATGTACACAGAGTGATTCTTGTAGTAGAAATATTGTTAATATAAAATTAATATATATATATATATATATATATCATGTTAATTATTTATAAAAATACATTCACACTTGTTTAATGTTTATATAAAGATTGTGAAATCGGTTGATACAAAAAGATTATTTTTAAAAATTAATTATGTTTTAAAATAATTTTTGTACAATTATAAAAAAAATTCAATTTAAAAGTTTATTTACTTACTATCCACTATAATAAGTGAGTTATTATTTACCAAATAACTATAATTAATAACAAATATTTTACCAGACATGCTAGATTGAAATCAATAATAAATATTTTTTTTGTTATATTTCATTTTATATTTAAGTTTATAATCATATTTGTTATAAATATATGTGCAAGAACAATATATTTAATACTACACATATTCTTTTCACAAATTAAAATTTAATATAATTTTTTCTTTTTTAAAAATAAAACATCAGAATAGAGAAAATATATTTACTAAATTTATCTAATTTACCAATAAAAAATATTTAGAAAAAAAAATCAAAACATACAATAGTGAATATTCCGTACAAATTGCATCACAGGTGATGTGTTTATGTTGTGAAATCAGGTATGTTTTGGAATCTTTGACTAAGTAAATTAACTATTTTAAGAATAGATGAAAGAAATAAGGAATTGAACTAAAATTATAAAATATTAACGACTCTTCTTTATTTCTTTTAGGAATAATGTCCAGAAGAATAGGTAGTGGAACTACGTATTTCACACATGGTAAAAAAGCATTCCTAGGAATAGAAGTGAGGAATAAAAAACATATCGAAGAATCATCTCAGATTTATTCTAAATTTTTTCAAATTTAATTTGAGTGTTATTAACAAATTTATCATTAACATTAAACCATCTTAAACAACCAAATATATTAGACAACATCAAATCTTCCAAAATATTATAAAAATACATTTACACTTATAGATTTAATGTTTATATAAAGATTGTGAAATCGGTTGATAAAAAAGATTATTTTTCAAAATTAATTATGTTTTAAACTAATTTTTGTTCGAAGCATTCGATTTAAAAGTTTATTTACTTACTATCCACTATAATAATTGAGTGAGTTATTATTGTTTATAATTGTATTTGTTATAAATATATGTGTAAGAACAATATATTTAATATTATACATATTCTTTCAACGAATTAAAATTTAATATAATTTTTTCTGATTTAAAAATAAAGCATCATAATAGAGAATATATATTTACTAAATTTATCTAATTTACAAATAAAAAATATTTTTAAAAAAATCAAAAGTGAATATTCCGTACAAATTGCATCACAGATGTGTTTATGTTCTGAAATCATGTATGTTTTGGAATCATTGACCAAGTAAATTAACTATTTTAAGAATAGAAATGAAGGAGTTGAACTAAAATTATAAAACATTAACTATTCTTCTTTATTTTTTTAAGGACTAATGTTCAGGAGAATAGGTCGTGGTACTACAGTGTATTTCACACATGGGACAGCATTCTCCTATTTATACATAGTGATATAAGTGAAGAATCAAAAAACATATCAAGAATCATCTGATATATTGATATATTCCAGAGAACTGAAACGAAATCTGAAGTTGTCATGGCTTTCCCTTGGGGAGCCCTCTTGACCTCAACATTACTTTTCTCATTTCCTAATATTCATGCAGCTGATGACAGTACTGACAAATATAATAAGAAAGGTGACATCAGAAAGCATCGTCCTCTTTTTAAGCCTACTGTATGGAAGCAAGCTCATGCTACCTTCTATGAGGGAGGCTCTGAAACATTTGGTACCATTTCTTACTTAACTTCATTACTTATATCTAAACCTCTTCATTCTAAAAATCCTAACCATAAAAACAAATTTATTAATTAATTTTAAAAAAAAACATGCAAAGAATGTAAAAAAAAAAAAAAAAAAGAATATAATAAAACATGTTAAAAATAAAAAATTTAATGTTTTAATATAAAAACTCATTCAAAAACTTAAAAAAATCATTAAATAATAATTAAATATAAAAAAAA